>Ga0256842_1001485_pt1 | contig 18605 bp, 15 predicted proteins | sample 4559240metaG_FD_185973 | JGI IMG/M metagenome (GOLD analysis project Ga0256842, IMG submission 185973) | Hydrothermal vent microbial communities from Guaymas Basin, Mexico - 4559-240 | ecosystem: Environmental > Aquatic > Marine > Hydrothermal vents | place: Mexico: Guaymas Basin | collected...
GTAAATAAAATTTATCAAGGTAATATAAAAAAGAGATTTTTCCTCCTGATGTCAATTCCACTTCATCCCTCTTTCTTTTTTTATGGGCCCATGGTGAAGATTGTGTGGATGTAATTTTAGCCTGGCACCTTTTCCTTTTCCTAATTCCAAATTTCAATCTCAAAATTTCAAATCGTGTCTGGCACTCTTTCACTCTTTTTCATAAATTTAGGTCTGTTCCCATTTTCTCCCAAATACCCCTTAAAAGGTTTATGGTTTATAGGTTTATATAAAAAAAAGAGGTTTTGCTTAATCGTTGGTTTTTGCCAGAGGATTTTACTTTTGCCAGAATTTGGTTTTTTCTTATTTACCTATTTCAAAAGCCATCTAAAGATTTCTGAAAACAAATGGTATTGACAGAAAAAATCTTTCTCTTTTATTATTTCCCAAACACAAAATTTTTAGTATGTCTTGAAATAGGGAATAATATCAAAGTAAATTTTTAGCAGGTAAAAGTAAAAAAAGTAAAATACATTATCTCCTACAAATTGTTGGAAGATAATGTATTTTAAAATTAGAGTAAGAAAATTTTAAGATACATTCTTTTATTGATAATAATTTGATACAAAATTTTTAAACTCCATGGGACTAATTCCCAGGGATTGCAAGAAGGAGATAATAACTAAAAATTCCTCTTCAGATAGTGGTTCCTTTTTTCCAAATCCCAGAAATCCTTTACTTCCTCCAGATGCGTTTCCAACTGCCATAGCAAGGAATGCAAATTCCATAAAACATTCTTTTACCCTCTCTTCTCCAACACTTTTCTTTAAAGTGTTTATTGCATCTGTGACTCTGTTGGCTCTCTCTACAATTTCTTCCAGAGTTACTCCTTTCCTTAACTTTTCTTCATTTTCACTGGAAATTCTATCCATGTTTTCCTTCAGAAAGCGAAATACTTCATTGGTGATGGGATTTTTAAAGTCTCCCTCTAACAAAAAGAAATCAATTGCGAGTTTTTCCTTGCGATCGATTTTATTGTCAATCGCCGCAACTATAAACAGTAAATTAAAGAGGTACTGAGATAGAATTTTCATATTCTCTTCACCAATAAGATTTGTGTAGTATCCCATTTTTTCCTCCTTATATTTAGATTTCTTCTTTTTTTCTTCTTAATTTTTCCAATAAATTGTTTTCTACTTTAAATTTTGCCATAAAATTTGATATTAAAAAAATTTCTTCTTTTGAAAAACCGCTTTCTTTTCCAAAACCTAAAAGTCCCTTTTTTCCGCCAGAGGCCTCACCAATTTTTTCTGCAAAGAGAATGAATTCTGCAAGAAATTCATTGATTATTTCTTTTCCATATACACTTTTGAGAGATTCTATTGCTTTAAATGCTGTTTTATCTAATTGTGAAAAGTCCTTTAATACATTTTTACTATTTAGGATATGCAATCTTTCAGTTTTAAGTTTTCTTGAATTGTTGTGAATATAATTTAAAATTTCTTTTGTTAATGGATTTACTATTTTTTCTAATTCAAAAATTGAATCTATTGCCATATATTCATCAAAATCAAGTTTTCCGTCAATATGGGCAACTGTTGCAAGGAATAGTAAAAGATATCTCCCAAGGGCATCTTTCTCTTCTTCTTTTAGAATATCGATTGTGTAATTTCTCCCCATATAACACTCCTTCTCTTAAATTAAACTTTTTATTTGTTAAAAAATTTAAATAGATCATTTGTTTTTTCTCTTCAGAAAATCAATTACTTCAGATAATTTAACATTTAAATTTTTCATGTAAAAATTAAGGACCTTTTTTTCTGATGGGGACAGACTTGATTCTGTTGAGAATATTGTTTGATATCTACCAGAAGATAGTCCAATTTTAACTGCAAGTGCTAAAAATTCAATGAGAAATTCTTTTACTTCTTTGGGCCCCAATATATTTTTTAAATTTTCTAAGGACTTCTTGGTAGTATTCTCAAGTTCTTTAATATTTTCAATGCAATCTCCTGACATAAGATCTTTCATCTTTTTAATAATATTTGATAGATTATTTTTATAATACTCTAAAACTGCATTTACTATCGTGTTTTTTGATTTGTAGTTTCTAATAGTGTCAATTATCAATTTTAATTCATTTTCATCCATTTTACCATCAGAAGTTGCAACAGAGACCAAAATATTTACCATATATATTGCCAAATTTTTTACTTCAATTTTATTTTTCAATTTAAATTCCTTTTAATTACTCATTTTCTAAATACAAAAATTTTTTTATTTTTTCAAGGAAAAAGTATAAGATATGTAATTTATGGGCAATATGTCTATCCTGAGAAAAAATTCAGCCTAATTCACCCAAATGTTGCAAGTTTGTTCTTTTCATATTCATCTGAATTTTATTTGCTGAACACAAAATTTTTTTAACTCCTTTATTTTGCATACAGCAATGTTGTTTTCCTTATATATTACAGGGCAGATATTCTAATTCTGGAAATATTCTGAATTTACAACTATGGAGGTGAGATGGCTGATGGAATATTGGTTTTTGAGAAATTGATTGAAAGTGAAAGAAGATTTTATTAATTGCACCGGATGTTAATTGCGAAAATACAAATAGTTTATTACACTGGAATATATTCTTTAAAATAAAGATGAGAAATAGAGTAAAACAGTTATTTTTAATATTAACTTTTTCAGAGTAGAAAATTAAAAATTAAGGGGATGGGTGGTTAAATTTTATAAATATTTTTTATCAAAGCATACTTCTTACCATTAATCATATTCATGTATTTTTCTCAGTGTTACTAAAGTGAATATTATTATAATGCTTTTAAGGGTCTTATCTGTTAGTATGTAAATCAGGGAAAATGCTGTTTCTGGTACATTTTTTTCAAGTTTAATAGGTGTAAAAAGGCTATAGATAGTAAAAAAAAGTATTAATATCAGAGGTAATTTAATTGAAAATATTTCACTTATTTTGTAAAAGGCACTTGAATTAGTTCTATCTTTTAGAGCGATTAAGATTATTATAAGAAGTATAAGGAAATATAAAGGAAGTGAAATTAGTACTATTAAATAAAAAATTGAACACAGGCTTGCAAGAAGCATTTATACTCCTTTTAAATTAAAAAATTAATTAATTTCCTTCATTCAATCTAAGTTCTTCTTCAATTTCCATTAATCTTTTATTTTCTTCCGGGGATAAGAGAGATCGTATTTCCTCAATTTCTTTCGGTAGATTAAATTTTTCCCGTGCTTCTTCAGCTATTTTCTTTACCATGAGGTTGCTTTCCTGGAGGAGTAAAATGAGTTCTGGTAACATATCTCTCAACTGAAATTCACTTATTGCTCTTACCGCAGCGACTTTGGTTTCCCACGCGGGATTTACAGTTGCTTTTTTAATCAAAATTTTTAGTTTTTCCTTTTCCTCTGTACTCATTTTCTTGTAGATTTCCTTGAGATTTTCAGGTAGACCCAATTTGATTCTGTTCATATCAGCCTTTTTTCTCACCTTTTCATTTCCATCCAGAAGTAGGATTAGAAGAACTGGTAAATCATTTTTTAGATCCATTTTCAACCCTTTTAAAAATTTTTCCTAAGATGAAATTTTATTTTATTTTTTTAGAAAAAATCAAGTAAATGTCGTTATTTGTCGTGGTTTGTCGTCATTTGTCGTCATTTTGTCGTGGTTTGTCGTGATTTGTCGTGTTTTTTATTGCATAAATACTGTATATTTTCACAAATAAAACAAAAATGGGCAAAATCTGGGACACTCTTTTTGAGAATTGACAAAATTAAAAAAAATCTCTTTTACAATTTTATCGAGAAAAATTGCCACTAAGTGGTTCCCTAAATATCTTAAAGGTCTAAATATTGCTAGATACAATTTTAGATTATCAATGTGTATGGTTTTATCAAGAAAAATTATTATATAGGTAATTTTTTGGGAGAATTTATATTTTTGGTTATTTTGTGTTTTATTGTGAAATTTTTTGTTGTTGAAGGGATGGCAACAACATTTTCAACCGCCTCCCAGCGATTTTATAACAGCAATCGAAATGCTATAGTACATGTACTTATGTTTTTAGCACAATTTTTTTTAAATGTTGAAGTAGCTTTAACTTTTACTTTTGGTTATGTGGCAGATGGCATTTTTTTAAAAGATTTATTAATGGTTTCACAGGAGAAAACTTTTCCCATCTGGATTTTTCATGTTTATGGTTGGGGTTTTGTTACTTTCTTCTGGATGTTTTTAAATAAGAGAGTGAATTATTTTTACGATATTATTTCATTGAATATTTTAAACTTTTCAATTTTATACTTTCTTTCTTTATCTATAAAATACAATTTACTTGCTATTTCACTAATTGCAAAGCAATATTTATTCAATCTATTTTTTTTGAGCCAGTTTTTCTTGCTTCCGATTTTAAATATAGTTATTGCGGATAAAGTAGAGAATGAATAGAATGGTTTGATAAATTTAAACTCCGATAACTTTCTTTTTTGAATTAGTATCAGGGGTTTTTAATGTGTGGAATGCTCCAGGAGATATCATGGAATGCGGTGAAAAGAAATATCTCATATGTGAACTTTCTTCTTGCTGTTTTCTGCCAGGTGAGAATTATTTTGATGGAAGGATTGAAATACTTTAAAAAATAATTTAAATGTGATAAATTTTTGTTATTGAGTGCGAGGAATGAGTTTGTATGATGTCAAATAAAAAGAGAAATGAGAATATTTTAATTGGTTCTCTCATATTTTTTGCCATTTGCGTTTTTTTTACGTTTCTTTTATCTGGTGGAGAATCCTCTGATGAAAAGTATCCTGTATCTAATGGAAATACTTCTCTTTCAAAAAAAGGGATGCCTGGTAAGAGTGATAATAAAAATAATGGGATAATGAATATTTCTGACATTGTAAAATTAGTGCAACCTTCTGTTGTGGTGGTAAATGGATTTAAAGAGGGGAGAAGTGATTTTTCGTTGGGTAGTGGGTTTTTCATAGATTTAGATGGGGATATAATCACAAATTACCATGTGGTAAATGGTTGTGATAGTGCCAATATCAAAACTTATGATAGAAAAATTTATAAAGTTATTGGAGTTATTGGGGAAAATGCAGAAGAGGATCTCATTGAACTCTCTGTTGGAATTCCCCATGATGAAGTTTCTTTCCTTTCAATTGATATGAAAACTCCTGCTGTTGGAGATAAAGTAGTAGTCATTGGGAATCCATTGGGATTTGAACAAACTGTTTCGGATGGAATTTTATCTGCAGTGAGAGAATTACCTGACCTTGGTAAGATGTTTCAGATAACTGCTCCCATATCTCCCGGTTCCAGTGGGAGTCCTGTGGTTAATATGAAAGGGAAGGTAATAGGGGTGGCGTCACTTACTGTTAAAGGTGGGGAGAATATAAATTTTGCGATTCCAATAGAAAAGTTGAAGGATTTAAGGAAAGTGGACAATATTCCACTTAAGAATATGCATTGGAAAAAGGGGAAATATGAGAAGGGTAGTATAGGTAAGTAGTTGAGTTATTAAATTGTATAATTTGAGACACCTCTCTGAGTTCTATTCTATTTCTGTGGGAAAAGACAATCATAAGTTATTTCTATATTTATATTTTAGGTTATAATGCAGATTAAAATATTGCCTGTTACCATCTTATGCCTTCACTTAAGGGTTTATAGGATGAAAAAGAGATTTTCCTTTAATCGTTTGATTTACCAGAAGGTTTTAAATCATTGCCAGTTTTGAGTTTCTTTTTGCTTGTCCTCCCCAAATCCAAATACCCCCTAAAGGTTCATAGGAGGGTAAAAAGATGTGCTTAATCGCTGGTTTTTGCTAAAAGATTTTACTTTTGCCAGAATTTAGTTTTTTTTCTCTTATTTGCTTACCACCACAAAAGCCTCTAAAAATTTTTGAAAAAATAGTGCCATACAAAAGAAAAAATCTTTATCATTTTTTTCTATAAACCCACGGTGGGGATTGTGGGAGGGGAATTCTATTATTTCTATTATTTTTCTATTATTTTAGCTGTTTAGCCTGGCACCTTTTCTCAAATCTTTCATTTCCTGCCATACACTTTTTTATAATCCCGAATCTAAAATCTTGCCTGGCACCAGTTTATGTGTAAGAATTTTTACAAATTTGTATAGAAAGTTTCCTTTTTCCTTAAAAAATTTCTCTCAACTTTCAAAAAGTATGTCCCGGATTTTACCCATTTTTTACTTTATTTATGAAAATATACAGTATTTATGTAAGAAAAATCACGACAAATCACGACAAATGACGACAAACCACGACAAATGACGACATTTACTTGATTCTATGGTCTTTAAAGTGGTAAATGTTAAATAGGTGAGAAATTTTTAGAGGTTTTTTGATATGAAAAATTTTAAATTTTTTGCCACTTTAGTTTTAATTTTTTCACTCTCTGTTTTTATCTTCTCAGGAGAACTTGAGGAGAAGTTATTTCAGGCTGTAAAGGATGGGAATCTTGAGGTGGTGAAGGAGTTAGTAAGTAAGGGAGCGGATGTAAACTGTAAGGATAAAGAAGGTGCAACACCATTACACATTGCAGTGCTCAATGGAAATTTTCAGATGGTAAAGTATCTTGTGTCAAAGGGGGCAAATATAAATGCAAATAGTTATAAGGAGTATAAGGGAAATGATTTCTCTGTGAAAAACGCCACACCACTACACCTTGCTGCTTTTAAGGGGAATTTTGAGATTGCGAAGTTTTTAATTGATAGCGGTGGGGATTTAAAAATAAAGACAGGGGATTCAGAGACACCTCTTCACCTTGCTGCCTATAATGGGAATTTGGAACTTGTGAGATATCTTGTCGAAGAGAAGGGTGCGGATGTGAATGCAAGGGATAATCATAACGAAACTTCTCTCTGGAACGCATGCAATGGAGGGAATCTTGATGTGGTGAAATATTTAATTTCTAAGGGTGCTATCTGGGATGAGGCGGTAAAGAAATATGGCTTTCCAGTTTCTCAGGCGGTAGCAAAAGGTCATCTTGATGTTTTGAAGTACTTTATTGAAGAACTTCATTTTGATGTGAATAAAAAGGATAAGGAAGGCTTGACGCTTTTACACTGGGGGGCATATTTTGGTCATCTAAATGTTGTAAAATATTTAGTTTCAAAAGGTGCCATCTGGAATGAGGCGGTGGAAGGTTATGGCTTTCCAGTTTCTCAGGCGGCAGCAGAAGGTCATCTTGATGTTTTGAAGTACTTTATTGAAGAACTTCACTTTGATGTGAATAAAAAGGATGATGCTGGCTGGACGCTTTTACACTGGGGGGCAAAGTTTAACCAGCCTGAGGTGGTTAAGTATTTAGTTTCAGTTGGAGCGGATGTAAGTATAAAGAATAATGATGGAAAAACCCCACTTGATCTTGCAAAGAGTGAAGGAAATGCTGGCTGTGTCTTTTTTCTTTCAAAGGGGAACTTAACTCAAAAAGATAAAGACGAACTCCTTTTAAAGGCTTCTGAAAAGGGAGATCTTGAGGGTGTTAAATTTTTAATTGAAAATGGAGCGGATGTGAATGCGAAGGGTTGCTGTGACTATACCCCCCTTCACGAGGCGGCAGAGAAAGGTCATTTAGAAGTAGTAAAGTATTTAATTTCAAAGGGAGCGGATGTAAATGCAAAGAGCACTGGTGTCTTTACCTCTGGCTATACTCCCCTTCACATGGCGGCGGGAGGTGGTTATTTAGAAGTGGTAAAGTATTTAGTTTCAAATGGAGTGGATGTGAATGCGAAGGGTGAATATGGTGATACCCCCCTTCACGAGGCGGCAGAGAAAGGTCATTTAGAAGTAGTAAAGTATTTAGTTAAAAATGGGGCGGATGTGAATGCGAAAAATGAAGATGACTATACTCCCCTTCACTATGCGGCAAAGAAAGGTCATTTAGAAGTAGTAAAGTATTTAGTTTCAAATGGAGTGGATGTGAATGAGAAGGGTGAATATGGTGATACCCCCCTTCACAAGGCGGCAGAGAAAGGTCATTTAGAAGTAGTAAAGTATTTAGTTAAAAATGGGGCGGATGTGAATGCGAAAAATGAAGATGGCGATACTCCCCTTTACTATGCGGCATATAAAGGTCATTTAGAAGTAGTAAAGTATTTAATTTCAAAGGGAGCGGTTGTGAATGCGAAGGGTTGCTGTGACTATACCCCCCTTCACAAGGCGGCAGAGAAAGGTCATTTAGAAGTAGTAAAGTATTTAGTTTCAAATGGAGTGGATGTGAATGCGAAGGGTGAATATGGTGATACCCCCCTTCACGAGGCGGCGGAATATGGTTATTTAGAAGTAGTAAAGTATTTAGTTAAAAATGGGGCGGATGTGAATGCGAGGGGTAAAAATGGCGAGACTCCCCTTCACAAGGTGGCAGAAAAAGGCAATTTAGAAATTGTAAAGTATTTAGTGGAAAATGGGGCGGATGTGAATATAAAAGACAACGAGGGGAAAACTCCACTTGATATTGCATTTGAGAAGGGATTTGTAAGGTGTGTATTTTCTCTTTTAAAGGGAAGGGAGTTAAGTGGGGATGAAAAGAATAGACTGTTGTTAGTTGCAGTAAAGAAGGGGAATTTGGAAGATGTGAAATTTTTAATTAAGAAGGGTGCTGACCCAATGGCTAAAGTTAACTTCTCAATTCCATTTTTTAAGGCAGCAGTGGTTGGGAAATTGACAATTGTGAAATATTTTATTGAGGGGCTTAAATATGATGTAAATGAAAAGGATAAAGATGGAGACACACTTTTACACGGAGCAGCGATGAGTGGTAGATCAAATGTGGTGGAGTATCTCATCTCTAAGGGTGTCGATGTAAATGAAGTAGATTCGGAGGGCAAGACTCCTTTGCATCTTGCAGTAGAAGAGGAAATAAGTGTTGTGGAGGATCTTATTTCTGCAGGTGCTAATGTTAATGCGAGGGACAATAAAAATTTAACCCCACTCTGGTATGCGTGCAAATCAGGAAACCTTGATATTGTAAAATATTTAGTTTCAAAGGGTGCTGTGTGGGATGAGTCGGTTAGAGGTTATGGTTTTCCAGTTTCCCAAGCAGCAGTGAACGGAAATCTTAATGTGGTGAAGTATTTTGTTGAGGAACTTGGTTTTGATGTAAATAAAAAAGATGAACTTGGTTTGACGCTTATGCACTTTGCTTCCATGTGGAGGGGAGGTATTTTTATGGATGCTGCCTCTGAGTTAGGTATTGATAAAAAGAGTTTTCTCGGACTCCTTAATATCTCAAAAAATGTGGAAGAATATTTAGACCAACATATTGCTATTATTGAATATCTCCTATCAAAGGGTGCTGATATAAATGCAAGGGATTATTCTGGCAGGACTCCCCTTGATGTGGCAGTGATGGATAAAATAAGAGAGTATCTCAAAAAGCATGGTGGAAAAAAGTGAGGGGTGATGGGGAGGATCTCTCTTTGTTTGAGTAAAGACTATGAGATTTCGGGGTTTGGGGGTGGCAAAAAGGAAAGTTTTGTGGTAAGTGCCACCCCACATATGGGATTTTCAAATGTGTTTTTTGTGGAAGATCAACTAATGGCGACACTTCTTGTAAACTCCTCAGGAACAATTGATGATTTAAATGTGGTCAGAGGTGTTGAAGTTGGCGGGGAGAGAGTAGAGGCGAGGGACATTTGCTACATAAGTGGTCTTCTGGTGGAAGATGTCAGGGATGTGGAGTTATATAAATTGGTGGTAGTCAGGGAAGATTTGTTTAAATTACTCAAATCGCAGGGATTTTCCCCTGAAAAATTTGAAGATAAAATTTTCATAATATTTCCAGATCCATTGGAGGATACTTCCATTAAAATCTCTACTTTAGATTATGCAAATCCAATCAGTTTGTTTAAATTGTATTCTAACCTGGCTAAAAGTGAAGAGGAAAGGGATTTTGAACTTATCTCTCAGGTGCTCAAAAGGATTTTTACTTATGTCGTTCAAAAGGATATAGTTCTGGAGGAAAAAGAAATTTTTAAATTTCTTCTCAGTGGGGTTAAATTTGAAAATAGAGGTGGTTTTAAACTTTCACTGAAAGAAGATGATGAAGTGTTGATTGTGGGAGATCTCCATGGAGATTTAAATGCGTTGATGGGGGTGTTTGATGTTGAAAATGTAACTAAAAGGTTGGTGAGGAGGGATGAAAATTTTTATCTTATTTTTTTAGGGGATTACATAGATAGAGGCAGGAGGCAGATAAATGTCCTGAGGTCAGTTCTTGTTTTGAAATATTTGTTTCCTGACAGGGTTTTTTTATTGAGGGGGAATCACGAAGAGGTAATTGTAAAGGGAGGGGGAAGTGATGTGAAATTTTCTTCTGCTGAGGATAAGGAAGATGACCTCACCACATTTGTCGGACGATGGGAAAATGAGTTCAGGGATGTGCTTTTGATGTTTAAAAATTTTTTTGAGAAAATTCCCCTTGTTGCAAGGTTGGATTATGGTGATAAGGCCGTTTTGTTGCTTCACGGTGGTGTTCCTCACTTTTTTGACGGAGATGATCCTTTCCCCTATTTTGCCAGTTGGGAAGAGTTTGTAGATGCCATATCCCGTGGGGATATTAAATCTTCAGAAATAATCTGGAGTAGAAGAAAAAAGGTTGAAACACTTAATTTCCAGAATGGGGTAAAATCATTTGAGTATGGCAAAAGGCAGGTGGAAGCCTTTCTTCAGAAGTTAAGTGGGGAAATTCTCATAAGGGGACACGATCCGGTGGGATTTGAGACAACTTTTGATGAGCAGTTAATAACAATTCACACAACAGGCGGTAGATTGAATATAGATACTTCCTATCCATATCTGATACCAACTTACATAAAAATTAGGGGAAAGGAAATGGTGGCAAATAGATTGCTGTCTGGTGGTGTTGGGAGGAAAATGTTTTTACTAACAAAAAAAATTGGGAGGTGGTAATGGATAAAAACTTTGACAATTTGCAGATACCACACCAGAGAAATTTTGCTGATGTGGTCTTTTGTATTGATTTCTCAGGGTCCATGACGGGAGTTATTGATGGATTGGTAAAATATATTGTGGACTTTGTTCGGCAGTTAAACAACAATTCGGATAATCCCCTTGATATTAGAATAGGTTTTATAGGGCACTATTACGGATACTTCTTCATTAAAGATTTCACCACAGACACTGAAGAGTTTAAGAATGCTCTTATTGGTATTCTTACCGGGGGGAATGAATTTACACTTCCTGCACTGGATTGGGCTGTTGACTTTAACTGGAAGGATAAGGTGCATAAGATAGTGATCCTATTTACAGATGAATGTCTTCCAACAGGACATGATCCCGATAGACAGAGATCTAAAATGAGTGAGTTGGCAGAGAAAATAATTAAAATGCATGTAAAAGTTTTTGCTTATGGACCTGATGAGTGTGATGAGTACAGGGAATTTTTTCAGGGATTGCCCAGGTGTTCATATTCAGGAGTGGATTTTTATTCCATTAAAGTTGACGATATGAAGCCGGTTCTGGAGCAAATAGCAAAAACTGTGAGCGCAAGTGCCAATGGACCTGGCGAACAATTACCCTCTAACATTGAAAAGGATATTTATAAGGTAAAGGAGGATACAGGTTTTAAATTTATTAGGTTATAAATTTTTAAGGAGGAGTGTGTTATGAATAATGGTGGTGATTTTGCAAATCTTCAAATGCCAGAAATAAAGGCAAAGGGCAGGGGGGATATTGTTTTTGTTGTGGATATAACTTCTTCAATGACACCTTGTATTGAGGGCGTAAAGGAATCTTTTAAAGGTTTCTTTTCAAATCTTAAAAAGTTAGGGGTGTCAATGGATGGGGAAGATGTTCCGTGGCGGATAAAATTCGTTACCTTTAAGGACCTTGACTGTGCGACGGATACAGAGCCTAAATTGGATACAGATAGACCCTTTGTTTCAAGTGAAGAGGATGTAAATAGGGAAATTGACAGCATTGAGATATTAAAATTTCAGGGATGTGATGAACCTGAAAGCGTCTGGGAGGCAATATATTCTGCCATAAGGAAGAGTGATTGGAGACCTGCTGAGGGAAAGGATAGAGTACACAGGGTAATTGTAGTCTTTACCGATGCCCCACCTAAAACGGAATTCAATACATCTGTGCTCCTTTCTGAAGATATGGACATGTTCGATCCCAAAAATGTTGAAGATATAATTACCTTTCTATACAATCTTCTTGCTGAAGAGAAAGTAAAAATTATGTTATATGCGCCTGAAAACGAGTATTACAGAAAATTGTGTGATAATGCCTATAAAGGTTATTACTATTCCGTTGGAAGTGAGAAAGATGTGTATGAGGGATTGAAAAATGTTGACTACAAGTCCCTTTTTGAATTGCTTGCAAAGACAATAAGCGAATAGGAGGAAAAATGAGTTGGTGTGGTGATGGCGGTGCTATTATAAGAGAGGCAAGTACCGGACTTATTGTGGGGGGGAAGTATTGTCTTAAAAAATTGTTAAATATGGGAAATTTTGCGTATTCCTATAAAGGAATTGATAAAAGTGGTAATGCGTTTTTTATAAAAGAGTATGTGGATCCTAAAAACATTTCTGCTCAGAAAGAAGAGTTTAATTCTTTTAAGAAACATTTGACACAGGTTAAGGATAAACTGAGTGGGGTTAAAAATGTTGCTTCCCAGATAATTGAAATAATTGTTGATGGTCCAATGCTCTACACTGTCCATGAATTTATGGATGGTATGGATATGGAGAGTTATTTTAGCAGAAATAAAGTTAAATTTGAGGATAGGGTTTTATTTTCCTTGATATTTCTTTCCTCTTTGATGGAACTTCACAATAATGGGATTGTACATAGCGATTTAAAACTTGCTCAGATTTTTTTGAAAAGAGATGAAACAATTAACCTGGGATGGCGAACCTATATGGTGGATTTTGATTTTTGCTATTTATATGATAAGAGTGGTAATTTAATTTCAAGTCCCTTTAAGGTTGTGGGAACTATCCCATATTATTCTCCTGAACACATAAAGGGGGAATTGCCATCTTTTAAGTCAGATGTATTTACCGCCGGGATTGTTGTCTCTCTCATTCTGTCGGGAAAACACCCATATATGGGTTCAACTGATTATGATATGGATATTGTAAAGGGAAATTTTAGTCTGGATTTTAGTGGTATAAGTGTTCCTTCAGAAATAGAAGCCATTGTAAAGGAAATGCTCTCACCTGATCCCGAAAAGAGACCTGAGATGAAGATTGTGGTGGATAAGTTTTTGAAGTGGAGAAATAATTTAAATACCCCCGCTAAAGTTTTGAGAGTTCCTCACAAAAAGAGTTCTCCAGTTTCCATTTCCAGAAATGTTCTGAATTTGGAGGATGTTAAAAGCAAAAAAGTGTTAAAGTTAAGGCAGGGAGAAATTGGAAAAAGAAATTTTAGATTGATTGCAGGAGCAAAATATTCCACGTTGCCAGAAAAAATTTTTTCCCTTAAAAAAGTTGGTGAAATGTGGTATATAAATACTGTGGAAAAAAATGTTTATCTATATGTGAATGGGAAAAAGGTGAGTGGAGGTATCCGGATAAAAATTGGGGATGAGGTAAGAGTAGATGTTGGAGAAGTGGTTTACAGTTTCAGGGTGAAATAGGAGGTAGGGTGAAATATATATGTAAAATTTGTGGAAAAGAAGGCGATGGAAAGAGATGTGTTGAGTGTGGGAGTGAGGAATTCAGGATTCTATCTCTCATTGGGCTTAAGTTGATAGAGGAAAAAAGCAGAATTACTGTTTTGTTAGGTAAAAGTAAAAGGATTTTTGGTGGTGCTGTTGTAAACAGACTTCTTGGCATTAAAGATATTGGTGATGGTGAATTTGAAGTCCAAATTGATGAAAATGTAAATAGCATCGTGTTAATTAGAGGACTTAATGGAAAAAATAAAATAAAAATCAACGGGATATCTCTATCCCCTGGTGAAAAAATAGAGGTAAAAGATGGAGATACTCTGGAAGTAAGTGACTTCCAATTCCATCTTGAGTATAATTGGTATGAAAAATAAAATCTGGAGGTAAAAGTGAAGAAAGGTGTAATTATTGGAATTGTAGTAATTGTAATAATCTCTGCTATTTCAATGGGTATAATTGATTATGTTACCTCTTCAAAGCTGAATTTTTTAGTAGCCCAAAATGGTTCACCACCAGATGTTGAGATTATTAAAATAGTATTGGGTGGGTTTTTGCTGTGGTCGGTGATTGTTGCAATTTCTACAGGTCTTTTTTCCGGTTGGCTTACAGCTAAATGGGAAGTTATCAGAGGGGTTGAGATGAAAAAACCTTTTCTGATGGTTCCACTTCTTGTAGCCTTTTTCATATATATCTTTGATTTAGTAGTTATCTGGTTGATTTATTATGTTGGTAAGGCAACTGGCATACTTGGATTGGACAATATAACGGGAATAGAAAATGCAGGAGAAAATATTGATGTTCTTTTGCATACATCTCTTTTGAATTTAAATTGGTTGCTCGTTCCGGCTGAAAAATTAGGTGTGGGAAACTTTTTCATTGCCCATAGTATTAATATTTTCCTGTATTTTTTGATATTTTTCCTTATTTTGTATTTTCCTTTTCATAAACGTTATGCAGTATAAGGAGGAGAAATGGCAAAAACACTATTAATATTTGTAGGAGGAACAGGACTTCACTCCTTTCTGGCTTATTTTAGATTAATGAAGGTTTTAAACAGTTATTCTGGTGATTGTTTCCTTCCTGAGGGTTTGGATAGGAGGGGTCAGGCTCCATTTGGAAAATTCTTATTAATAGATGGAGATGTTAAAACTCAAAAGAAGGAGGGGGACAAAAAAACTCTCTATGGAGAGTTTAGAGAACTCAATCTAAAAGGTAGTTGCCTGATGGATCCATATCCGAGAAATTTTTCAGGGAAAGCTAATAATATAAATTTTTTTACCCTTTGTGGTGGAGAGGATATTTTAAAATATTTATTTGAAAAGGAACACAGAGATTTAATAATTTATGAAGGTTTTATTGGATCTCCTCCTGTGGGGGCAACCTCTTTTTATATGAAACTTAAGGATATGGAAAAACCAACTTCAGGAGGAAATGGTAATGATATTGAAGGAGCCTTTATTAACTCTATTGAGGGTGCTTCGATTGATAGGGTGATATTTGCAGGTTCTGTTTTTGGTGGAACAGGAGCAGGAGTCATTCCCGCCCTTGCAGAATATATAAAAAGGGTTTCAAGTAGTACTCAGATAATCTATATAGCACATTTAAAGTGGTTTACTCTTTCGAAAAATGAGAAATCAAATGTGACTGATGGAAGGCTAAATGAAAACCTTGTGGGGGGAATTAAATTTCTCCAAAATAAACAGAATGTTTTTGATAAGGTGGTTTTCCTTGACTATACCAAACCAGTGGGGAGGGAGAATGAGGGGGGCAGTGCTCAAAGTGAGCACAGGGATTTTTTATATCTTCTTACAGCTTTTTTAATGTTTGGGTTTGAAAGACTTAAATTAAATAATTTGGTTAATGGGTTGTATGCCATCAATCTAAATGTAAATGAAGGTAGGAGTATTTATGAAAAGTTTGCCATCAGAGAAGAATATGATGCAGAAAAGGACTTTTTCCTGGATTTGACTGGGGATAGAGATGCATGGTCTCTATATAATTATCTTGGAAAATTTTATCTCTATTACCTCTTTTTGCGTTATATGGAGGAGTATGTGGATATCACACTTGGAACTGGTGCAGATCCATTGAGAGATGATGTGGCAAAAATTTTAACGAGTAGAAAGGAAGAATTAAAGAATCTTCTTAGTGAAGAGGTGAGAAAAGTGGAAGAAATTTTAAGGTTTTTTGTAGATATATCAGGTGGAAATGGTAATAATATAAGTGAAGACATAAAAAACGTATCTAAATTACCTTATGATGAAAGCGATGTTGGATTTAGTAAAACTCCTTTAGAAAAACTTGAGGAAATAAATATAACTTCCGAAAAAATATTGGAATTTATGAGACAACTTAAAGTTAGTGAGGAAAGTCTTGAGAGTTTTTTAGAAAGTATCTGGAAAAATATTTAATCCTGGAGGTAAGAAATGGTAACCTTTTTTAAAGATAAATTTACTGGTGATGGATTTAATGAAATAAATTCAAAAAACTTAGACATTTATTTACAAAAAGAGTCTTCACACATGTCCTATCCCTCTTTGTGGGGGGCGGCTGAGTACTTTGATATTGTTTTAAGAAGTATTGGTAACACCGGTAGTTTAAGCGATGCTCAAAAAAATGCACTGAGACTTTTTGAGTGTTATCTGAAGGGGATTTTTATAAGGGTTCTTGAGTTGGATACAATAGATTTTAGCGGGAAAGATTCCCTTTTTTATGAAACGCTTCTGGATCTCTTCCCATTTAATGGACTTTCTTGTGGAGATTCCAGGAAAAATAAAGATTTTGTAATTCTTAAATATGGTGAAGATGTAGTTGCACTTGAATCTCCATATACGCTTTTTTTCCCTTCCGCTTATTTTAGTTATTGGCCTTATAAACCGGATTCCGCAGATTCTAAAGGTATGGAGTCTGAAATTAAAATGCTTAAGGTTATAGAGAATTTGTTTAATAGGTTAGATGATAAAGAGAAAGATCTCTACTACAACTGGATTGAAAATATTAAAGGTGTACTTGGTGAGAGACTTCCGGGGGTTTTTAGCAGGATTTTGGGTGGTAAAGGGTATAATAAACGTGATGATTGGCGAAATGATTTATTTCCCTCCCTAAATTCTATCTGCGTATCAAATGGCGATGTATTTTTATATAATTTAAAAAAAGATATAAAGGATAAGTTTGAAGTGGAGTTAAAATTTGATTCAAATTCTGGAAATTTATCTATTGCCATAACTGAATCTGATAAGAATCCAGTTTCTATTCCCATTATGGGAGTAAAGGGGAGGGATGGAAACTACTATATGTTTGGAGAGTTTATTAAGACTGAAAAGGATTTTACTATAGAGGTTAAAAGTTATGGGAAATTACACCAGGAGAAATTTCAATACCATGAAGGTAAATTAATTGTAAAGTTTTTGTCCCTGGAGTTAATGGAATTTGATGTGTGTGTCCTTAGGGATAAAAGTCAAATTTTTGCAAATAAGATATTAAAAGTGGGGGATAAATTACCTGAAAATGTTTTAAGGAAAAATTTTCAGTTTAACGGGAAATCTGGCATTGTTTTACATTATGATGAAAAAAAGGAGGAGTTTTATATTAATGTTAATGGGGAAAAAATTAGTAAGAGTTATGATAAAAAAGAAATTGTAGAGATGGGAGTGACAGATATAAGATTGAAGATGTGGCCTGAAAAACCTCTAAAGGGGTGGAATTACTACTTTTTATATTACCAGCTTACTGATGGGATTTCACTCGGTATGGATAATTTACAGAAAAATGGAAGCGGAGTTAAAAAGTTGACCTATGATGATATAGTGAAGGAGAAATATCTTTTTGATTTTTATGAAGGGAAGGAATTCTTAGGTTCATTTTCTTTAGGTGTGGATATGGATGAGGAAATTTCCTTTTTGCCGCTGAGTAGAGGGATTAAATTTGGAATAGACTTCGGAACCTCAACCACTGTTGTGGCTTATGAAGATTTGAATGGGGGAGGGAGTACACCAAAAGTTATGGAGTTTGACTTTAATCCATTAGATATTCTGGGTGATAAGTATGTGTTAATGAATATTTTTCCTGAAAGTTTTTCAGGGGTTAAAGAGATTGAATCTTCATTGGTTAGGGTTAAAGGAAAAAATATTCAGAATTTTGAAAATGGATTTGAGGAGTACTATATACCGGGTGGGATTGGTCAATTAAGTGCTTATTTATCAGGTGTGGAAAATAGTTTATTGAGTATTCAAAGTAACCTCAAATGGAGTGGAAATGTGGTATACATAAAATCCTATATGTATTTACTCCTGATGCTTTCTCTCTGGAATTATTGTGTTAAAAATAACAACAAACTACCCTCTAAAATTATTTTAAATTTCTCATATCCCCTTGCCATGGCTAACTGGATGGTGGGAAAGTTTAAAGTGGCAGTTGGACAAGTTGTCTCAGAGTTGAAAAAACTCATTGATAATGAAAATTTTGAAATTACAGCGAATTTTATAGATGAAAGTAATGTTTATAGTTATGTTGGCAAAGTTGACAGAAAAGTACTTTTTATTGATATGGGCGGGGAAACAGTTGATATGTATTATAAAGATAAAGATAAGGAAGTGGCGTTTGTGGATAGCATTAAATTTGGTGGGAATTATTATCTGAAAAAACTTTTAAATAACAAAAAAAAATTAATAGACTTATTGGCTGAAGTTAAAAAATCAGAATATGATTATGTAACGGGAAAAGATCCAAATGGTGATAATTGTGAAAATTTTGGCCTTTTACTTATAAAATATGTATCGCTTTGCCTATATGGAAAAAATAATAAAGGAGTTCAAAGTGGTGGGGTGAGTTATGGTAATATATTGGATAAAATTGGATCCCTGGTTGATAAGGTATATTTGGTCGGTAATGGATGGAGATTGTTTGATATTTTTGGTTCTCAATTTAACACAAAAGAA
>Ga0256842_1001487_pt1 | contig 18597 bp, 18 predicted proteins | sample 4559240metaG_FD_185973 | JGI IMG/M metagenome (GOLD analysis project Ga0256842, IMG submission 185973) | Hydrothermal vent microbial communities from Guaymas Basin, Mexico - 4559-240 | ecosystem: Environmental > Aquatic > Marine > Hydrothermal vents | place: Mexico: Guaymas Basin | collected...
GATATACTCAGTTTAGGTTTTATTAGCGAATGTAAGAATTAATACAATGCTTAAAAAAGTATTATTTACAGGTAACTACGACAAAGAGTACAACAGGACAAAAGTAATCTCGATTGGACTTGAAAATTTAGGCGTCGAAATAATTCACTTAACCTTCAAAAAACATAATAAAAATTCTAGAAATCTAATTAAAGAATTGTCTAAAGATGTAGATATTATCTTTTTACCCTCATTTACTCATAAAGATGTAAAATATGTCAAGAAAAATTCTAATAAACCATTAATTTTCGATCCCTTAATTTCAAGATACTTAACAAAGGTATTTGACTTTAAACAAGTAAATAAATATAGCCCTAGAGCTTATAAAAATTATCTAAAAGACAAAATTGCGTTTAAATATGCTAATAAAATAATAGCAGATACCCTAGAGCATAAAAAATACTATAATCAACAATTTAATATCCCCAATAATAAAATTGAAGTCATTGAAATTGGTGCTGATTGCTCCTTTTTTTATCCTGAAGAAACAACCCAAAAAAACAGCGAATTTATTATTGGATTTTATGGAGGATTTATTCCTCTTCAAGGAGTTAAAAATATAATAGCTGCTGCAAAAATACTCTTATCGCAACCCGATATCACTTTTAGATTAATTGGAAATGGTTTTGAATTTGAAGAAATAAAAAAGATTATCTCTAAAGAGAAAATTACCAATATTGATTTACAAGGTTGGCTTAAATATATTGACTTGCCCAAAGCAATAAATCAATTCGATATTTGTCTTGGTATTTTTGGAGATACACCAAAAGCAGAGATGGTAATTCCTAATAAGATTTTCCATTATGCAGCTTGTAAAAAGCCAATTATCACCAAGGATACTCCTGGAATAAAAGAACTTTTCGTAAATAATAAGAATATTACTCTAACATCTTCTCAGCCCCAAGAAATAGCGGATACAATCCTCAAAATAAAAAACAACAAAGCGAATTCAGATATCATTGCAGAAGAAGCTTATCGACTCATTACTAACAACTATGACACTAAAGCTATTGCCAATAAATTTATTTCTATTGCACAGAAACTTATTTTGAATAAATGATTAGAATAGAAAAAATAAAGCAATCCATCGAAGATTCTTTACCAGGAAAAAAATACCAATACAAAATGGCTCCTTCGGATAGGATTATTCGAGACCATTCCATTAATTTAAAAACTATTAGAAAAAGTGCCGTCTTAATTCTTCTTTTCTATAAAGAAGAAAAATTGCATGTATTATTAACACAACGAGCAAACTATAATGGCCCCCACAGTGGACAAATAAGTTTTCCAGGAGGCAAATTCGAGCACAAGAAAGACCAAGATTTAATCGATACAGCCATTCGTGAAACCTTTGAGGAGATAAATCTAAGTCATCGATATTTTAAAATATTAGGCCCCTTAACATCTCTCAATATTCCAATAAGCCAAATTTCCGTTCAACCCTATCTTGCTTTTTGCAGCAATATTGAGACCGCAAATTCTGAAAATTACGAAGTAACCGACATATACGAAATTCCAATTAATCATTTACAAAATCCAAGAAATACAAAGATAAAATCGAAAAACAATATAGAGTTTCCTTATTTTGATTTTGAGGGTAAAGTTATTTGGGGAGCAACAGCCATGATACTTAGCGAACTTTTAGAGATTATCTCACACTCAGAACAAAATTAAACAAATCTAAATATTTCTGCTTATTGGCTTCAACAGAAAATGTATCAACGACAGTTCTTCTTCCCGCTTTTCCTAGTTTCTCTCGTAGTGTTTTTGATTCTATCAATTGAGATATTTTATCAATCCACTCATTTTCAGAAGAAGCCAGAAATCCATTCTCTCCATCTCGAATAATTTCGTTATTAACACCTACAGGCGACATCACCGTCGGAATACTTAAAGCCATGTATTGCAGACCTTTAAACCCACATTTGCCTTTTTCCCACTCTTCATTAGGCAAAGGCATAAGTCCAACATCAATCACCGATAAATCTTCAATTTCACTCTCTTTTTTCCACTTTACATATTCTAAACAATCTAATTGTAATTGAGGTTTATCGTTGGCAATAACTCTAAAATCGAAATCATATTTTTTTTCTAATTTTCTCAACACAGGTAATATTACATTGATATGTTTCAAAGTTGTCAAAGTTCCTGTCCAACCAATTGTTAATTTATGTTCATTATTATCAATATTCTGATGATAGTTGGTATCGATGGTCGTTGGAATGATAAAAACTTGCTTATTGTATTGCTTGGCAAAGTTGGATAAATATTGATTTCCACAAGAAACAGCTGTTGCCCATTTACAAATCTTAGCGACTTTCCATGTTGCTTTAAAATACTTAACTAGCGGATTTTTATTTGAATAATTTAAATTCCAAATAGCATCATCAAAATCATAAACGATATTTTTCTTCAAGATTTTAGCTACAAACCATTCAAAAATTGGTGGTCCAATATGTGCCATCTCCCTGTGAATAAAAATAAGGTCGTACTTAGAAATTGAAAAAAGCAAAATAATACGACTAAAAAAGGCTCTAATTAGGAAATAAAATTTTGCCACAACTTTTCCTTCTTTAAATAAAACGTCCCAAGCTCTTTTGTCCCAGAAGGTCTGCTGATTACAATCAAAATATTCAGACAGAAAATCTAAATATTGTTCGAATCGAAACCTCTGAGATGGTCCTATTCCATGGGGATAAGGCGATATAAAAAGAATCTTTTTCTTCAATATATATTATTTTAAAACAGGGAAATATTTTTTAAAGTAACGAATCAATAAATCGTTAGAAAATTGCCCTGTAAATTGTGCTTTATCTTTAACAGTAAAATCATAACTACTAGCCATATAACTATTAATCGCTACCTTGAAAACTTTTGACTCATCCAAATTATTTCCTTCTAAATCGGTAAGAACAATATCGGTCAATTCGCCCTTTTTATTCGTTCTAAAGTCTGCTTTTATTCCTGATACTAACTGATTACGCTCATTTCTTATAGAAAAAGAATATCGCAAAAATGACAGCAAATTTTTCTTTGTCATATCGAAAAGCATAATTTCGTTATTAAAAGGATCTAGGAACATAATATCTAAAAGTTTCATTGGACCTTCTTTAATATATTTGGAACGCACTCCTCCAATATTTTGGAATGCTATATCTGCTCCTAAACCATCCTTATATGCATCTGCCATCATCTGCCCAATCTCTTCTGGCGAATCAATATCGTAAGTTATTGTCGCTATTTGCTTCTGAAATTTTGGATTTTTGGAATAAGCATTAACTTTTGCTTGAAAAATAGAATCTCTAGCTTGGTATTTTAAAGGGATTAATTGATCTGAAATACTTACTAATTTCTTATCTTCGAATTTCAACTTACTCACTCCTATATACTTAACATTCCCTCCCGCCTGAGTTACTAAAACGGTTCCTACTCTCACTGCAGGATCCATAATTGTATGTGTATGTCCACCAATTATTAAATCCAACCATTTATTTTGCCTTGCTAACTCCATATCAGCATCCTCTCCCAAATGAGTGAGAGCAACCTGAATATCGAAAGAATTCAATAACTTTTTATATTTCTTAATCTCTTTCATTGGATCAGCAAACTCAATATTTGTAAAATTCTTTGGATGAGAATCTGGGTAACCATTTCTACCAATCTGAAGTAAAGCTAAAAATCCAATTTTAATTCCCGATTTTGTAGTTATAACATAATATGGTTTCGGTTGATTTACGATAGCTTTTTTTGTATTAATATTGGCACAAATAAAAGGAAAGTTGGCATCAGACATTCTATCATTTAAAATTTCCTGCCCATAATCAAAATCATGATTCCCAAGACATGATAAATCGAAATGTAAATCATTCATCATATCAATAATAGGGAAACCTCTATCTTTATATCTATCAACAATTGGGTTTCCAGAAAACAAATCGCCTGCGGCCACTAAATAGACTTCTTTATTTACTTCTCTGATACTATCTACCACATGTTTTAGCTGTGGAAAACGATTAATTTTAGCGTGCAAATCGTTCATGTGTAAAATAGTTACTTCTGTTATATTCTTCTGCGAAAAAGTAAAAGTCGCTAGTCCAATAAATAGGATACTAATATATCTTCTAATCATTATTATCTATTATTTCGTAAAAATCTTTAAAATTATCTTTTTGAATCGAAATAAGTTGTTCAATTCCAATTTTTCTTATTTCTGATATTTTTTGATAAACTTGCAACAAACAATTCTCATTCTCATCTGTTTCTATCAGCATTCTAGTCAATGGTATTTTTTTTATTACCTCAGTTATATTTTTCGATTCTTTTAAACTCATTTCTCCAAAAGAAAAATAGCAATTATTATTAAGCAATTGTTCCGTCATCTGCCAAGAACTATTGTAGGCATGAAACAACCATTTTTGTTTAACTTTTTTTTCCTTTCGAATGCTTAATATATCAGCGTATGTACGAACTGAATGAATCAGCATTGGCTTTCTTATCTTTTCTGATAACCTTACTTGCTTAATAAATACTTCTTTTTGTATTTCTTTATTAGTGGCGTTGTTAAAATCTAACCCACATTCTCCTATGGCAACGATCTCTTTTCTTATGGCTATTTTTTGTAGTTGTTTCAAAGCCAATTCCCAATCAGAAAGATACCAAGGATGTATGCCAATAGAAAAATATTTCCCTTTGCTTAGGCTTGGAGTATTATGTGCATCGGCAATAATATTAAAAACTGAGATAATATTGGGGTTATTAATATTATTACAATGAGTATGTGCATCGTAGAGTACCACTTTACGAAAATACAAAAAAAAGACCAGCCCAATTTGAGCTAGCCTATATTATTATAATAACTATTAAACTTAGTCTAATAAACCATTTGTTTTACGAACTGCTTCAGCCGAAGATTTCATTTTTTCTTTTTCAGCATCTGAAAGTTCAACTTCTAAAATTTGCTCGATACCATTCTTACCAATAACAGCAGGAACTCCAATGCAAATATCGTTCAATCCATATTGACCGTCTAATAAACACGAGCAAGGGAAAATTTTCTTTGTATCTAAAGCAATTGCTTTAACCATTTCCGAGACAGCGGCTCCTGGGGCATACCATGCCGATGTTCCTAATAATTTAGTTAAAGTCGCACCACCAACTTTTGTTGCTTCCACAATTTCTGATTGTTGCTCTGCATTTAAAAATTCTGAAACAGGAAGACTGTTACGAGTTGCTTTCTCAATTAATGGAACCATTCCTGTATCACTGTGTCCACCAATTACCATTGCAGAAACTTCCGATGTAGGACAATCCATAGCTTGTGCTAAGTTATACTTGAAACGTGCACTATCTAAGGCTCCACCCATTCCAATAACTCTGTTCTTAGGTAAACCTGTAGATTTAGCAGCTAAATAAGCCATAGTATCCATTGGGTTACTAACAACAATAAGAACTACATTTGGAGAGTGTTTTACTAAATTCTCAGATACATCTTTTACAATACCTGCGTTGATTCCAATTAGCTCTTCACGAGTCATTCCTGGTTTACGAGGAATACCACTAGTAATTACTGCAATATCACTATTTGCTGTTTTAGAATAATCTCCTGTTGTTCCTGTAATTGCAGAATCGAAACCATTCAAAGATGATGTTTGCATTAAATCCATTGCTTTACCTTCGGCAAAACCTTCTTTAATATCAATCAATACTACTTCGTCAGCAAAATCTTTTATTGCTACGTATTCAGCGCAACTTGCACCTACTGCACCTGCTCCAACAATTGTTACTTTCATATCTTTATAGTTTTAATAATTTATTCTTTTGAATGTTCTAAAGTAAATATTAATATCTATTTAGAAAATATTTAAAAACATATCTAGATAAATATTTTAGTATGTTTGAATATTAACAAAAAAAAGAGTTACTAAAATAGTAACTCTTCTATAAAATATATCTTCTAAAGATTATTTTCTCACTGCCTTAACAACTGCTTCGAAAGCTTTAGGGTTATTCATTGCTAAATCAGCAAGAACTTTTCTGTTTAATTCAATATTCTTTTTATGAACTAAGCCCATAAATTGCGAATAAGACATATCGTGCATTCTCGCTGCAGCGTTGATACGCTGAATCCATAAAGCACGGAAGTTTCTTTTCTTAACACGTCTATCTCTGTAAGCATAAGTTAATGCTTTCTCGTGAGCATTTTTAGCAACTGTCCAAACATTATTTCTTGATAAGAAATAACCTTTAGTCAATTTCATTAATCTTTTTCTACGGGCTCTTGCGGCCACAACGTTTACCGATCTTGGCATAATTTTTTACTTTTTCGACTGCTTAGCGTTCCTCATTTCTTGGGAATCTTTTTTAGCTAATACAAATCTAGTTAATCACTAATTTTACTTTTTCTTTTAAGATAAATCTAAAAGAATTACTTCATGTTTAAGCACAATTTAATGTTCTTAAGGTCAGTCTTATGAACCGTACCAAATTTTGTAAGATTTCTCTTTTGTTTTTTGGTCTTCTTGGTCAAAATATGACTTTTAAAAGCATGCTTTCTTTTAATTTTACCTGTACCAGTAAGCTTGAAACGCTTTTTTGCACTGGATTTTGTTTTAACTTTTGGCATTACTATTTATATTAATGGTTTGAATCTTCAACAAACCGGTTTTACTTCTTTTTAGCTTTTGGGGCTAACATCATTATCATTCTTTTACCCTCTAATTTAGGTAGCGACTCTACTTTAGCCAATTCCTCTAATTCTTGGGCAAATCTTAACAATAATATTTCTCCTTTTTCTTTAAAAATAATAGTTCTTCCTTTAAAAAAGACAAACGCTTTAACTTTAAAACCATCATTTAAAAAGCTTACAGCATGATTTTTTTTGAAATTATAATCATGTTCGTCTGTATTTGGTCCAAATCTAATCTCTTTAACAATTGTTTTTACAGATTTAGATTTTATCTCTTTTTGCTTTTGTTTAACTTGATAAACGTATTTTTTATAATCTATCAATTTACAAACAGGAGGTTCTGCTTTAGGCGAAATTTCGACTAAATCTACCTCTAATTCGACAGCTAATTTTATAGCATCGCGCAAAGACATGACTTTCGATTCCACTTCTTCGCCAACAACTCGTACTTCTGGCACACGAATTTCTTCGTTTTTTCTAAACTTTGGCCCTAGATCTCTTCTGGGCGTAAATCTTCTTTTCTTTCCTATGACTTAGTCCTCCAATTATTTGTTAAAAGCTAATGTTTCTTTAATTTCTTTATTTATTATTTGAGCAAATTTTTCTATCTCCATCACTCCTTTATCACCGTCTCCTTGCTTACGTACGGATATTTTTTCTTCTTCTTGCTCTTTTTCGCCTACAATAAGCAAATATGGGATACGCTTTAACTCGTTGTCCCTTATCTTCTTACCAATCTTTTCATTCCTATCGTCAACAAAACTGCGAATATCGTAATTTTCAAGCAATTCTGAAACTTTTTTTGCATATTCGTTAAATTTCTCGCTCAAAGGTAAAATAACGACCTGTTCTGGAGTTAACCAAAGCGGAAATTTTCCTGCTGTATGTTCTATCAACACAGCAATAAATCGCTCCATCGATCCAAATGGGGCTCTATGAATCATTACAGGCCTGTGCATCTTATTATCAGAACCTTTATATTCTAATTCGAATCGTTCTGGCAAATTATAATCAACCTGAATCGTTCCCAACTGCCATTTTCTTCCCAAGGCATCTTTAACCATAAAGTCTAACTTTGGTCCATAAAATGCAGCTTCTCCATATTCAACAACAGCGTCAATCCCTTTTTCTTTTACAGCATCAATAATGGCTGCCTCTGCTTTTCCCCAATTTTCTTCGGATCCAATATATTTACTTCTATCCTCTTTATCTCTTAATGAAATTTGTGTAGAAAAATCTTCAAACTTCAATACTCTAAAGATATATAAGACAATATCCATCACTTTAAGAAACTCTTCTTTAAGCTGATCTGGACGACAAAAAATATGGGCGTCGTCTTGAGTAAACCCCCGTACTCTAGTCAAACCATGTAATTCTCCCGACTGTTCGTAACGATAAACAGTTCCAAATTCGGCATAACGAATTGGTAATTCTTTATAGGAATGTGGACGAGCATTAAAAATTTCGCAATGATGTGGACAATTCATAGGTTTCAACAAGTACTCCTCTCCTTCTTGTGGTGTAGTTATAGGTTGAAAAGAATCGGCTCCGTACTTTGCGTAATGTCCTGAGGTTACATACAAATCTTTATTCCCAATATGTGGGGTAATAACAGGTAAATAACCAAAATCTTTCTGAACTTTTTTTAAGAAATTTTCTAAACGCTCTCGGAGTTGCGCTCCTCGTGGCAGCCAAAGAGGTAAACCCATTCCTACCTTTTGTGAGAAATGGAACAACTCTAATTCTTTCCCTAATTTTCTATGATCGCGTTTTTTAGCCTCTTCTAATCGTTCAAGATATTCTAACAATAATTTCTGTTTAGGAAAGGTAATTCCATAAACTCTAGTTAATTGTTTATTTTTCTCATCTCCTCTCCAATATGCTCCCGCGAGGCTCATTATTTTAACTGCCTTAACTAATCCTGTATTCGGAATATGAGGTCCTCTACATAAATCTGTAAAGTTTCCTTGTTTATAAAAAGTTATGGTTCCGTCTTCAAGTTCATTAATCAACTCTAATTTATATTCATCACCTTTTTCAGTAAATACTTTCAAAGCTTCTTTCTTAGACACTTCAGTTCTAACAAACTCATTTTTTTGTCGAGATAGCTCTAAAATTTTATCTTCTAATCTTTTAAAATCGGCATCAGTTAGGCTAGCTCCCTCTGGCAAATCAACATCATAATAAAAGCCATTATCAACAGTTGGTCCTATTCCTAATTTAATTCCAGGGTATAAGAGCTCTAAAGCTTCGGCCATAATATGTGCCGATGAGTGCCAAAATGCATCTTGACCTTCTGGATCTTCAAATTTAAAGAGTTTCAAATCTGCATCTTCAAAGATTGGTCTAGTAGCATCCCAAATAGTACCATTCACACTTACAGCAACAACTTCTTTTGCTAGTTTATGACTTATACTTTTTGCAATATCTAAGCCCGAAGTTCCTTTTTCAAATTCTTTTATTGCTCCGTCAGGAAATTTTATTTTAATCATATCTTTTTTTTAAAACAACTCTACAAACAGTGTTTATTTATTTTTATTAATTTACAAAGATAACAAAACCTATTTTACTTAGCTTAAATTTTAAAAACTTTAATACATTTACTTTCGTAAGAAAGTATACTTTATGAGAGAAATCGCCAAAAGATTAGCGCTAGTTTTTGATATTATTGAAAACTTCTGGGAGTCCAAAAGACTTAATCGTTGGATGGGAAACATTATTGTTTTCAGTTTTGTTTTTTCTTTAACCCTTATCCATTTTAAAGTTATTGGTTTATTACCACAATTTATAGCTCCGTATATTTCTAACAACCATTTCGAAGCTATCGAAGTTGCATTTGTACTATTACTATTTTTCGAAGTCCAAAGCTTAGTATTAGTTTTACCAAGACCCTTCGCTGGTTCTCTCCTAAAACAGTTCGAGATTCTATCACTAATTCTTCTTAGGCAAGCTTTTAAAGAATTTAAATACATTGAAGAGCCCATAAATTTGGACTCATATTTCAAATAATATTTCTCACATGATGTCTGATGCTATTGGTGCTCTACTAATATTTGGAGGTATCCTATTTATTAATAAAATTGCAAAAACATCGAGATTTCACAAGTAACGAAAATGAAGTAAAGCGTTTTATTATTATAAAAAAAGCTCTATCTCTAATCCTTATTTTTATTTTCTTAACTTTCGACAGTATCCTTTGGTTTTTTGGTCATAAAGAGACAACCAATTTCTTCTCTAAATTTTACACTGTACTTATTTTTTCTGATATTTTTATTGTTCTGGTTAGTCTTAGATATAGTTTTTCTTACGCTGTATTATTTCGGAATTCAGGCTTTGCTTTCACAACTGTTATTATTAGAATTGCACTTACAGCTCCCGTGTACATTAATGCTATTCATAGGAGTGACCGCCATCAGCTTCGCCATTCTTCTCACTTATATGTATTCTAATTACACGTTAAAAGAAAACAAATCCAAAAAAAATCAGTCTTTACATATTAATAAATACTGACGGTATTCTTTTATATCTAAACTCACTATTTCTCAAGACTGTACTTTGAAAGATATGATAAATACTGACTCTATCAAACAACACAAACATCAGAAATTAATTATCCTATTAATTATGTAGGAAAAATCTATTTCTTAAGTACCTTGAATTCTACTCGTCGATTGGTTTGACGACCTTCATCATCATTATTAAATGAAATAGGTTGTAATTCACCATATCCTACAACTTTCAACCTATCAGTACTTATCCCTTTCCCTATTAGGTACGTTGCAACAGACTGTGCTCTAGCTTGGGATAATTTTTGATTATAAGCTTCAGAACCTACATCATCGGTATGCCCGCCTATCTCAATTTCCATATCTGCATTATTGTTTAGAAACTCAACAGTTCGGTCTAACTCCAAAAAAGACTCAGCTTTAAGAGATGCTTTTCCTGTATTGAAGAAAATATTATTTAATCTCACAACTTGTCCCACTTCAATTGGAGAAAGCGCCATCACTTCGTCTTCAATTTCCGTATATTCATCAATATCTGTCAAGTCAATATTTTTATTAATCTCGAAGAAACCTAAACCAATGGCTCTAAATCCATATTTTTTACCTGCTGGTAAAATAATTTTAAATTCTCCTGTTGCAGGGTCAGTTCTTGCTATCGCCACTTCTTTACCTGTTTCTAAATCTTCTACAATAATTCTTGCATCAATAGGTTCATTTGTTTTCCCATCTCTAACAACTCCCGATATTAAAACTACAGGCTTAGGTTTTGCTATTGTAGGCAATTCAATTCTAAAAATATCATTTTTACCGATAGAATTATTTGATGTTGAATAATATGCGTATTTCCCCGATGCAGGAATATTATATTTAGAATCGGCTTCAGAAGTATTTACTACAGACCCTAAATTTTGTGGTTCTGACCATTTCTGCCAACTATCATCAAGTCTTGTCGAAGAAAAAATATCTGCTTTCCCGTAACCCGAATGACCTTCTGATGAAAAATATAAAGTTTGCCCATCAGCTGCTAAAAACGGGCTATAATCATTTGCAATGGTATTAATTACTTTTCCTAAACTAATTGGAGTATCCCACTCGTTATCACCTTTTCTAAATGAAACATACAAATCTAATTCTCCACTGCCCTCTTTCATTTCAATAGACATCAACAAAAATCGCCCGTCGTTCGAGAGGAAATAACTTGCATAGGGACTATCATTATAAAAGCCCTTAATATTTTGTTTTTCTGGATAAGCCCAACCTTTTCTGGTACGGTAAGTCAAAGAGACCCCAGGAAACATTTCTCCAGTAGACTCCTTATAAATATTTCCCAGCAACAATGCATTACCATCCGGGGTAATTGATTGTACAAAATTATTATATTTATTATTTAAAGGCTCCCCCATATTTTCAGGAACTTGCCACACCCCTTCTTTACTTATATCCGAATACCAAATATCATCTTCATCATTGTGTCCACCAACATTATCGGGATGGAATTTTCTGTCAAAATAAATACGTTTGCCATCTGGAGATATCATCGGTGCTGTTTCATCATAAGATGAATTAATTACCGATCCAAGACTTTCTGGATTAGCATAAAACTTTAATTTTGGAATAATATTTATCTCAACTTTCACAGAATCTGTACCATCAGAAACCGCAATTGCATCAATTTGATTTTGACCGGGAACTGCATCTGGCTCCATTAATAATTTTACTTGCGCTACTTTAAATTCTGATGGACTATCCAATATAACACTAAGTAATCTTGACTTTTCTGTAGTTGCAGCTGGTGTAGAATTATATATTGTTCTAGAAGTCCCATCTGTAGCTAATATCTGTATTTCTTTTATTGCTCCTGGGTTAAAACTTTCAGCAATTACTACTTGCTTAATTATTTGAGGGTTATCATAACCTACTATCATATAAGCTTCACCGGAAACTTCTACTCCTTTTTTTTCTTTAACACACCATGCTGTTTTTGCATCACCACCTGTAGGCATAACATTTGGTTTGCCTAAAACCTGATTAGCACTTTTTATAATTTTCGAATATTGCGAGGAGTATTTAACAATTTGATCAGCCCACATTACATTATCATGAATGGTATCATTCTGTTTATCAAGCATTTCTTCTTGAACAAGAGCAGCCTCCCACTTCACTTTATTACTGTCTGCCTTGGTTTTATTAATGACATCTTGCGAATAAAGGTTGGAAAAAAATATTAGACTAAATAATAATGATAAATTTATAATTTTCATAATACTTAATATTTGTTATTCTATTATTAAGAGTTTTATGGTTTTTTGAAGACCTCAAAATACAATAATAATTTATAATAACAAAAAAATTAATATTTAGGAATTTATCATTTGGTATTTAAAAATTTTATTATCTTTGCGGTCGCATTTTACCAATGAAGCGGATGTGGCGTAATTGGTAGCCGCGCTAGACTTAGGATCTAGTGCCGTAAGGCGTGGGGGTTCGAGTCCCTTCATCCGCACAAAGCCGTCTGCCAACTATATATAATAGGTAGACGGTTTTTTATTATTATTTAATATTCTTGCTCAAAATTTAGATCAAATGAAGGTTACAAAAAAGGAAATTGATGCATTAAATGCAACCTTAACAATCTCTCTTAAAAAGGAAGATTACAGTACTGATGTTGAAAAAGTGCTTAAAGACTACAGACAAAAAGCAAATATCCCAGGTTTTAGACCTGGAAAGGTTCCAATGGGAATGATTAAAAAGATGTATGGAACGTCTGTATTAATTGATGAGATTAATAAAAAAGTTTCTCACGAATTATATAATTATATCTATACTGAAAAAATTGATATTCTAGGAGAACCTCTTCCAAATGAAACTGAGCAAAAATCTATTAATTGGGATAAAGACGAAACTTTCGACTTTTATTTTGATATTGCAATAGCTCCAGAATTCGAAGTTAACCTATCGAAAAAAGATAAAGTTAAATTATATGACATTGAGCCTGCCGAAGATTTAATAAATAAATACGTAGAGGGTTATCAAAAACAATTTGGGTCTCACATCGAAAAAGATACCGTTGGTGAAAACGATATGCTTAAAGGTCTTTTTACTGATAATATCGAAAATGGAATCACGAAAGAAGATGGTGTGTTTTTAGTAAATACTTTGAAAACAAAAAAAGCTCAGAAAATCTTTATTGGAAAGAATAAAGGAGAAACTATTGAATTTAAAGTTAAAGAAGTGTTCAAAAATGACACAGATTTAAAATCGATGTTAGCTATTGATGATAAACAATTAGAAAATTTAAGCGAAACACTTTCTTTTACCATAAATAGTATCTCTGAATTTAAAGAAGCAGAACTTAACCAAGAATTATTCGATAAAGTTTTTGGAGAGGGGAATGTAAAATCTGAAGAAGAATTTAGAGCTAAAATTATAGAACAAGCTAAAGAAAATCTTACAAAAGACGCTGATTACAAATTTCATTTAGATGCTAAAGAAAAATTAACTTCTAAAATCAAATTTGATTTACCAGACGAATTTCTTAAACGTTGGTTAATTGCTACAAACGAAGATATAACACAAGATCGTTTAGATAAAGAATACCCATTCTTCCAAGAAGATATGAAATGGCAATTAATTAAAGGGAAAATAATTAAAGATCAGAAGATTGAGGTCAACGAAAAAGAATTGTTAGTTTCTGCTAAAGAATATGCTAGAGCTCAATTTCAAATGTATGGATCGGTAAGTATTCCTGACGAATATTTAGATAACTTTGCTAAAGAAATTCTTGAAAAGAAAACAGAACGTCAAAAAATAACTGAACAATATTTAGAAAATCAAGTTATTGCATATGTAAAGGAAACTGTAAAAGTTGAAAAAACAGCTATTGATTACGAAAAATTTAACAAGTTTTTTGACCAAAAATAATTCTATAAGTTAACCATTTAACAAAGATTGAGATTATGAACCTACAAGATGAATTTAAAAGATATGCACAATTAGATCATGGTATTAGTAGTTTAAGTCAAGAGAAATATTCGGCTGTACTTAATAATTATATTTCACCAACAATTATCGAAGAACGCCAGATGAATGTTGCCTCTATGGATGTATTTTCTAGATTGATGATGGATAGAATTATTTTTCTTGGACTGCCTATCGACGATTATGTTGCCAATATCATTCAAGCTCAACTGTTATTCTTAGAATCTGCTGATCCTACAAAAGATATTCAAATATATTTAAATTCACCAGGAGGTTCTGTTTATGCTGGTTTAGGAATATACGATACTATGCAGTATATATCTTCTGATGTGGCTACAATCTGTACAGGCATGGCGGCATCAATGGCTGCAGTCCTATTAACAGCTGGCACAAAAGGCAAACGTTCAGCACTCCCTCATTCTAGAGTAATGATTCACCAACCAATGGGAGGAGCATCTGGTCAAGCTTCTGATATTGAAATTACAGCTAGAGAGATTCAAAAGTTAAAAAAAGAATTATACGAGATTATTGCCACACACTCTGGTAATACTATGAAAAAAATTGAAAAAGATTCTGATCGCGATTATTGGATGATTGCAAAAGAGGCCAAAGAATATGGAATGATTGATGAAATTCTTGAAAGAAAAAAATAAATAATATACTCAAACAATTTAACTGCTAATTTTACTATTGGCAGTTTTTTTATATTTGAATATATCTACAAATACATTATTATGGATAAATGTTCATTTTGCGGCAGAGAAGAAAAGGATGTCGAAATATTAGTACGTGGAACTTCTGGTTTTATCTGCGATGCTTGCATCAATCAAGCCAACGAAATTATTCTAGAAAATAAATCAAAGTCTGACTTTGATAATTCAACAATAGTTTTAAAGAAACCTATCGAAATAAAAAAATTCTTAGACGAATATATTATTGGTCAAGACGATGCCAAAAAGTTTCTGTCTGTTGCAGTCTACAATCATTACAAAAGAATTCTTAACCAAGACGAAAATGATGATGTAGAAGTAGAAAAATCTAATATCATAATGGTTGGAGAAACAGGAACTGGAAAAACACTACTTGCCAAAACCATTTCTAAATTCCTACACGTTCCCTTTGCAATTGTCGATGCAACCATAATGACCGAAGCTGGTTATGTTGGAGAAGACGTAGAAAGTTTACTTACCAAATTATTACAAGCAGCAGATTATGATGTTGCTTCTGCCGAAAGAGGAATTATTTTTATTGACGAGATTGATAAAATTGCTCGTAAAGGAGATAACCCTTCAATTACAAGAGACGTATCGGGAGAAGGTGTGCAACAAGGCTTGCTTAAACTTCTTGAAGGCTCAATTGTAAATGTACCACCACAAGGAGGGAGAAAACATCCCGATCAAAAAACAATACCTGTTAACACACAAAATATTTTATTTATTGCAGGAGGAGCTTTCGATGGTATCGATAAAAAAATAGCTAATAGACTAAATACAAAAATTGTCGGATTTGGGGCGCAAGATTCTCATTCACACATAGATAAAAATGATTTCTTAAAATATGTTTCTCCGCAAGATCTAAAATCTTTCGGGCTTATTCCAGAAATAATTGGAAGGCTACCCGTATTAACACATTTAGACAAGCTAAATAAAGAGATTCTACGCAGTATTTTAACAGAACCAAAAAATGCAATTATCAAACAATACATTAAGCTATTTTCTATAGATAATATCAAACTAGAATTCGCTGATGATGCTCTCGACTTTATTGTTGATAAAGCCATCGATTTTAAACTTGGAGCAAGAGGATTAAGATCTATTTGTGAAACTATTATGATAGATGCTATGTTTGAGCTACCTTCTTCAAAGAAAAAATCCTTTATTATTACAAAAGAATACGCTCAAGAAAAATTGAATAAATCAAATATTTCTGTAGATTAATCACAAAAACAAACAGATTTTAGCATTTTTTTATTAAATTTGAACAAAACAGTAAAAAAATCACCCTCTTACTTAAATTTATTATGGAAAAATCGATAGTTGTTCCTTGGGACTTTACGAGTGAAGCAAAAGCTTCTTTTCAACACGCATTAATATTATCAAAAATTATGGATCGTGAAATAGTATTATTTCATGTAATAAAAAAAGATAGTGAGCAAGAAAATGCTAAGGAACAATTAGAGTCCGCTAGTAATCAACTACTTAATTCATTTGGAACAAAACCCCAATATACATGTAGGAAGGGAGATATTTTTACAAGTATTAATGAATTTGCGTCTGAAATTTCTGCTCCAATTGTAGTTATGCCATTACATAACAGTAAACGAGCAATAAAAGTAATAGTTGGTAGTGAAGTTCCCTTTTATTTAGTCCAACACCCTCCCAAATCTGATAAAATAACCGACATTGTTGTTCCAATTGACCATTACGAAGAAAATAGAGTTCAGTTGAATTGGGTAATCTTTTTAGCAAAAGTTTTCAATTCTAATATTAATATCATCAAACCTTTTATCAATAGCAATGCAAAAAATAAATTAATGAAAAAAAATATATTTTTTGCAAAGCAACTTATGGATAATAAGAAAGTCGTTTATGGTGTTAGAACAGCCAAAAGAGAGGTTAAATTCAATATGGCAATAAGTAACTTTACCAAGGAAATTGATGCCGATTTAATTTTCATGATGACTTATAATTTTAAGGATTATATGTCTATTGCACAAAAAGAGAATTCTACAGCTCCCCTACTTTGTTTAAACCCTCGATCTGTTAAAATAGTTCCTGACAAATATTAATATTCTTGGCGTAAGGAAATCTTAATGTCTAAAATTGTTCAAACAGAAGATCTCTCTAACACCTTGTTTTCTGAAAGATTTGGTGAGCATTACCATTCTATACATGGTGCTGAGAATGAATCAATGCATATCTTTATTAATGCGGGATTAAGGCAAACAAAGAAAAAAGAAATTTCAATTTTCGAGATGGGTTTGGGCACAGGTCTTAATGCCTTTTTAACTCTCAAAGAAGCTCAAAAAAACAATTTAATCATTGATTATACGGCTATTGAAATGTATCCCATAAAAGAAGAGGTTTATCAAAACCTTAACTATGCCGAAAGCGAATTAAAAAGGTATTATTTGCTTATGCATAAAAGTAATTGGGGTATAAGTACAGAAATCTCCTCACATTTCTTTTTGACTAAAATAAAGGATTCGATCGTCAATTTTCGACATTCTAAGAAGTATGATTTAATTTATTACGACGCTTTTTCTCCAGATACTCAGCCAGAACTATGGACAAAAGAGATCTTCGAATCTTTATTCAAAAGCATGAATGAAGGTGGAATTTTTATGACCTATACCGTAAAAGGTATTGTAAAAAGAGCTTTAAAATCGGTCGGATTCAAAGTAGAAAAATTACCAGGGCCTGTTGGGAAAAGGGAAATCTTAAAAGCAACAAAAGTCACAAAAAAAAATAGTTAAATCACCTCAAACAATTTGATATGTCCTAATTTTACACAAAATTAAAAATCAAATTATGTTTTCAGGAATAATAGAAGAAATTGCAATTGTAAAAAATCTTAGAAAAGAAAAAGAGAATTTACATATTACCTTGACATGTAGCTTTGTAAACGCTCTAAGTATCGACCAAAGCATTTCACATAACGGAGTATGCTTAACCGTAGTAGATATTACGAACGATACTTATACAGTAACAGCCATCCAAGAAACTTTAGACAAATCTAACTTAGGTTTACTAGAAATTGGCACTAAAGTTAATGTTGAAAGAAGTATGAAACCAGACGCGTTCCTAGACGGCCATATTGTTCAAGGCCATGTAGACCAAACGGCAATCTGTAAAAAGGTTGAAGAAGCTGATGGAAGTTGGTATTATACTTTCGAATATGACCCTTCTGTTGGTAATATTACTGTCGAAAAAGGATCTGTTTCAGTAAATGGAGTTAGCTTAACTGTTGTTAATTCGAAAGCTAATTCTTTTCAAGTAGCTATCATTCCTTTTACTCAAGAGATTACAAATTTTCATACCTTTAAAGAAGGAACAATTGTTAATCTTGAATTTGATATATTAGGGAAATACATTCAGAAAATTATGGCTGGTTACTTAGATAAAAAATAATTTATTCAAGGATAACAGCTTATTTTATATGAAGCTTCAAGTGCATACTTGAGGCTTTTTTATTTTCGACAACTACAAATGCTATTCAAAAAATACAAAGTACTCTTCTATAGATATTTCATACCAAATACTTCTTCCAAGTAATACCAAATATATTATGATATGTCGTATAAAATGATTATCTTTATGTATGTCACATCCATCCCAAATACAGATAAAAGAGCAAGTAGAATACTTACAAAAGCTATCTGCCAGATCT
>Ga0256842_1001488_pt1 | contig 18591 bp, 17 predicted proteins | sample 4559240metaG_FD_185973 | JGI IMG/M metagenome (GOLD analysis project Ga0256842, IMG submission 185973) | Hydrothermal vent microbial communities from Guaymas Basin, Mexico - 4559-240 | ecosystem: Environmental > Aquatic > Marine > Hydrothermal vents | place: Mexico: Guaymas Basin | collected...
CTTTACATGAAAGATTGTATAGGCTTTTTAGCTGTTGAAGAAAATCTTAATGATAAAGACTTTGTAAAATATATTAAAGAACTTTATCTTAGGTTTCCTCAGGTTACTTTTAAGGCTTTTTATTTTAACGATAATGATAAGAAATTATTAGAGAGTACTTTAAGTAAAGAAATTAATAGGTTTATTTTAATTACTCCTAAAGATATATTTGAAATAGCGCAAGAAATTGAAATTTATATTTTTTCAAATAATATAAAACCTTTTTTTAAAATACATGAAATATTATATAGTAACTGTATTAATATTGTCTCCTTCTCATTTCATTCATTTATGAAAGAAGTTACTTTTGAGAAATATAATAAAAAAATAGAAAAAAATAAAATAGATGAATATGTTTCTTTAGGTATATCAGAAGTATTTATACTTAAATATGATTATGACTACTATAAATCAATTTACAATTATCTTGTTCATAAAAGTACTGGGAATATTTTTGAGTTGGATAATCATGTAAAAATGCATAACTTTATGCTTATTGAAATTGTTAACTTAGCATTGAAGTATAAAGTATTTAAAAATGAATTATTTCATTTGAGACAAGTGTAGATTAAATTTTAAGAATAAAAGTGTGGTGTAAATGCAAAATAATATAATATTATTAGTTTCGGAAGTAATGAAAAAAAATGTTACCAATGTAATCAGTTTAACACAAATAAAAGAATTGAAAAATAAAATATTTGACTACTTTGTAGAAGGTGCATTGTTAGTGTCTAATGATGAAAATCAATTAATCGGAATATTAACTGATGGTGATGTACGAAAAAGTCTTTTATTAAACAGTGAATCTAGTATAGAAGAGTATATTACACTAAGACCTAAAACAATATTAGCAGCAGACAGAGCATCCGTGGCTCTTCGGATATTAAGAGAAGAAGAAATCAACTTATTACCAGTAGTTGATAATAGTAATAAAATTATAGGTTTAATTACTGTTCATATGCTATTAAAGATTTTTTCACCAGAAAGGCTATATTTAACAGGATACGAAGATAAAATGGATGAGAATGAGCAAAGGCACCTTGCAAGATATAAATTTGCATTAAATTTCATAAAAAATGATGCAATTACTTTAGATTGTGCCTGTGGTTCTGGATATGGCAGTAAGCTATTAGCAAGTAAGTCAAAAAAAGTTTTAGGGATAGACTTATCGATAGATGCAATAGTATTTGCAAAGAAAAATAATAGTTTACAAAATATTGAGTATGAACAAGGAAATATAGATTATTTAAAGTTTGAGTATTCTTCTCTTGATAATATAGTATCTATTGAAACATTAGAACATGTTCCAAATGATGTCTTTTTAAGATTTTTAGATAATATTAATCTTTGGTTAAAAGATGGGGGTGTCTTTATAGGATCATCTCCTATGCTTAGATACAAGGATAATCAGCCTTATATAACAAACCCTTTCCATATTAATGAGATGCCAAAAAATGAGTTTATAGATAGTATTAATTTAAAACTTCAAAATTTTGAAATACATTTTTACTATCAAGATCAAGATACATTTTTACCTTTATGTAAAGAAAATACAGGGTTTTGTATAGTTGTTGCAAGAAAGGGAAAAGTATGAAAAATTTAGTTTCAAAAGATTTTGTATTTACAAATAATAAGGGTAAGTTGGAATTTATTGGAGATTTTGAGGGCTTTTACCAATCAGTTGATGATCCATGGGGACAAGAGGGAAAGGATAGCCGTTTAGAAAAATTATATCAAAAATCAAGAGAGTACCTTGAAATGATAATTTCAAAGTTACCTAATGTTGATTCTGGATGTGAAGTGGGGTGTGGACTAGGATATGTAGTAAATCAGCTTAATGTAAAACTACATCATATTCATTGGGATGGGATGGATATTAGTGAAACTGCGATAAAAAAGGCCAAAGATAAATTTAAAGAAATTAGTTTTTTTTGTGATGATATTTGTTCTCCTAATCTACATAAAAATAAACAGTATGATGTAGTAATTCTAAATCAAATTCTCTGGTACATTCTAGAAGATTTAGAGAATGTTTTTTCTAATATAGACAGACTGTTAAATAAAAATGGATATTTAATAATATCAACATTTTTTTTAAAAGATCAGCAGTATGGAACGGAGATAATCGGTAGTTTTAATGATTTAGTGTGCTATTGTCTAAATAGTTATAAAGATAGTTATAAAATAATTCATGCGAATATAGAATATGGAGATGAATCTACCAAGCATATCGATTCGATCTTAGTATTAAAAAAAAATCATAAGGCTTTTTGAGTATGGATTATAAACAAACATTACAAAATAGTATTAAAAGAATTGATAAACTTGTAAATGAATGTATCAATATTAATAATGATGGGGTGCCGTTACCAAGTTGGATCGAACTTAGTCCTATTGATATTTGTAATCGAACTTGTTCTTTTTGTCCAAAGAGCAATGAGAGTATAGCACCAAATCAAAACCAAAAAATGCCTAGTATTTTATATACTAAAATAGCTCAAGAGTTAAGAGAATTAGATTTTCAAGGTACTATAATGATTGCTGGATATGGGGAACCTTTATTAAATTTGGATGTTATAGAGATGGTTAAGTTATTTTCTGAATTTTGTAATGTTGAAATAACTACAAATGGAGATCCTTTAGATGAAGTTTATATAAAAAAATTATATGAAGCTGGAGTTAGTAAAATAATAATTAGTCTGTATGATGGAGAGGAACAAATTGATTATTATAATAAATTATTCAAAAGTGTAAAGATTAATAATTATATATTAAGAGATAGATGGTACACAAAAGAAGATAACTATGGTGTAAAATTAACAAATAGAGCGGGAATATTAAGTGATAATGTACTTATAGAGAAAGAACACAAATGTTTTTATCCAGCTTATTCCATGATGGTTGATTGGAATGGGGATGTTTTTTTATGTACACAAGATTGGAATAGAAGAATCAAAACTGGCAATTTAATGTTAAACAGTGTATATGAAATATGGACATCTCAAATATTGAAAAAATATAGAACACACTTATTTAATTGCCAAAGAGATTTACCTCCGTGTAATACATGTGATGCAGATGGTTCTTTACATGGTGAAGAGTATTCAAAAATATGGAATCAGTTTTATGAAAAATAGCATAAATAAAGAATTTAAAAAACAACAAGTAAAGACTAGAAAACGACTAAAATTCTGTACAAAAGTCTTGAATGAAGGTTATCAAGTCAAAGATAATAAAATATATATAAAAGAATCTTTTGATTGCTACATAAAAGATTATGATAATAATATTTATATTGATACGGCTATGGGTGGAGGCAGTTTTATATTAGGTCATTCTCAAAATTCTATACAAAAATCTATTAAAAAGCAATCAAAAAAAGGTATTTTATATACCATGCCAAATTTTAAAACTCATAAATTAAGTGAATTATTAAAACAAGTAGTGCCACATTTTGATAGATTTGTATTTTGTTCAACTGGTTCAGAAGCTACGATGAGAGCTATAAGGATAGCGAGAGCATTTACTAATAGAAAAAAAATTGCTATATTTAGTGGAGGATGGCATGGAAGTCATGATTTACTATTAATCGATGATTCTTATAATGGGAAGGAGTCTAAACCAGAAAAAATTTTAAAATCAAATGGAACATTAGCTAATACTTTGGATAATGTTATTCTTCTCCCCTATAACCATAAAGAAGCATTTAAAATTATAAAAGATAATAAAGATGACTTAGCAATGGTTTTTATTGAACCTGCGCAGGGGTCAAACCCTAGAGATGATATGAAATTATTTTTAACGAAACTAAGAAAAATTACTGAAAAATATAATATTTTATTAGGTTTTGATGAAATTATTACAGGATTTAGAGTTGCTCTTGGAGGTGGACAAGAGTATTATAATATAAAAGCTGATATCGCAACTTATGGTAAATCTATAGGTGGTGGTTTACCATTAGCTGTAGTTGCTGGAAAGAAAAAAATTATGGATAGCATTAAAAATGGAAATGAGGATAATAAAAAAGGAATTTTTATGGGTGGTACATTTTCAGCAAATCCACTAAGTGTAGTAGCATCAATTAGTACATTAAAATATTTAATCAAACATGAAAATTATGTATATGATTATTTAAAAGAAGCGGGTGAGTATTTAAAAATCTCTATTAATAAAATATGTAAGGATGAAAAAATTGCTGCTCAAATGATTGGTATAAATTCTATGTTAAGATTTGTCTTTACTGATTATCCAATAAAATCTAGACACAATAGAGATAAGTATGAAGTAGATATAAAAATTCAGAATTTATTTTATTTAGATATTTTAAATGCGGGTGTATATATATCTTCAAATAGAATTAATTTTTTATCGACAAAGCATTCAAAAAAAGAACTAGATAAAATTATACTTGCATACAAAACTACAATTAAAAAATTTAAAAAATTTGGTTATTTATAAATTAGATATCTTTATATTTTTTTCTGAAACATGTTGTAATAATTGTTCTAAAATCTTATCTTGATGATTTGGGGACTTAATTATAATTATAGTTTTTTTAGATATATATGGAAATTCCTCATAGTTTACGATATTTTTTCCTTTATACTTTGAATCAATAAATCCTAAAAAAATTAGATTAGGATTGGATATTTCCATTGTTTTTTTTATTTTGAGTGTCATGGGTGAATATGGTGCTAAAAAATAACTATTGAAATTTTGTGTAATACTTGTACATTTTTTAATTATACTAATATTTAAAGATAATAAATAGTTGTCATATAAAGAATGAAAGATTGAATTAGTCTTTCTCTTCTTTGGAATATTTTTAGTAAGCTGTTTTGTTGTCTCTAAATAAGTATTTATAACATCCCCTGTAAATATTTTAGATTTACCTAACTCGTAATTATCTTCTTCAAAAGAGATATTACTTTTTAATATTTTAATAATATCATTATGTAATGTTTTAAGATCTTGTGTATAAGTGAATGAATTGAAAATATTTAAGAATGTATAGTTTAAATTCCATAAATCAATTACTATTGTTTTTATTTCTAGTAAAATAGACCATTGAATTGTGGCAGAGGGTATAGCTATAAATAAAGTTGCAGTATGTAAAATATCATTTAAATTAAGAGCAGTAATCTTACAGTTAAATTCTTTTTCTAAATAAAGGTAATTTATCTTGTCCATTGTTGGATGTAAAGAAATAATAGTTTTATATTGAGAAAAGCTTGTAACAATATTTAAAATAGATCTATGTATATACTTTGCTTGTTTTTTAGACATATATTTATGCTCATATAGTTGAGGTAAAGCAATAATAATTATTTTTTTATTTAGATTTGTATAGTTCATCTTATTATAAAATAATAAATCATTGCTACATGCTCCTACAAGAAAAGCTTTTTCTTTTTCTAATCCACTTTGTAATAATATATTTAAGTTGACTTTTGATGTAATCCCAACCTTACTAGTAGCTTTTGAGGAACCAACAATCCAAGGGTTTTTTGGTAATATCCCACATTTTGACAATGCTTCTATTACATAAGGTTTGTACCAAAAAAAACCTTTATAGAGCATATGTTTTTGTTTTGAAAATTTGTTAAATATAAACTTTTGATATAGTGATGCATCTTGGTGATTATATGTATTTAAAATACTCTTGGTATTAAAAATAGAAATATCTGTTTCAATAATTATTTCTAATGGAATAATTACTGGTATATTGTAGTCATAAGCTGCTTTTAAAATCATGATTTCACATGAGGTATATCTATCATTATATGTGTAAATTAAAGAGATGTTATTAATGATAATATATTTTTTAATTATTAAATAGGCAGATTTATATAACAATATATAAAGTTTTTCCAAGATATATTGAATTATTGAATAATTCTCAAATTTTTTAAAAGAAGATATTGTCTTATGAATTTTTCTTAAAAATTTATTATCGAGAAGTTGATAGTAATAAATATTATTTTGCTTTTGAGATATCTTTCCAATATGTATAATATGAAGATTATATTTTTCACTTAATGATGTTATTAATGTTTGGTGAAGAGGTATTCTTTTTGGATATAAAATAAATATAATATTTTTTTTCATATGACAATTTTTCTACATTTCATAATAGATTCTACAACCATTGTAAATAAATTTTGAGAACAATTCTTTCTTTTGTAAATTATACTGTATAATATCTTATAAAACATTCAAGGATGAATAGATGCAAGATTTCATACACAAATATGTCAATGATTTAAAGCTGATTTTAGATAACTTAGACGCTCGTGCGATAGTTGATATCAAAGATGCTCTTGAGAGTACAATTCAAAATAATTCAAAAATATATATACTTGGAAATGGTGGAAGTGCAGCAACTGCCTCTCATATGGCAAATGATTTATCAGTGGGCTTAAAATTAAGAGAAATTAGAAACTTTGATGTAGAGAGTTTAAGTGATAACAGTTCTGTATGTACCGCAATTGCAAATGATATCGGATATGAAAATATATTTTATGCTCAAATTAAAAATAAAATTACAAAAGATGATGTCCTTATAGCAATCTCTTGTAGCGGAAATAGTGCAAATATTTTAAAAGCAGTTGAGTATGCGAAGAAGCAGGGGTCAACGATTATTGGTATGACAGGTTTTGGAGGAGGTAGTTTAAAAGAGTTGTCAGATATAAACTTTCATATTAATACCGCTAAAGGTGAATATGGATTAGTTGAGGATGCTCATATGATTTTAGATCATATTATATACTCATATTATATTTCTTTAAAACCAGAAACTAAATCTAATTATACAATGGTGTAGAGATGCTAAAGGTAGGGATTGCTGGTTTTGGTAAAATGGGTCAAATTAGAGCTGATGAACTTTTAAAAAATGAGAATACCACTCTTGTAGCTATATTTGAGCAATATGGTGAAATTTCAGATAAGAAGTATGAACACTCTATAATTTGTAAAGAGTATGATGAACTCTTAGCACAAGGTTTGGATGCCATTTTTATCTGTGCATTTAATAACGTTGCCGCAAACTATACTATCAAAGCATTGCAAAAAGGAATACATGTTTTTTGTGAAAAACCGCCTGCTCATACTATCGCGGAACTTAATGAAGTTCTTAAGATTGAAAAAAAGACACAAAAAGTTTTAAAATATGGTTTTAATCATAGGCTTCACTATTCTGTAATAGAAGCTAAAAAGTTGATAGATAGTGGTAATATGGGTAAGTTATTGTGGCTCAGAGGTGTTTATGGAAAAGCGGGCTCTATTGACTATGATAAAAACTGGAGAAATTATAAAAAGTACTCTGGTGGAGGAATACTTTTAGACCAAGGTATTCATATGCTAGATCTCATGTGTTACTTTACGAATGGAAGTTTTGATGTGACAAATGCAAAACTTACCAATAGCTTTTGGAATATAGAAGTTGAAGATAATGCTTTTATAACGATGCAAAATAACGACAATGTTGTAGCAACAATGCACTCGAGCGCTACACAGTGGAAACATAAGTTTCTATTAGAGATGGAGTTTGAAGATGGCTATATAAACCTTGATGGAATTTTATCCAACTCAAGAAGTTATGCTCCAGAAACTTTAGTAACAGCAAAGAGAGAATTTGAAGATATAACATACGCTATGGGTAAACCTCAAGAGAGTATAATTTGGTTCGAAAATGATGATAGTTGGAAGTTAGAGCTTGATGAATTTGTTGATGCTATATTAAATAATAAAGAAGTAATAAATGGTACAAGCCAAGATGCTTATAGAGCTTTGGCTTTAGTTGAAGATGTTTATAACAAAAGTAAGTTTTATGAGTAAAAAAAGAGTTTTACTTACTGGTGGAAGTAGAGGAATCGGAAAAGCAATATATGAAGAGTTGAAAAATGAGTTTGATGTTGTATGCCCATCAAGAGATGAGCTAGACTTATCCTCTTTAGAATCAATCCATAATTATTTTCAAGTAGAGCCAAAGTTTGATGTCTTGATAAATAATGCAGGTATAAATATAATCAAAGAAATAGAAGATATTTTAGATGAAGATATTGAGAAAATGAATACTGTTAACTTAGTCGCTCCCTTAAAACTTATCCAATACTGTGTAAAAAATATGAAACAAAATAGATTTGGAAAAATTTTAAATATAAGCTCCATTTGGGGTATAAAAAGTAAAGAAAAAAGAACCTTGTATAGTGCTACTAAATTTGGGCTAATCGGGTATACAAAAGCACTTAGTCAAGAACTAGGGGAATACAATATACTTGTTAATGCGATATGCCCTGGTTTTACTGCTACAGAACTTACAATGAATAGTTTAAGTCAAGAAGAGTTAAAAAATATTCAAAAACAGATACCACTTCAGAGGTTAGCTACTCCACAAGAGATAGCAAAAAGTGTAAAATTTTTAGTTAGTGATGATAATACTTATATAACAGGTCAAACACTTATTGTAGATGGAGGGTTTAGTTCATGAAAAGTTTAAATATTAAATCAAATATTCATAATTATAGAGTAAATTTTAAAGAGGATTTGTCTTTTTTAAAAACTTTTATGAAGTTAGAAAAAGCTATTTTTGTCATAGATAAAAATGTATATAAGCTTTATAAAAAAGAGTTTAAAACTATCCCTAAAGACAAATTACTGCTTTTAGATGCGATAGAGGAGAAAAAAACTTTAAAAAGTGTTCAAAAAATTTATAAATTTTTAGCTAAAGAGGATGCGAAAAAAAATATAACTTTAATCTCCATAGGTGGTGGTATCACTCAAGATATTACAGGTTTTGTTGCATCTACCCTGTATAGAGGGATAAAATGGATATTTATCCCTACAACATTTTTAGCTCAGGCGGACAGTTGTATAGGGAGTAAAACTTCACTTAATTTTAAAAGTTATAAAAATATAATAGGTGGATTTTACCCTCCTCATCAAATTTATGTAGCACCCATATTCTTAAAAACTCTTAGTGAAAAAGATTTTTATAGTGGAGTTGGTGAGGTTATAAAATTTGCTCTTTTAAAAGAAAAATATCCAAAGAATATAGATAATATTATAAATATGGTTGAATCTTTAAAAGAAGAAAAAAAACAGTTGCAAATTATCAGAAAAACGATGTCTGTGAAGCAGGAATACATAGCGACAGATGAGTTTGATACAGGTAAAAGAAATCTTTTTAATTATGGTCACTGTTTCGGACATGCTCTAGAAAATTCATCCTATTATAAAATTCCACATGGAATAGCCGTGACAATCGGGATGATATATGCGAATATTGTGTCATATAACAGAGGATTGATGAGCAAAAAAGTATTTTTAAAATTGAACAAGCAACTATTTTTGCCAAATATCTATATGAAATTAAAGATATCATATTTTGATGAAAATATATTACTTGCGTCTATGAAAAATGATAAAAAAAGAGTTGGGAAGAAACTAACTATTGTCATAGCAATAGATAATGACATAAGAGCAAAAAAAGTTGATAATCTCTCTTTTACGGAGTTCTCTGAAACTTATAAACAACTTTTAAAGATTTTAGAACTTTAATGAAAGTAGCAGTCACTTCCAAATCATTTAGCAAAAATAAAATTCTTATATCTGAGTTAAAACAGTATTTTGATGATGTAAAACTAAATGGTGCTACAAAAAAATTAAATGATGAAGAACTTATAATATTTCTAGAAGATTGTGATGGCGCGATAATCGCACTTGAAGAGATAAGTAAGTATGTTTTAGATTCTTTACCAAATCTAAGAGTAGTTTCAAAGTTTGGGGTAGGACTAGATAATGTTGATTTGGAATATTGTCAAAAAAAAGATGTTAAGATAGGTTGGATAGGTGGTGTAAATAAACAGAGTGTTGCAGAGATGGCACTTGGATTTATGTTGATGCTAATTCGAAATCTTTATCTTAGTTCGAATAAACTTTCATCGGGTATTTGGGATAAAAATGGTGGATACAGTCTTTATGGCAAAACTATAGGAATTATAGGACTTGGTCACATAGGAAAAGAGTTAGTTAAACTGCTTAAACCATTTGGGTGTAAAATATTAGTGAATGATATAATTAATCAAGATCAATACTATATAGATAATGATCTAATAGAATCATCAAAAGAGTATATTTTTCAAAACTGTGACATTCTATCACTACATATGCCACTTAATGAAGATACAAAATACATTATTAATAGTGATTCATTACACCTTATGAAAAAGACTGCATTTGTTGTAAATACAGCTAGAGGTGATTTAGTAATGCTTGATGACTTAAAGTATTTTTTAGAGAATAATCTTATATCTGGTGCTGCTATAGATGTCTACGATAGTGAACCACCTACAGATAAAGAATTATTAGGTTTAGAAAATCTTATATGTACACCACACATAGGTGGTAATTCAAATGAGGCAGTATTAGCAATGGGAAGAAGTTCTATAGAATTTTTAAGGGAGTTACTAAATGATAAACGGTAAAAAAGTTATCGCAATGATACCTGCTCGAATTGGTAGCAAAAGAGTTATAAAAAAGAACCTTAGATTGATTGATGGGAAGCCATTAATTTCTTATATAATAGACACACTTAAAAAAACAAATATTTTTGATGAAATATATCTCAATGCAGATGATGAAATATTTGGTAATATTGCTAAGGATAATGGCATAAAATTTTATCATAGAGATCAGCAGTTTTCTACTGACAGTTCTACAAATGATGATTTCGCTCTTGATTTTATGCAAAATATACAAGCGGATATACTGATACAAATTTTACCAACCTCTCCGCTTATAACTAAAACTGAGATAGAACAATTTACAAACTATATGTTAGAAAACAGACTTGAAACATTGATAAGTGTAGAGCATAAGCAAATAGCATCTCTTTATAATAATAAGCCTTTAAATTTTAGTAAATTCAAACAAAATCCACCATCTCAAGAGATGGTCCCCATTAAGGCTTATGCTACAGTTTTAATGGCATGGGAATATAACTCTTTTAAAAGAAATATGAAAAAATATGCTTGTGCTTATCATGGCGGTGACAGTAAAACTGAATATTTTCAGTTACAGGGACTCTCTACAATAGATATAGATAATGAGGAAGACTTTTTGTTGGTAGAGGCTATTATTAATGCAAAAGTGCAGCAGAGTAAACAAGAGATAAAATACTATGAAAGATAAAAAAAATGTACTTATAGTTGGCGGAACATCTGGTATCGGTAATCAAACAGCTAAGTATCTTGTGGCTCAAGGATATGATGTTATTATCAGTGGAAGAACTCAACTTATATCAGATGATTTGAAATATTTATATTTAGATGTATGTGATGAAAAGAGTGTGCAAGAATTATTCTTAAATATAAGAAGCCTAGATGCTATTGTTTATGCAGCGGGCATTACAACAAAACAAAAAAACATCAATGAGTTTGATAAAGATATATTTAATAATATTATGGATGTAAATGTTAGTGGATTACTTCTATGTTTAAAATACTCATATAAATTTTTAAAAGAGAGTAAAGGTAAAGTAGTAGTAGTAAATTCACTCGCCAGTAGAACATATAGTCAGTTTTCAGGTGTTGAATACACTATAAGTAAATCAGCTTTAAATGGTTTAGTAAAGCAGTTGGCAGTTGAATTCGCAAAAGATGGAGTTTTAATTAACTCTGTTTTACCAAGTATGACTGCTACACCAATGCTTGTTAAAAATGTAGACAAAAAATTACTTGAATCAATAGAAGCCCAGATTCCATTAGGCAGAATTGCAGACCCATTAGAGATAGCAAAAGCGATAGAGTTTTTACTTAGTGAAAATAATACCTATATGACAGGTTCAGGTTTAGATATTAATGGTGGTTTGTATTTAAATGGCTAATAATAAAGAAAAAATAGGAACAAATAATATGAAATCAGATTCAAATGTACCAAATATATTAAAGCAAGATGGAGTAATGAACTCTATTTTTGATATGGCAAACCAAGGAATTACACATATTCCAGACCTTATAAAAAAATATGGTAAAGAAAGTTCTTGGTCACACACCTTAGTGGATACTGAATCAAACTCTGCTACTCTTATTTGTCAGTTACCCGGTGAAGGTAATCGAAAACATCATCATCCAGACTGGAATGAATGGTGGTTTATTATTGAGGGTTCTTGGCAGTGGGATATAGAAGATGAGATAAAAATTATAAAAAAAGGTGATTTAGTTTTTATGCCAAAAGGGGTAAAACATAAAATTACTGCTATTGGAGATGAAGCAGCTATTCGTATTGCGGTAAGTCGTTATGATGTTGCGCATGTATATGAGAATACTGATTTTAAAGGGTAATCACTAGGCGTGTCACTACTTTAAAGTTTCAGTGTTTTTAGATAGTTGATATCTTGATATAATCAAATCTATCATCAGGATACCCTTCATAAACCATTCGCCATCATAATACACACTTGAAGCATAGTTGTTTTTTTTACTATCATAAGGTGAAATAGTAGATACAGAACCTAAATGTTCTGATATATCATTTTTATTGAGAGCTATATCAATGTTAAGTATTTTATTAAGCTGTCTTAAAATTTCATTATAAAGTATATTGCTAGGATGAGAATAAGAGTTAAATAATTTTTTATTTTTATAATTATTTTTTATAAAATTTGATAGTTTTATTGTTGTGTTTGGATGAAATATATTCATTTGATAAAATGAATTATTAAATCTATTTTCCATATCAAAATCTATTAAACCCTCTTTAAATAAAGTATATATTTTTTCCTTTTTAATACCTTTATCTAGTAAATATAATATTGATTTTTCTCCAAATATAAAACCACTACTATATTCAAGAGGATAAATACCATAAACTTTTAAAAATGGTATAGAGATAAGAGTTTTTAAATGAAATAATTCTTGTATTTTCTTATTATTTAATGTTTTGCTTTTTTTTTCACTTAATGCCTGATAGATAATGATATCTGCTGATTCCATATTCTTGTAGACTTCTTGAGTGCTAAATGAATCTCCATAGCTTGTAATATACTTTATAGAGTATTTTATACCATCTAAATAATGATTTAAAATTTTAGTTAAATGTTGCATTTGACAAGTACCAAAACATAGTATCTTTTGTTGTTGAAGTGCTGGAGAAAATAGATACTTATCACTTTTAGCCCTAGAGAACAATAATTTTTCTGCTTTAATAGTAGAAATATTTTTAAGTGAATGGTAAATTTCATTTTGATATGATGAGTTTAAAATTATTATATAATCATAAAAACAGTTTTCTAGTTCTTTAGCTTTGATAATATTTGAAGCAATTTTATTACTATCGATAAAGCCTAATAAATTATATATAGTTAAATTTTTTTTAAAAAAATTATCTAGCTTAACAGCCATATCATTATAAGGTGTAATATAGATTTTTTTATTATTTAGCTTAGATAACATCAGACCTCAATAAGTTAAGTTTTTTATAATATGTAAGGGTACTAAAATCAATAAATTATACTCTATAATACCTTATAAAAGATAGGAGTGAATGATAGTTGAGGCATCAATTTCGTATCTTTTAGTATTGATTTAAAATAAAGAATCAAAATCAATTCTCTTTAAAATTTCAAGTTTTCCACCTCTAGTCGCATTATAAACCTTGATATCATTTTCGTAACAATACTCTCTAAGTCGAATAAAAGCATTTTCAATAGCAGGTAGATTTGGTTTATTCCATTTTTCACCTACTTTTCTATAGTCTTTATGAAAGTGATTTACTTCACCTTCTGATTTTACGAATTTATCTGAAGAATTTTCACTTTTTGGTACGATAAAATTAAAATCCATTCCAATAAAGTAGATCTCTTTTATTCCCATATAAACAGCGAATTGCATCATTGAATATACAACCGTATTCCCCTTATGTAATCCATTTATAGGGTCAATGCTGAAAATTGGCATTTTTTGATCATCATAAGTATTATCTATATTAAAATAAGTACTATTTTTTAATTTTTTTAATTTTTCAAGCATATCTATAGTGAAAAATTTTTTAAGCTTTAAGTTTTTAATAGTTTCATAGTTTTGTTCATATACGAGTTTATCTATAACAAAATAGTAACTTGGACGCCATTTTGTTTGCTCAAATGAGAGGTAGATTTTATTTGCTGCAAATGTTATTTCATTTTCTAAGGAGCTTAGGTCTTGTATATTTAAGCTAGGACCATTACCTAAGATAAAAGCTCTTTTTTTTTGATTTTTGTATTTATTTTTATATCTATAAATACTTAGATGGTTTATATGTAAAAATTTGTTTATTCGTTTATAATCTAGGTTAAGCTTTCGGAGAGCGTTATATATATGAAAATTTTTAAAAATAAAATATTTATTTTCTAGTATATCATTTCTCATAGCGTACAAAAGTTTATTAAAATTATTAAGTTTAAAGTGCTGAGCTATCTCTTTGGAATACTGTGGTGAGAGTAAAAGAATGAAGTCATACTCTTTATTAAGCTCTTCTATAGAGTAAGTATTTATATCTTTTTTATAGTTATCAATATAACCTAAAAAATTAAAATCTATTTTCTCCTTTAAAAATAGATAAAACTCTTTAGTTTGATCATTTAACGGTGAAAGGTAGATTTTTTTACTTTCAAAATCTTTAAAATTCATTATGTACTTCCCTAGTCTTAAAAATATCATCATAACATATCTTTTCAATAATATTCAATTTTGTTTCTTTTGAAGCATTAAAAATTTTTATATTTTTCTTCTTACAAAAAGAATTTAGTTTTTGAAAAACTTTCTTTTGTAGCTCAATATTTGGAGCATTCCATTTTTCTCCTATTTTTCTGTACTCTTGATGAAAATGATTTACTTCACCTTCACTTATTAAATCTTTTCGATTAGCACTGTTGATAGAAAAGTTTTTTGGTATATCAAAACTAAAATCAATACCAATTAAATAAATTTCTTTTATCCCCATATAAATTGCCATCTGAATCATACTATATATAACTGTTGAACCCCAGTAAAAGCCAGAAAATGGATTAGTGCTTATTTGAGGAAAATCTTTAGCATATGGTTTAAAGTTTAGTCTATAGTAAATAGCATTACTAATTGGTTTGTGGTACTTATTTAAAAAGGTAGGAAAGAATTTTACTGTATCCTTTATATTTTTTATAATTTCATAGTTTTGTTTGAAAACTAAATCATCTTCAACAAAGTAATAGCTTGGTCTCCATGAAGTTTCATTAAACATGAGATATATCTTATTCGCTCCAAATGTGATCTCATTTTTTAGTTTTTCTACATCCTCTACACACAAGCTAGGACCATTTCCAATTATGAAAGCTCTTTTTCCATTATGAATATTTTTATATATTAAAAGTTCTTTTCTATTTTTTCCAAAATAAAGTTCAAAATCTATAAGTTTATTATCAATAATAGGTCTTTTTGTAAATCTATATATAGCAATATAGTATAGAAAAATATTGTTAATAATACTATTTGTTTTTTGACAGTAAAAATAAATTTTATCTTTTGGTATCCCAAGTGAAATGTATTCATTATAAATTTGTTTAAAGTAACCACTTGAAGAAATAACTATTTTATCAAATTGTTTGTTTAGTAGTAAAGATGGTGAAATGATATCTTTGCCAATTTTTTCTTTATCTATAAAACCTAAAAAATTAAAAGTTTCTTGTTGTTCTAATTTTTCTTTATTGATTAAAGATATATCATTAAACGGTGCGAAATATATATTTTGTAAATCCATATTAGTTTATCTCAAAAATATCATTATAAAAATTAATTATTTTTAATTTTTTATTTTTAGAACTCTGTATAATAGTTTTAGTGATTTCAACAGCAAAAACAGCACTTGCTACAACTATACAATCTCCATCAGTCAATTTTACATCAGCGATATCGTAAACCTTAAAGCCATTAAAACTAAAAGTAGATACTTTTGCTCTTGAATCAAGTAAGGATTTAATATTTATCTCTCTTTGCTGTAAATGAGGTAGCAATTCTTTAAAAAGTTCTCCAGCTCCATAAACGTATATTTCTTTAATTGTTTTATCTTGCTCTAGTAACTCTAGAATTTTACTTATTGAATCACTATTAACACCCTTTGTAGCTAAAGATTTAATATTTTGGAGATAAGTGTCATCTAGCTGCGTTATTACCCCTTGAACCCATGGTATGTTGTTTATTTTAAAATTTGGACTTAAACTATTCTGATAATAAGACTCTTGAACCCCGAACTTATTAATAGATTTTAAATTTTCTTTAGATATTAGTTTAATTGGTTTAGTATTTGTATAGTTTTCGTCACGATACAAACTACCTATAGCTAAAGATTCATCAATAGTCGGAACTTCTATTAACCTACTTATCATCAATAAAAGTTCTTCTTTTGAATACAGTTTATTCTTTAGTTTATAGTGTTTAGCAATCTTGAAAAATGAATCAATACCTTTTTCAAAAGCAAGTAATTTTTCTCTATTTCGTTTTATACTTTTGTTATTTGAACTTGTAATAGCTTTTATAGAATTTTTACATTTTTTGTAGTGTAGAGTAGTATTGTTAAACCCATTGAAAAGTATCTCTAGGAACTCATGATTTCTTCTAATAAGCTCTATCTCTTTATTTGTTTTGTTATTTAGAGGTAAAAAAGAAATAAGTTTACTATGTTGCATTTTTTGTGAAGAGCCAGCATGTGCATAAAAAAGAACATTTAAGTGCTTCTTTTTATCAGTATGTAAAATATTTTCTATATTTTTCAAGATTGAACCAGTACCACCGAAGTCTATTGTTATAGATTTGTTTTGATAGTTTTGTTGTTTCATATATTTTTTAAAATATTTTTTTTCATTTAAGATATTGATTTTAATCTCATCTAATCTATTTTTTATATCTTTAGAGATTATATTTAAAGTGTCTATTTGATCTTTTAGTAATGTGTGTGCAATTTCTTTAATAATTTTATTTTTGATTTTAAGTCTAAATAAATTATAAAATCCTTGAACACTTAGTTCCCTATATGTATAAAAATTAAAACTATTATTTTGAATCTCTTCTATATTTATTGATGGTAAAAAAGTTGATTTTCTAGAAGCATATATAAGCTTTGTATCTAAGTTATTAGTAACTTTAGAAATATATCTTTCAAAAATCTTTCCTTCTCTCATAACGCAGTTTATTTGAGAAATATTATTTTGCTTTGCAAGTGTATTAATCCAATGTGAAAATTCCCATAAAATAGGTCCAAATATTACAGCACCTAAATTAAAAAAGTCTCTTTCTTCTTTAGCTTTATATATATTTAGTAATGATGTTTGAATCCTATAGTTGTGATTTTTATTTAAAGATTTTATATATGAACTCTCTAAATTAAAGACCTTCTTTAAATCAGTATCACAAGAATAATGAATTGTTGATATATTTTTTTGTTTAGCCATTTGTATATCAGAGTAATTATTGTCCCCTACATGTAGAAGCTCATGCGCTTTTATATTTAAATCATCTAAAACTTTAAGATATAAATTACCTGTAGCTTTTGTTAGTTGATGTATATTAGAGATATAAATATCTGAAATTAATGATTTATTTTTTAATTTTGAAAATACTAAATGCTGAAGTTCTTTAAAAGAGAAGTACGTATCAGAAATCAATATGATTTTTTTATTATATTTATGTGCTAATTGAATCCATCTTTGAATCTGAAAATTTATATAAAGATTTTTATACTCAATTTGAAGTTCTAAGGAGATTATTTTTTTCTTTTGTTTTTTATTTAAAGGAAGTTGATTATAAATTAACTCAAGAGTTATATCTTCATTTTTTGAGTTTAACTCTCTGGCTCTTTTTTCAGCAGCGACCCTAGCAGAGACAAAGTTATGTTTTGTAAAAAAAATATTTCTAACAAAGCTTTTTTTTGCAATTTGTTTGAAAAGATCAGTACCATATTTTACTTTTCTAAAGGCAAGTGTTTCAAATATATCAAACGATATAATTTTAATATTTTTATTTTTTAAATATGAAACAAATTCTTTTTCTAAGATTGACTTCGCACTAATTTTCTTCACATATATTTCTTATTATATTCATCTATTATAGCTCTTAGCCACTGATGATTATTCCTAAAATGAGGAGCCGATATAAAATGCCCATCAACAACTACATCTTCTTCCACATAATTACATCCAGAGTTTATTAAATCATCTTTCATCCCTTTATAACATGTAGCAGTTTTTCCTTTCATAATCTTGGCAGAAATTGTTATCCAAGAACCATGACATGTAGTAGCGATTAGTTTTTTTTGTTCATCCATTTTTTTTATAAAATCTAAAACTTCTGGAACTTGTCTTACTCTATCTGGTCCCTCATGCCCACCAGGTAAAATAACCATTTCAAAATCATCTACATTAAGTTCTTTACATGTAAGAGTTGGTTCAGCAATCTGCCCTATCTTTCCTTTCACTGGTTTATCTCCAGCAATAGCAACTTCTACATGTATATCTTCTTCTTGAAGTCTATAGTACGGATATGTAAA
>Ga0256842_1001489_pt1 | contig 18590 bp, 16 predicted proteins | sample 4559240metaG_FD_185973 | JGI IMG/M metagenome (GOLD analysis project Ga0256842, IMG submission 185973) | Hydrothermal vent microbial communities from Guaymas Basin, Mexico - 4559-240 | ecosystem: Environmental > Aquatic > Marine > Hydrothermal vents | place: Mexico: Guaymas Basin | collected...
AATTCCCAGTGCTTCCTTCTTTTTCAGAGTCCTCCACTTGACCTCAATGAAGAGGGCTTTCCTACTCCGCTCGTCCAGTGCAACTAAGTCTATCTCTTCACCCTTCCGCCACCACCTGCCGGCCTTGGTGAAGCGAAACGGTAGCTTGCCTGCTCTGTTAAGCCTGAGGATGAATTCCTTTGCAACGTCTTCAAAGACTCCCCCAAGGTAGCGATTATACTCGTCTAAAAACTCGTCCCAGAAGCTGAGATCTTCGAGCTCTATCTCGTTCCTGTAACGTTCGACGAAGCGGAAGTAGAAAGCCAGGTAGTTGTCGTCGATCCTGTAAAGGGTGTTCTTTGTCTTCGGCTTCGCTGTTACCGGGATTTCCCGTTTAAGAAAGCCGAGCCTCTCGAGAACCTCAACGTACTTGAAGAGGTTTGAACGGGGAATTCCTGTATAGGTGCTTATCTCGTTGAACCTCTGCTTCCCTTCAGCTATTGCCTTGAGGATGAGCTTGTAGACCCTCGGCTCCCTCAGTTCACTTGAGAGGAGGAAGTCGCCCTCGGCATAGAGAAAGCCCCTCTTGTCAAAGGCCAGCCTCTTCACGTCCTCGAACCTCTCAAAAAGCTCAAGGTACGCCGGGATTCCGCCGGTTATCCCGTATATTCGAACGGCCTCTTCAACGTCAACCCCAAGGAATTTCCACGAGTCAAAGAACCCGAGCGGAGAGAGCTTTATCTGACCGTCTCTCCTGCCATAGAGAGGACTCTTCTGGCTCAGGACGTGCTCCTCCATCATGCCGACGGAGGAACCAATGAGAACCAGGTGAAGGTTTGATGTCCTAACTATCTCGTCCACTATGTACTGGAACTCGCTTAGAACTCTTTTGTCTGAGTGGATGAGGTAGGGGAACTCGTCTATAACGACCACTATCTTTCCCTTCTCCGCTAAGTATCTGAAAACGTCTGAAAAGCTCGAAAACGATGTTTCGCTAAGAAAGGTGGAGGGAAAGGCCTCAAGCACCGCCCTCGAAAATTCCCTCAGGTTGTCGGAGTATGTGCTGTTCCGGGCGAGGTAGTAGACTGAGGGCTTATTCCTTATGAACTCCTTGATGAGCCTCGTCTTCCCTACCCTTCTCCTCCCGTAGACCGGGAGGAAGGAGTTCTCCCTCTTCCACAGCCCCTCGAGGAACTCAAGCTCCCGGTCTCTGTTCACGAAAGTTATTGACATGGTATAATACTCTGGCTATAACTTTTTAAGGGTTTCGAAGGCCTCACCTTATCCTCGCGCCGAGCTTTACCTCTTTGTCGGGCATCAGCAGGGCGACATTCTCGCCGTCATCAGCGGCCAAAAGCATCCCCTGGCTTTCAATACCGCGGAGCTTCTTGGGCTCGAGGTTCGCTATGACGACGACTGTCTTGTTGAGAAGCTCTTCCGGTTTGTAGTACTTCTTAAGGCCAGCCACCAGCTGTCTGACCTCGCCTCCGAGGTCGACCTTCACAACGTAGAGCCTGTCGGCGTTCGGGTGGTCTTTGACCTCGATTATCTTTCCAACGCGGAGGTCGAGCTTCGCGAAGTCGTCAAAACTTATGTAACTCATTCTTTCACCACCTCTTTCCTTCTTCCCTTCAGCCTCGAGTTCCTCACCGTAGACGCTCTTAAGGATTGCCCTCGCTTCCTCCTCGTTCTTGAAGCGCTCAAGGGCAACTTTCACGACGTCGTCGCGCTTGTAATACTTGTCGAGGAGTATTTTAGCGCTCTCAGGGTTTCCGCGCGCTATGTAGTTGAGGATGAAGTAGATTATGTCCTCGTCGGTGACCTTCCTGAACATTGGAGTTGCCTTCCTAACGCGATGACCCGCTGGAATCTCTGTGAACTCCCAGCGCTTGAGCTCTTCTAGGTTGAGCAGGTGCCATATCTTCTCGCTGGCATCCGGTAAGAACGGCTCGAGAAGAATTCCGAGGGCCTTAACAATCTGGAGCGAGACGTTTACCGTTGTTGCAGTCCTCTCGCGGTCGGTCTTTGCCGTCTTCCACGGCCTCTGGTGGTCGAAGTAGCGGTTGCCAAAGATTGCAAGCTCCATGACACGCTTTAACGCGTCCTTGAACCTATACTGGATTATCAGCTCTCCTACCTCGTTGAAGGCCTTCTCGATCTCCCCAAAGGCCTGCCTATCGAGGTCATCCAGCTCGCCCCTTTCAGGAACAACGCCATCGAAGTAGCGGTTCACGAAGGTCAAAGCCCTGTGCACGAAGTTTCCGAGGTTGTTGACGAGCTCCTCGTTGATTTTCACTTTGAAGTCCTCAAAGCTGAAGTCACTGTCGTGGGTTTCGGGCATTATGGAGGTGAGGTAGTAACGGAGGTAGTCTGCAGGGAACACATCCAAGAACTCGTGCACCCATATCGCCCAGTTCCTGCTCGTTGAGAACTTCTTGCCCTCCAAATTGAGGTACTCGTTGGCCGGGATGTCGTAGGGCAGGTTCCACTCGGCCTCGACTTCCTCGTCCTTGTATTTGCCGTAGGCCATCAGGAAGGCGGGCCAGAATATCGCGTGGAAGGGTATGTTGTCTTTGCCTATGAAGTGGATTACCCTTGTCTCGCCATCTAGGTTAAGCCAGAACTTCTTCCACTCGTTTTCTTTTCCAATCCTCTTCAGGTGCTCCATGGTAATTGAGATGTATCCGATTGGAGCTTCAAACCAGACGTAGAGGACTTTCCCTTTGACGTCTTCGTCCTCAAGCGGAACTGGAATTCCCCAGTCGAGGTCGCGCGTTATGGCCCTCTCCTCAAGGCCCTCGTTTATCCAGCCGAGGACCATGTTCTTAACGTTGGGCTTCCAGTGCTCCTGGCTCTCTACCCACTTCTTCAGCTTTTCCTCAAAGTCTTGCATCCTGATGTAGTAATGGGCCGAGTCCTTGAAGGTAATCGGGTTTCCACAGATGTTACAGCGCGGGTTGATGAGGATTTCAGGCGTCAGCGGCCTCCCACAGACCTCACACTGGTCGCCGCGCTGGTTTTCGGCACCGCAGTAGGGGCAGGTTCCGATGACGTATCTATCCGGGAGAAACATCTTGTCGTGCTCGCAGTAGGCCTGCTTGGTGACCTTCTTGACGAGGTGACCGTTTTCAAGGGCTTTTAAAAAGAACTCCTGGCTCAGGCGGTAGTGAACTGGCAGTTCAGTCCTTCCGAAATAGTCGAAGCTTATTTTGGCCCTCTCAAAGGTCGTCTTTATGTGCTCGTGGAACTCGTCAACGATTTCCCTCGGGCTTTTACCTTCTTTGAGCGCGCGGAAGGTTATTGGCGTGCCGTGCTCGTCGGTGCCACAAATGTAGAGCACTTCTTCGCCCTTTAGACGAAGGTAGCGGACGAAGATGTCCGCTGGGAGATACGCCCCGGCCAGGTGGCCAGCATGAATCGGCCCGTTCGCGTAAGGGAGTGCCGAGGTTACCATGTACCTGACCATTTCAACCACCGTTGGCCGTTGTTCCCTGCGCTTATAAGACCTGCGGGTTTTAAGCATTACGGTAGGTTATTAAGATGGGAGAAAAATATGCAGGATTGGATATATCCTAGCCCTCAGAGATTTATTTCGGATCCCCGCGTATCTCTGTGCCTTTCGGGCAGTCAAGACTCTCAACAAAAGGCTTTATGTCAACAACTGGCGTGCCGTCAAAAGCGTCAATATCGTCTATGTAAATTCTCCCCTCCTCAATGCGGTGTATTCTGACGGTATAGATGGCTATGGGGTTCGGCCTCACTGGTGAGCGGGTGGCAAAAACTCCCCTCAGCGGGTTCTCAGGGTCTCCTTGGGGATGAACTTTGAGAATCTTCCTTTTCTCTGGCCTGTCGCTCTCGTGAAACCAAAGAATAAGCTTTATCCAGTTACCTTCGGTGAGGCCTTCTGTCGCTTCCCAGAACCCCGGTAGGATTTCGATGTAGGTTTCAGGTCCCCCTCTTACGTAGCCAACTGGCACAATTTTGAACGGTTCGAATTCCATAGCCTCCACCTGCAAAAAAGAAGTTCATGTCCCATGCTCCCAGCTTTCGAGGTATTTCCTCTGCTCCTCGGTGAGCTCTTCTATCTTTATCCCCATCGAGGCGAGCTTAATCCGAGCCACCATCTCGTCTATCTCCCTCGGCAGGACGTAAACTCTGGGCTCAAGCTTTCGACGGTTCTCCTTGATGTATTCCGCGGCTTTTGCCTGAAGGGCGAAGCTCATGTCCATGATCTCCGCCGGGTGTCCATCGGCAGCTGCAAGGTTGACGAGCCTTCCATCCGCTAGGAGGTAGAGCCTCCTTCCGTCCGCGAGCTTGTATTCCCTTATGTTCGGCCTCGGCTCGCTTATCTCAACGGCTAAGCTCTCAAGGTCCGGTTTCCATATCTCGACGTCGAAGTGGCCGGCGTTGGCCATTATCGCGCCGTCCTTCATCAGCTCGAAGTGCTCTTTGCGAATGCACTTGATGTTGCCGGTTGAGGTGACGAAGATGTCGCCGATTTTGGCCGCTTCCTTCATGTCCATTACCAAGAAGCCGTCCATCCTAGCTTCCAACGCCCTAATTGGGTCAACCTCGACGACTATCACCGTCGCACCCAGTCCGCGGGCGCGCATCGCTATGCCCCTTCCGCACCAGCCGTAGCCGACAACTACGACGTTCTTACCCGCTATCAGCAGGTTTGTAGTCCTTATTATCCCGTCCCACGTTGACTGGCCAGTGCCGTAGCGGTTGTCGAAGAGGTATTTGGTATAGCTGTCGTTCACCGCTATGATTGGGAACTTCAGAACCCCGTCCCTCTCCATCGCGCGGAGCCTTATCACTCCCGTGGTTGTTTCTTCGCTCGCGCCCCAGATTTCGTCTATTAGTTCTTGCCTCTCGCGGTGGACGGTGCTTATCATGTCCGCCCCATCGTCTATAATAATGTTTGGCCTTATGTCAAGGGCCCTGTGCATGAACTCATAGTACTGCTCCCTGCTCTCGCCCCTTATGGCGTAGACCTTAACTCCCGCTTTGGCAAGAGCAGCAACGACGTCGTCCTGCGTTGAGAGGGGATTGCTCGCCGCGGCGGAAACCTCGGCACCGCCGGCTTTGAGGGTCAGGAGCAGAAAAGCTGTCTTCATTTCGAGGTGGAGTGTCGCCGCGATCCTGACGCCCTTGAAGGGCTTCTTCTCCTCGAACTCCCTTCTTATCGTCTGGAGAACGGGCATGAAGCGCGAAACCCAGTCTATCTTCTTCTCCCCGCTGGGGGCGAGGCTCAGATCTTTAACGCAGTAGTCCTTCGTGCAGTCCATCACAATCACCGCAGGGTTTTTAATTCCGAGGGTTAAAAAGGGTTGGTGTTCCCATGATAGTCGACCTCTCCCGTCCCCTAGGTGAGGACACGCCGGTATACCCCGGCGACCCCGAAGTAAAGGTAAGACCCTGGGCTTTCATCGACAGGGACGGCTACTACATGAATGTTCTCCGGCTTGGAGAGCACTCAGGGACGCACGTTGATGCACCGGCCCACATTGTCCCAGGCGGAAAGACGATAGACGAGATGCCCCTTGAGAAGTTCATCGGTGAGGGCATAGTTCTTGATGTCCGAGACGGTGAAGGACCCGTCAAGCTCGACGAACTGCCTGACTCTGGCTACTACAACAGGATAATCCTCCTCCTGACTGGGGGAAGAGAACTTTCTCCGGAAGCTGCTCTCTTCCTAGTTGCAGAAGGCGTTAAAGCCGTCGGCACCGACGCGATGAGCATCGGCGACGAGACCGTCCACACAATCTTTCTAACTGCCGAAGTGCCGATCTTTGAGAACCTCGATCCTACAGGCCTTGAACAGCTCCTCGGAAAAACGTTTACATTCATCGGCATTCCGCTGAAAATCGAAGGTGGGTCTGGAAGCCCTGTACGGGCGATTGCTATGCTATGACTCCTCGGATTCCTCCTTTCCCAAGAGCATTTTGAGAGCATGGGCCAGCTTCTCGTTCTTCTCGCGTAGGGCAGAATTTTCATTCTCCAGCTCCTCAAGCCGCTCTTGGAGACGCTTAAGCTCGCTAATCAGCGGTGAAACTTTGGATCTCGGCACGTACTCTTCCTTCATCCGTCTGACCGCTTCCACGGCCTCTTCGAGTGAATCCGCACCGGTCAGTTTCAGAAGCTCTTTTTCGGCCTTTGAAAGCTTCTCTGCCCTTTGTTCGTACTCCTGAAGCCGTTTCTGAAGCTCTTTGATCCTTTTGTATAAACCGTTGTAATCGGAGAACTTTTTCTTAAGATCTGCGATCTCATTCTCTCTCTTCTGAAGCAGTCCGCGAAGCCTCTCGACCTGACGTTTGAGCTCATAGTTCTCAAGGATGAGTTTTTCATGCCTCTCTTGCAGGTCTCTGAGGAACTTTGCCAGATCCTCGCCAGGGCCCAAGGTCGAACGAAGTTCTTTGATGCGCTCATTTACGAGCTCCTCAACTTTCTCTTCGATGAGGCGCATATAGCTCTTCTCAAACCGGGCGAGGATTTCGGCCTGATTCATCTCAAGTTTTTCCTCAAGTTCGTTTATCTTGGGGATAATATTACTGATGCCATCAACGAGAAGGAGTTTTCTCTGAACTTCCCTTAGATCCTTTTCAAGGGAGTTTATACGCTTTTCCAGGGCGGAGTTGCGTTCTCTCATTTCTGTCCTTGTATCTTCGAGCTTCTGATTTATCGTTTCAAGCCGCTCCCCCAAAAGGCCGCGTTCGATATGGAACTCCTTGATGAAGGACGCCAGCGCCTGGAGGGAGAATATAGAATAGTCACCTAACTTTTCCGCCTCCGGGATGATGGCCTTTACAGTCTCCCAATCCCTCAAGGTCTTAAGTTCCGACAGGATCTCCGGGTGCCTTTCCTGGAGGTAGTCCCATGTAACTCTCTGTTTCCCCTTGTCGAACATGCCCATCAAACATTTCAACGAATCCAAAACTTATATAGCTTTTGTGTAGGCGGTTCCTAAGGAATAGCGTAAAACTTCGAATAATTCAGCAACCCAGAAAGGATTTGCAATGAGAGAAGATTAGTGGCCGGCGGCGTTCCCGGTTTCCCGCCCCCTCTCGGAGGGCAGTACACCCGGGAACGCTGGCGGGCTTAACTTCCGGGATCGAAACGAGACCGGGTGTAACCCCGCCGCTATGGCCGCCGTGCCAACACCCCCTACCAACACAAACTTATAAACTTTACGGTTCGGCAAAAGTTTATCAGGTTAAGCCCTGAGATTAACACGCTATGGAGGATCCGTACCTTGAACTGATAAGGATCTCCAGACCCATCGGTGATCCTTTAACGCCGGAGAGAAGGGCAAAGGACTTCATAATAGAGCTACAGCGGAAGCCCAACGGGGAAGAAGTAACTATCAGGGGTTTTTTAATACTCAGGAAGCCCCCAAACGCACCAAGGGACGCGGCCTACTACCTGCTGTCGGCCCTTAGCCCAAGCGACCTTAGACGTCTTCCATCCGGGGCCCTAAGGCCCTACGTAGTTGTAAGAATAGGACCTGAGACCAGAATAAGCGAAAAACTGCTCTCAGGGTCGTACGTTGAGGTCAGGGGCATACTTGATTCATATCCCCTGGGCAACCTCAGGATGATCAGGGCCCTCTCGCTCAAGAGTGCCGACTACTCTAGCTACTGGAAGGAATACAGTAATTTGGCCCTCAGCCCCTCCGAGGTAGAAGAACTCATTGGGAGTTCGATATACACCAATCGGGAGTTCCAGCTGGGCCTTATCTACGCTCTCTACGGCTCACCCCCGGTGCTTGAATCCCCAAGGGGATGGAGCGATGGGTACGAGCTCTCTATCATGGGACGGAGAGATCGAGAAAGCTCTCTTCTAACCCTCTGGAAGATACTCAAGTTCCTTTACACAAACTTGCCGGAAGAACTGAGGTTCCGGAAGGAGCGGAAGAGTACCTTCGAGGACGAATTCCTCGGTATAGACTTCAAGATTTTTGACCCAAACAAGACTTATGTACGATATTACGTCCCAAAAACCCCCGAAAGAATAAGCAAAGCCGCTGAAAGGATGATCACGGCAAAAAAGGTAGTGGGGATGCTCGCACTTCCAAAAAAGGCAGACCCAACCGATAACCTGAGCAGCAGAGCTGAGACTCCCTTTGTTTTCATTCCTGAGGAGGACGAACGCCCGTACTTAGACAATGAGCCCCTGCTGAAGAGGTACCTCCCCAACCTTATCGTCACGGTCTTCCTAGAACGGGAGAAGGTGGCCGCCCTCTCGACCTCTCATGGACTTGGAAAAACGTTCCAGAAGCAGTTTGAAGAGTGGCTGATGGAAAAGAGGAACGAATACGGATGGACCTTTGATGTACTCACGATCCCGGGAAGTGTTTTTGACGTCGGAATGCGCTACGAGCTGAGCCTTAGACTCCTGGGCTCAATGGCCAGGCTTGAGGGGAAACTTAGAAAAAGCCACATTAAGAACGTGAAAACGCTCAACGACGAGATACTCAACGATTGGATGGCCGTTCTCTCAGCCCTCCCCCAGAGCGAACTTCAGCGTCTGATAAGGCTCTATAAAGGGTACATCCCGAAAGACCACAGGATAGCAAAGGCACTGCAGCTTTTCAGGGACATAGCTTCCACAACCTTTACCGGGGAGGTCACTAGGGAGGCGTTCAGAAGAGAGCTTCTCCGGGCAGGGTTCTCAGAGGGCTCCGCTGAGCAGGTTATTGAGACCCTCATCAGAGAGGGCTACATCTACGAGCCTTCAGCTGGGGTGCTAAGGCTAGTTCGGTGATCGGGATGGGAAGGAAATGGATACTCCGCGGGAAAGAACAGCGGGAAAAGAAAAAGATTGCCAGAGAAAGGGTGGAGACGCTGTTCACGATGGCTGAAAGGGTCTTTCCATACAGCAGAGAACTGGCCAACAGGTACGTTGAGATAGCACTCGCGGTTCAGCAGAAAGCAAAGATAAGGCTCCCAAAAAAATGGAAGAGGCGCTACTGCAAGAAATGCCACTCATTCCTCGTCCCCGGCGTCAACGCACGGGTGAGGCTGAGGAGCAGGCCCTATCCCCATGTTGTCGTCAAGTGTCTTGAATGCGGCCACATAATGAGGTACCCCTATCTCAGGGAGAAAAAGGCGAGACGAAGGGGAAACTTTGATCAAGGCGATGTGGAAGTCTGATCAGCCGCCTCCCCCTCTTCCTCCGATTCCACGAGCGCTATTTTTGTAAGCCCTTCCTTGACCTTTTCCATGACTACCTCACTCTGGTCGTCGAGTTCCTGAAGCTTGGCTTTTATAATCTTTCTGAGCTTGGGGTTTTTGACGGCAAGCTCCGTTAACGTCTCAACGGCACTTACCCTGACTATCTCGTTTTTGTCATAGAGCAAAGAAAGAAGCCTTGGCAGAAAAGGGGTAACGTAGCGGGCGTGGTTGTCAGCTAGTGCTGAAATAAAGTTAAGGGCCACGAGGCGATCCATTTCATCCGGGGACGTTAACATCGATGCAATCTCCCTGACGATGTTGCCGAGAAGCTTGGGGTTGTTCCTCATGATCTCTTCGAGTATGTAAGCCATGTTTATCCTGATTTTTGGATCGCCAATGCGGTAGTTGGCCAGGATCACTGGAACCATGCCCTGAATGAGATCCGGCTTAATCTTGGAGATGAGGCCAATAGTCCTCGCTATCTCCAGCGTCAGAGGGACAGCTTCGCTTTTCCGCACCATTACAAACAGCTTCCTGACTAGAGGATCCATTAGCTCCTCGTGTTCTTCGATGACGTTCATTATGACGATCAGTGCGTTTTTCTGAACTATCCACAGGTCATCATCCAGGTACTTGATAACTTCATTAAGCACCTTCCTGTCGTACGAGGCACGGACTATGAGTTCGTCAAGCCCTTTACCTGTTGCAAGAATCTCCCTAATGTCCAGCTCTTCCTCCATTGAGACCACCCCTCATCACGACGGTCACCAGCAGGGTCAAGAAAACGAAGAACGCTGGCCCACAGATCCCACTTGGTTCTTTTATCTTCGACAGATCCAGGACGTAGAAGTACGAGCTACCAGTTCCCGCGGCCACTAAGCTACCCTGGACGGCAAGGCTTCTGACGTAACCCATTCCCCGATCCTCCCAGAGTACCTTCCCGTCGCTGGGATCAAGGACGTAGAGCCCGCCCTCGCTATAAACCTTTGTTATGTTGCCCTCTTCTTTGCTCTCAAACTTCCCGGTGCCCACGATCAGTTTTCCGTCTCCGTAGGCGAGTGCCTTAGCCCTGTAGGGAAAGTCCCTGCTCCAGAGGAGTTTTTTATCGTTCAGATCATATGCGGCAACCTTTCCCTTTTCTCCATCAAAGCCCGAAACGTAAAGGGTGTCGTTAACGACGAGGAGATCCTCGACGAAGAACGTGCTCTCGTTCCAGAGCACTCTACCATCCTTGTCCACTATGAGGATGTAGCCCTTCGTGTTGTTGAATCCAGTCCCGGCTATGGCGTTACCCCTCCACAGCTCAAGATCCCTGACCCACCAGCCGGTGCTGACGTTCCAGAGCAGCTCACCATCGTAGGAAACGCCGTATATGGCACCGAACTGGTACTTAGCGGAGTAACCGGAGGGGAAACCTGAACCAACGTAGATGATGTCTCCAAGCCTCACCCGCCCGGGCATCGTAGGGAGCCTAAGCTTCCACCCGTCTTCAATTGACAGGCTCCCATTTTCAAGGAGTTTGGCTTTAAAGACCTCCCCTGAGCTGCTGAACGTACCATTGGAGTACCATACGTCTCCATCAACCCCGTAGACATAGCCGTTTTTCATTTCAAAGTCATAGAGCTTGTTAAGAGTCGGGAAGTTCGCCTTTATATTGCCCTCCTTATCGAAGAACACAAACCCCCCGAACGTCCCCGCAAGAACACCATTGTTCAGCGGCTGGATTTTAACCACGTAGCCGGAATCGTTCACCCAGAGTCTGCTTCCGTTTAGGGAGTAAGCGGCCGTGAGGCCGAGATAATAAACCGAGAGAAGTTCCTTCCCTATCACCATCCTGTAATCACAGGAGGCATAGACGGTACCGTTTGAAATCGCAACGGCCTCTATGCTCTTCTGGTACTGAATGTCCTCCCCAACTGAACCCTTAAAGATTATTGGGTTCTCCCCGGCGAGAACTTGCCCGAACGACATGCTTACCACGATGATCAAAGCCAGAGTAATCGCCTGCCATCTCATTCTTCCTCACCTTCCCATTTAACTTTCTTCGCCAGCGGAGTGGGCTCCACGATCTTCCTTATGCCGATGATCCTTAGGAGCCCTTTCCTTATCAAGCTGTCGTAGGTTTTTTCAACCGTTACGACGTCCATTCTCAGCACACTCGGGACATCAAGGGGGTCAACTCCCGCTATGAGGGCACCGAGGACCTCCCGCTCAATCGGTTCGAGCTCTGGAACCCGGAGTTCCCTTTTGAGCTGGGGAAATTCCCTTGAAAGCTCAACGAGGTAGCCCCAGCTCGCTTGAGAAAACCGCTGGAGGTAACGAAGGACAAAAAGCCTGACCCGCCGATCTTGGATCTTAACCTCGAACCACCTTACACCCCTCGGCGAGTAGAATTCAAGTCTCCAGGTGAAGTCTTCGCTCAGTTTTGCTTCGGTAACTGAAGAGAAGCTCAGCACGGGCTCTCTCTCATCTCCAACTATCAGGAGCTTTCCAGGTCCGATCACTCTTAGGTGTGCCTTTTTCCCATCTAAGATAAGGGGAACCCCGTTCAAGAGCTCAACAAAGATCCTGTGGACGAAGACCTCAAACTTTTCCCTGTCGTAGATTAACGGGTTGTCCCCAATGCTTAGGATAAGGATTCGGCCTCCAAGGAAGCGCAGCGTGAAGTTTGGTTCGTCCAGCTGAAGTGGGGGAAGAAACCCAAGATCCTCAAGGGCCGCAAAGGAGAAAAAGTCCTCACCGGCCTTTTCGTCCAAAAACTTCACCGAGAGACCATCATGGCTGAGGGATAGAAGGGCCTCCCTGTCTGGGAACCTCTTGCCCCTTACAATCTCCACAACTCTGGCCCTTAGCTCAGTGGCCATGTTCTCCCCTCCGGAAAGGGCTGTTCTCATCAGAGAGCTCCCTTATGAGTGACGGGTTATTCTCGATTTCCTTGATGAAGTCGGGCGAGGGGATTATGTACACTTCAATTCTGTCTCCAGTTTCTCCCTCTATGACCCCTGCGAACACGGGCAACCTCATACCATCCCCGAGACAATAAAGGACCCGCTCGAACTGCGTTGCCGAGCTTATCAAAAAGGGAACGCTTGGAAGAAGGCCCTCGCCAAGAAAGTTCGATAACCTACCTGCAAACTGCCCGGCTATGATGTTGCCCACCTCTTTGAAAAGGGACTCCATTAACTCTTTAACATCGCATACCTCCAGGATTTCGTTCTTTTTTAGCTTTAGAATGTGGCTGAGAACCGCGGCGGAAGAGTTATTGAAATCAAGAGCCATTATGAGCTCAGGGCCGTCGCCAATGGCAAAGCCTACCAAATGAAGCCCCCCAAGGAGACCCTGGATAATGAGGTCTGAAGGGGGGACAACACTAAATTCAGATAGCTTTATCTTGCCCGTGGGGTCTATCCTAGCAAGGGACTCCTCAAGGGACTTTTTTATCAGTTTTTTCACGAGGTTAATCCTCTTCACGTAACAACCCCTCCATCAGGCGGGTAAGGTCCACAACTGGAACGGGCTCCCTTCCCCCAAGGATCGCTACCCCCGTAAACACGTTTCTACCCAAAGAGTCCCTGAACGGGGCCAGCGAGCGGAGTGACCTCACAAGGAGGTCTCTCTTTCCAAGAACACTGTCAACGAGCACGAGAGCCTTTTCCTTGCCCTCGCGATCCAGCTGGAACAGCAGGCCCTCAAGCTCTCCCTCAGGGGGTAGGGTGAACTTCTCAACAATTTCGTGGAGCAGAACAGCTGGAAAGATACCCGACTCGGCCACCGCAACGTATATCCCGCCGACCTTTCTCACGCTCTCGGCCTTTATTTTAAACCTTTCAACGATTCCTACGGAGGGAAGGGCGTACTTTTTGCCACCAACTTCCACAATGTAAACCGGAAGGAGGAGTACGTCAGTGGGAACCCTGAGTGTTATCACCGTCCCCCTGCCCTCTTCACTGCTCACGTGAACGCTCCCGTGAAGCCCCCGGATCGACTCCATGACAACGTTCAGCCCAAAGCCTCTGCCGCTCTTCTCGGAGACTGTACTCGCGGTGCTCATCCCAGGCTTAAATATCAGCATGAGGGCCTCGCTTCTCGACAGTTTTTTGGCTTCTTCGGGCGTTATGATGCCCCTCTCAACCGCCCGTTTCTTTATCTCCTCGATATCAATGCCCCTCCCATCGTCCCTGACACTTACCTCGATGTAGTCCGGATGTGGAGAAATCTCTACCTCGATGACACCCGTTGGAGGTTTTCCGGCTTTAATCCTTTCCTCAGGCATTTCAATGCCATGGATAACCGCGTTCCTCAATATATGAACTAAGGCCTCCCAAACGGCACCTGCAACACTCCTATCAACCGAAACGTTCTCCCCCCTGATGACAACGTTGACCTCCTTTCCCATCTCCTTTGCAAGCTTCGTAACGTAAGGTGCGAACCCGCTCACTTTCTCCTTTAGATCCACAACCCTAAGGGACGTTATGAGAGTCCTTAACCTAGACAGGGCCGATTTAAACTTTTCGTTTAATCTCACGAGCTCATCCGGGTTCGGGCCGCTGGCAATCAGACTCTCCAGCCACTCCTCAACTGCAACGAGTTCTCCCATCGAATACAGCAGGTCGTCCAGCAGGGATACATCAACAGAAATCGTCCTCCGAGTGGATCCGGCAAAAACGCCGGGCTTTTTACCGGGGGGAATTTCGGGAAAAGACTCACTCTTGGGTTTTGGAGGGATATGAGCCGTTATCATGACGTCTACTTTTTCAACGCCTGGGTGCTCCAAAATAACTTTTTTAACAGCTTCAGGATCCTCGGTCTCTATGAGAACTTCAAAGAACCTGTCTTCAAGAATGACTCCGTTCTTTATTTCTTCCTTGCTCGGCATCACCGAGAGCACTTTAGACGTTTGCTCAATGTCCCTGAGGATTAGCAGAGCACGTGCGGCCTTAAAAGGAGCCTCTTCCTCTAGATAAACCCTGAGGAGTATCCTTTTACCGCGCTCTTTCTTTCCACCTTCCGCCGCGAACACCTCAACTTTCCTAACGCCATCCACGGAACTCAGGATCTCCTCGACATTCTCTGGATCCACCGAAGTCTCAACCCTGAGTCTAATGCTTCCCGGCGGCTGGACTTTTCCTTCGAGTATCTCGCTGATATCGGGATCAGATTCCACAATACTCGCAACTTTCTGGAGCTTAGAGACAACCGCAAACAGCCATACGGGGATTTTTTCGGGAAAATTTTCAAAATAAACCACGACATCGTATGTTTTACTGGAAAGGGACGCCAGGGAGGGTAGCTTTCCAACTTTCCTCGTCGAGTCCCTCAAGTATCGGGTTGCCTTGGCTATGATAGGGAACAGTTCAATGCCCCTCTCGTCTCCGAAGCTCTCTATTGAACGAACCAGCGTGTCCATTGCGGATATGAAGTCCCCCACCACGGCGAGAAGATCATCATCGACGGATAGATCCCCAGAACGGATCATGTCCAAGATAGTCTCAAGCCAGTGGGCGGCCTGGGTAAGCTTTGAAAACCCAGCCAGAGACGCCATGCCCTTTATTGTATGTGCATTCCTGATCATGCCTTCAACGATTTCTTCAAAACTTTCCTTTTTAAGCCGCCTTCCCTCTTTAAGCTGGGAGAAAAGGGCCTTAAGCTCGTCAATCTTCTCCCTGACGTCCTCTATGAAGCTGCCTATGCCTCCAACCTCGATGATCCCACCTCCAAGGGAAGGCTAGCCAGCGATAGCGTTGATGGACTCAATAACAACTCACGATTCACTTTCCTTGCCGGCCCCGCTTCTGCTCTTCAGGACTCTCTCGATTTCCCTGAGCACATCTACGGGTTCAAAGGGCTTGACAATGTACCCAGAGGCGCCAGCCTCTATACATTCGACCAGCTTCTTATCGCTATCCACGGAGGTTATCATTATGATCTTGGCGTTTGGGTCGATCTCCCTTATTTTTTTGAGGGCCGTGATCCCATCCATATCGGGCATTATTATGTCAAGGGTCACAAGATCTGGGCGAAGCTCCGCATACTTCTCAACGGCCTCTTTGCCTGTGGACGCCTCCCCAACGACCTCATGTCCTGCATCGGTGAGTATTTTCCTGAGTAATAGCCGGGCGAAGAGCGCGTCGTCGGCTATAAGGATTCTCGCCATTTCTCTCCCCTCGGATTTTGTGATTGAAACTAAAAAACCCTTATGTGTAGGTACGTGTGTAGCTACACTCTCCATCGTTTTGGAAAATTTACAACAGATTTTCCATCCCCAGGTCAATATTTAGAAAAAATGCAAAATCAGGGTCTCAGAGTTATCCGGAGAATGCTACGCCCGATTGGGTCTACTGAAACGTCGAACCCTTTCCCCTCGATTGCCCTTACAACGTCCGCTCTACGGGGGAACCCAACAAAGTCCTTGTTCAACTTTTCAAAGAACTCAAGGGCTTCAATGTGCTCAAAGTTCTCCCTGAACGGCTCAAGTATCACAAGCCGCCCGCCTGGTTTAAGGGCTTCGAGGGTTCTCCCCAGTACCCTGCCGTAGTCTTCGGGTTTCAGGTACTCCAGAAGGTAGCTGATGATAGCCACGTCGTACTCGTTTACTGGCCGGATCAAGCGGACATCGAGCTCTTTCAGGTCCACGGGAAGGTTTTTTGCCTCCACGCGGCTTCTTGCTATCTCCAGTATCGCGGAGGAATAATCAACACCGGTATAGAACCCGTCATACCCTACGAGCTTTCCGAAATAACTCGGTGCGGCCGAACCACAGCCGAGGTCAAGGACGCTCATCCCCGGCCTGATCCCGGCCACGATGGAAATAACCTTTCTGTATAGTTCTGCGAAGTCCGTCGTCATGCGTATGTCCCAGAAGTCCGCGTCCTTGTCAAAGTCCATGAGGACGTGCGGGTGCGTGGGCGTGATCAGTGCGTAGTCCACCATCCTGTATATTTCTTCAAGTGTTGAAACCCAGCCTGGGAGAAGGCTATCGTAGTCCTCCTGGGGGACTTTCAGCGTGTAAGAGAACCCGTTGAGCTTTAGCCTTCCTTCGTGCTCCTCGACTACGCCGATGGCCTTCAGGGTGTTAATGAACTCCCGCAAGAGTGCCCGGTTGGGGATTTCAAGCGAATCCACTACCTCTGGATACGTCGGCTCCTTTGAGAGAACCTTGAAGACACCGTGCTTGGTGCCGAGCTGTATTACGTGGAGTATTGCCATCCTGACCATCTGCTCGATGTTTGAATCAACCGTTGCAACGAGTTTGTTAACGTCTTCCATCCTGACCACCTCACATGAACTTCCTGTAATACCTGTAGTACTCCTTGAGGTATTCCACAACCTGTCTGCCGTATTCGGTGAGCCTGTAGTACTTGAAGCCCCCGTTGGTTATCTCCTCGACGAGGCCTAGGTAAACGAGGGAGCTCTCGCCGTTGTACCTGTTCCCCAGTCCGACCAAGGCCCCGCGGACGTTTGAGGGGTCTGAGCCAACGACCCTGGCGATCTCAGAAAGGTACGTCGCAGAGGGATATATCTCGTTCAGGTACAGGAGTATCCTTTTCCTGAGTTCGCTCCTGTGAAGGGACCTCAATACCTGCGGGTCTATCATCATTGTCCTCACGGTCATTCCCCCCACCCCCACTGCTACTCTGTGGCCTTTTAGCCCCCTGATTTTATTGAGCCCGCGGATTGATTCTCCAGAACCGATATTTTATTTATCTTGGACACTATATAACGTTTTTGGTGTTTAATTACGCACATTCCAGCAACTGTTCATAGACATGATATATCCACCAGGAAATTAGGGAGTAATCTGAGAATTCTAAGAACCTTTGTTACCTACATGTGCACCTACACAACTACCTACACTACTAAAAACAAAAAATTGATTTATATTGAGCTGGCGTAACCTCTAACGCAGACAACCCCCAGGGGGTGCGTGGCTAATGAAGGCCAGGACTAGGAGAGGTGCCGTCGGAATTGGAACCCTGATAGTGTTTATAGCTATGGTTCTAGTGGCGGCAGTGGCTGCGGCAGTGCTCATCAACACCAGCGGCTACCTCCAGCAGAAAGCTTCAAGCACCGGTAGGGCAAGCACTCAGCAGGTCGCCAGCGGAATACAGGTCGAGAGGGTCGTCGGTAAGGCCAATGGAAGCCTTGAATACATCCAGCAGCTGGCCGTATACATAACGCCCAACGCCGGTTCTGCTGGCATCGACCTCAGGAACACCAGGCTCGTTCTCAGCAACGGAACCGTCGAGGCCGTTCTCATGTACAACACTACTGCCAAGGCTTTCACAGAGGGACCAGTTTCTGACATCTTCAACACGAGTCTCGACGCTTGGAACAAGATTGAGCAGAACAAGACCAACTATGGTATCATCGTCATCCAGGACAGTGACGACAGCCTTAGTGCGGACTATCCAACCCTCAACCAGGGTGATATCGTCGTTCTGACAGTTAGGGTTGGAACTGACAGCCAGAGTGGTGTCTTCGGCTACGGAATTGCTCCCGGCAAGAAGATAACTGGCGAAGTCGTGCCTGAGTTCGGTGCTCCGGGTGTCATCGAGTTCACCACCCCAAGCACCTACACCGAGGAAGTCATGGAGCTCCAGTGATTTCGTTTCCTTTCTAAATTATTTTAGGGGGAGGTGAGAGGCCATGTTCAGGAGGCTGAAGAAGCGTGGTGCGGTTGGTATTGGAACCCTGATAGTGTTCATAGCTATGGTGCTCGTTGCGGCCGTGGCCGCGGCAGTGCTCATCAACACCAGCGGCTACCTCCAGCAGAAGAGCCAATCCACAGGCAGGCAAACAACCCAAGAAGTCGCAAGCGGAATAAAGGTTACTAAGATCGTCGGATACATTGACGACGTCTCCAAGCCAGCAGAGGGCAAAATAACTAGGCTTGCTATTTACGTTAGCCCGAACGCTGGTTCAGCCGGCATCGACCTCAGGAAGACCAGGATAATACTCAGCGATGGCAACTCCCAGGCTGTGTTCTTCTACAGGTACGACAACTATAACGCCAACCTCTCAGCCCTGATAAGCGCGTCACTCGTTAAAGCTTACACCACCAGCAACGAGACCTACTACGTGGAGCTCAGCGACGGTAGTACGAAGTACGTTATAAAAGGATTCCCGAGCAGTGCTATAAGCTGGGATGCCACCACTCACAAGCTAATCCTTAACAATGCTAGTGTCAGTAACAATACCATCTCTTACGACCCGAACTCATCTGAGACTGTAAACCTCACATTTACCAATGAGGTCCTCAGCATTGGGCCGGCCTTCACTGATGGCGTCGTTGCCAACATCTTCGACAGGGCCCTCGAGAGCTGGGGCAACATAACCAGCAACACCAACTTCGGAATAATAGCAGTTCAGGACTCTGACAACTCCCTCAAGGCCAGCTACCCAACTCTCAACGCCGGAGACGTTGCCGTGCTCACC
>Ga0256842_1001490_pt1 | contig 18588 bp, 15 predicted proteins | sample 4559240metaG_FD_185973 | JGI IMG/M metagenome (GOLD analysis project Ga0256842, IMG submission 185973) | Hydrothermal vent microbial communities from Guaymas Basin, Mexico - 4559-240 | ecosystem: Environmental > Aquatic > Marine > Hydrothermal vents | place: Mexico: Guaymas Basin | collected...
GAAAATTGTACTTTTGAGAAGGTGTACCCTCTTGAAACTGACTTAATACCAAACCACTTTTTTCAATATCCGCAATAATATTTTTATTTATTGCAGGATAGCGTTTGTCAAGTCCGGTTGCAGCAACTGTCATATACAAGAAAAATCTGTATTAAAAACAAATAAACTAGAGGTTTTTTAAATTTTAATTACAAAAACAATATGAATTAAACAATAATAAAAAGGTGAAATAAATTGATAATTACAAGAACTAACTGTACTAAATTTTCTATTGCCAAAATAGATAAAATCATATATAATATGAACATGAGTGTAAGAAAAATTAAAAAAAGCTACCTATCTTGTACTGGCTATTTTGCAAGCTATAAAAACAAAAATCAAGTTGCTTTCGAATCAGTACTTGAAAGAGATCTCTTTATGATCCTTGAATTTGATACTAATGTTGTGAAATACGAAGAACAGCCTATGCAAGTTTTTTATCCTTTTAATGATAAAACAAGAAAATATACTCCTGATGTACTTGTAACATATCAAGATGCAACACAAAAACTTATTGAAGTAAAATATTCTAGTGAATTAGTTAAAAAGCCAGAATTGATAAACAAATTCAATATTTTACAAGAGTATTTTTCAATAGAACATAACTTATCATTTGAACTATTTACAGACAAGCAGATTAACACTCTCTATCTTGATAACCTAAAATTTCTTTATAACTTTGCTTTTATCCCAATTCATACCGAATATACAAATAGGATTAAAGAACTTCTTCGACATCATGATGTGATTACTATCAAGGACATTTTGTCTATTCTTGCAACAAACAGAAATAGGCAACTTCAGTACATTCCCTATATATGGAATTTTATATTTAAAAACATACACCAAGTAGAAATAAATTTATATAAAAAACTCACTATGGCTACCTACATCACTTTAAAGAATAAACATGAGTAAACTAAATCTTACTATCGGTTCAACCGTATATTATAAAAATCAAGAACACACTATAGTCCGTATTATTAATTTTAATCAAGCTGCAATACAAAATGTAAAAAACAGTGAAATTTTCACAGTTAATATTAACGAACTACGATCAAATATGATTAAACCCTCAACAGAGAAATCATATATTGACAACTACTCAGAAGATGAATGGCAAATAGCCAAAGAACGCTATGAAATAATAAGACCTCTAATATTTAGAAATCGTTCAAGAATAGAAGTAGAAGAGATAGCAAAACAACATCAAAAAAGTCCAACAACAATATATAAATGGATTAACATTTATGAACAAACTCAAGAAATTAGCTCGCTTATCCCTAAGACAGCAAAAAGAGGTAAAAAAGGTAGTCGGCTTGATAAAAAAGTTGAACATATCATACAACAAATACTCGAAGATCTCTATCTGAATAAGCAAAAATACGGGTTCAGAAAAATATATTCCAAGATAGCACGGGAATGTAAAAAACTTGATTTAAACATACCTCATGAAAATACTATTAGAAACAGAATTGAAGCTATTCATCCTAAACAAGCTGTAAAGGCAAGGGATGGTTATAAAGCATCTCAAACACAATTTAATAATTTCGAAGGAGAGTTTCCAGAAGGAAATTATCCACTTGAAGTACTTCAAATTGATCATACTCCTCTTGATATAATTGTAGTTGATAAAATGCATAGACAGCCTCTTGGAAGACCCTATTTAACATTAGCAATTGATGTATATTCACGAATGATTGCAGGATTTTATATATCATTACAAGCTCCTGGTTATTATAATGTCAGCCAATGTCTACTTAATTCATTTTCAGAAAAAAGTAATTTATTACAACAATACAATATTGAAGGTGAGTGGAGTATCTATGGTATCCCACGCATTATACATGTTGATAATGGTGCAGATTTGGTCAGCAATGATATGCAACGCGTCTGTGATGAGTTTGGTATTACCTTGATGAAACGACCTGTTGCAAGACCTCAATTTGGAGCACATGTAGAAAGATTTTTTGGTACAATTAACAAAGAAGTCCATAATCTTGATGGAACAACCTTTTCAAATATTCAAGAAAAAGGAGAGTACAACTCTCAAAAAAATGCTTCCTATACACTTGAAGAATTAACAAAGTGGTTACTTCATTATATTGTAAATATTTATCATAATAGTTACCATCATGGTATTGAAATGACACCAAATGACAAATATAAGATTGGTATATTTGGAGATGATGACAATCCAGGTACAGGAGTACTTCCTCCAATTATTGAAAACATAGATGATATTCGTATTTCACTTCTACCAACATATTTTAGAACTATACAAAAAACAGGTATTTCCATTGATGGGATAACATATTATTCAGATGTTCTGAGACATTGGATTGGCATTAAAGATAAAAATAGTAATAAGATAAAACATAAAATTAAAAGAGATCCTCTTAATATTCAAAAGATTTATTTTTTTGACCCAGAAGTTAAAGAGTATTTTGAAGTACCCTATCGAAAACTTTATGCACCTGTTATGACATTATGGGATTTATATGCTGTAAAAAGATATCTTAAAGAGAAAAAAATCACAAACTACTCCGAAGAAGATCTCTTTGAAGCATATGAAGTACTTGAACGAATAGAACAAGAAACCCTAAATACTCATAAAAGACAAAAGATAAAAAAATCAAAGCCAGTAAAAAATATGACACAAACAGTAGCACATAAAAATAATGAAAAAGAAAATACAGCAGTATCTAATAATTACGAATCTCTGTTTGAAGATATTAATATTTTTGATGTTGAGCTAATAAAGGCTATTGATGAAGATTAAGTTAACAAATGAAACACAACAAATCTTAGATTGTTCAATTGAAGAGAGAATAGCCTTTATATCAAAAGAAAAATGGATTAATTATCCTCTTGCTCAAAACATTATCAATGAATTAGAAGATATTTTAAAATACGAACAAGGCAAAACAAGAGTTACGAGTGTATTACTAGTTGGTTCTTCGCATAATGGGAAAACCTCTATTTTAGAAAGACTTATCGAACTGCATCCTCCTTATGATTACTATGCCACTAATCCTGAAAAGTTGACAGAACAATTTTTTGAAAAATATAATGCCACTGGTATTCCTGTACATTATATAATGGCACCAGGAGAGCCTAAAGAGACACGACTCTACAGCAATATTTTACATTCTCTGAATGCACCATATAGAGAATCTGACAATGTAGCTAAAAAGCAATATCTTGTCGAGTACTATTTAAAACTTTTAAATGTCAATATGCTTATAATTGATGAAATACACAATGTGTTAAGTGGACCAGTTGCAAGACAAAAACAAGTACTTAATGCTATCAAAAATCTAAGTAACACTCTCAAAATTCCAATTGTACTTGCAGGAACAAAAGATGCACTTCGAGTAATCAGTACAGATACACAGATAAGTAGTCGCTTTAGACCTTTATATCTCAAGAAATGGAAAATGAATCAAGACTATGTAAATTTACTTGCAACAGTACTAAGTACTCTTCCATTAAAAAAAGACTCCGATATTTTAAACCCAACAACAGCACAGGAGATTCTTAATATCTCTGAGGGATATATAGGTGATATATTAGGATTGATAAAGAAAGCAGCTATCTATGCTCTTCGCAATCAAAAAGAATATATAGATTTCGAAGATATCAGAAACTGTAAATATAGTTCTTCATTAGAGACAAATAAAGTACGGGATCTTTCTGATATATGATCAAAACTATTAAATCTATAAAGTTGCTAAACCAACCTTTCATTATCATTCCAAAACCTTTAAAAGATGAAATCTTTAGCTCATGGTTTACAAGACTATCATATGCACATCATTTACATCCACATACATTTATAAATCTATATTTTGGTGTAAAAAATCGTGGTAAGTTCAAAAAAAATATCGATACTAGCCTAAATAAGGATATGCTTTCTCTTATTCAAACCATGTGCAACAATAAAGTTCAACCTTTCAAACTCACTCTAAAAATACATTCAGGATATTTACAAGAGGATGCAATAACAGTAGCTTCCAATAGGTTCCTTGGACCATTAAAGTTTTGTCCACTATGTCTGCAAAAAGACAAAATTCCTTATTTTAGGAAATACTGGAAACTTGTATTTTACAATGCTTGCAAAGAGCATCAATGCTACCTGTATGATACTTGTCCACAGTGTAAAAATCCACTCTCTATTTTAAAAATGTATAACAATAATTTTCCATTTAACTACTGCTCTACATGTGGATTTGAATTAAAAAAAGCAAAGAAACAAACTATTAAACAACAATTTATTGTTGGTTTATATCAGCAAAATAGACTGTACAATATATTGACTAAAGGATATGTAAAATTTGGTAAAGATATAGTTTATTCATTTTGTTTTTTTGATGTCATTACTCAACTAACAAAAATAATTATGCTACAAAAAAATATTTTATTTATTCAATATCACCCATTATTTAATTTTCTAGAAAATCCCCTATACACAAAAATAAATTCAGCTAAATCAGTATATCTACAACTTAATATTATTCAAAACTATGCACTATTTGGGATTATTCTTTCTTTATTTGATAAATATCAAAATAATCTACAACAATATATTAATGCAAATCATAAAACCCATTGGGATATGGTAAAAGAGATACGATATCTATCATATTGGTATAACACTTGTATAAATAATATCGTACCACGATACATTGCATTTGGCGATTTAATTACAAAAGAAGAAATTAAAAACGGAGTTAAATACTTAAAATCACAACATAAAGAAATTACAAAAGCAAATCTCTCCAGACTATTTGGAAACATTAGTCACTTTGCAAAAATTAAAATATCGGAATAAAGGTTGCTAAATATGAGCATGATAGAAAAAAAATTAAAAATAGATGTTATAGAACATATCACAAAACACTCTCAGCATGATATTGTTATTCCAGAAGTAACAGTTGGACATAAATCAACAAGTAGCTCGTATGCAAGGGCTGATATCTTTGCTATTAATGGAGAAATTACAATTTATGAAATCAAAAGTAAAAAAGACACATTGAAAAGGCTATCAAACCAATTAAAAACTTATATAAATTATGCGAATAGGGTATATATTGTTATTGATGAAAAATTTATTAACAAACTCAGCATAGATGATAAAATTGGTATTTATATTATAAAAAACAATAAATTTATTCTTTATAAAGAAGCAACATATATGTCTATTAAAAAAGAGTTTTTATTACAGTACTGGTTAAGTAATGAATTAAAAGATTTTTTGCATGGATATAAAGGTACTTCCAAATTTAATAAAGAAACTTGTATGAAGTACTTAGATTCTCTTCTTAGTGACAAACAGCTTTATCATGCCACACTGTATATGTTAAAAAATAGATACAAAATAGAAAGTGACTATATTAAAAAGCACAAACAACTATTATCAAGAGGCATGAAAAAAAATAGTTATTTAACACCTCTTAAAAAACTACCCTTTGAGGTTCTTATGCCATAGCTATAGAAATGCCATTATGAATAATACAATTCTCTTTCATATCTCCTAATGAAAAATTTGTTGTTTTTGTTAAGATATCCTTACATGCTTCACAATGTTCAATATTGATTTCTTTAGGACAACTAGCATTTATATGTGACTGTAAATTTTCCATTGCATTGACCCAACTATTTGAAGGATCTCTTTCTCTTCGTATATAAAATTGATCTAAATTATGAAAGTTTATATAAAAAATCTTTGCTGTTCTTGCTGGGTATCCTGTTGGTTCCACCGATGTGTCTTTTTCAAAACCACAATAATCAGCATAAATAAGATCTCCATGATAATTTTGAAGATTTTTAAATTTAACTAGGGCTTGATTTTCTGCATAAATATCAATATTATCTTTAATGATTTCATCCCTTGCGTTAATATTTTCACTTAGTAACATAATACTCACTTCTCCTGAAAGTGTTTCAATCGCACTAATTTCCTCATGAGTTAGTTTTATATCTTGACCGTTAGCAACTTCAAGAATAATAAAAACATTCTCCAAATCAGATGCCAACGGCAGTAGATACGACTTAAGATGTTTCATATCTCTTTGATTTGGATTTATTCGTAATGCTAACTTATTAAAATCTTTAGACAGACTTGATACTGCTTTTGCATACATCATTGATGCACTTTGCGATAAACTAATTCTAATTGTTGGAATAACATGCTCACTTTTGTCAACTAAGCGATTGTAAAAATGTTTAATGTCATCCCAACTTTCAATTTTAGCATACTCCCTTGGAGGCATTTTTTGTTTATCTTCTCTTTTTTTACCTTGATTAAACAAGGCAACTTCATCTCTTTGTAGCTGATTTGTAGTTAAATGCAACAAAGATAAATCTAAAAAATGATTATCAATGAAATTATCACTTAAATATTTGTCAAACCTATTATCGGATCCAACAACCAATAAGGGCATAATATTTTTGTTAGCATATGATTTCATTAATAAAATACTATTTTTTGTTTTTTGGGTGTAACCAACAACCGGCACATAAGTATCAAAAAGAGAAGCTTCAATCTTATTCATCTTGCTCTCTATAGCCTCTTCATTTTGAGACACAACCTCTAAATCTACATCTGCACTACAATTAACAATAACTTCTAATCTATCTATATAAGAGTAGTACATTATATTGAAGTTTATATCACCTACCTCTTCTTTAAACTCTTGAATATTTAAAGAATTTAACACACTGCTTGCTGTTAACTTTGGTTTTGAAGGTTGTTGTAGCTCTATTTCACTTGAACCTACTTTAAGAATGATTTTTTTAGCTACCAAAGCAGGTGGAAAAATTGTTTTTAGAGATTTTAAAGCCATGAAAACTCTTGTTTAATCTGAGCATGATATAAAAGCTCATAGTTTTTTAAAGCATGATATATAGCACCTTCTGATACCTTAAATAAATCCTGTAGCATTTTTGTAGAAAGTCTCTCTAATGGCTCCAATGAATTTAACAGATAGAGAACTGTTTTTTTTGGTATTAATAACTCTCCTGCTAATCTATCTGCTTCCATCTCTTGAGAATTTGCAGAGTCAATATAATCACTTCTTGCATACAATAGCTCTTCACTATCTTCAAAATGAGCATTATTAGCATAAGGCATGTGTTTAATAATATGACCCAGTTCATGTGCAATAGTAAAACGCTCTCTATTGTGTGATATTTGAGGCTTATACTCTATTGTAACAATATCATCAAATACATAACATTTTCCTGCCTCATTCTCACCCATATGTGGATTTTTTACAACATCTATGCCCATTTTATATGCCACATCAAAAGGATCTATATGAAAAGCCATTTCACCATAAATATCATTCAAAACAATATCTACTGAACTTTCTATGTTTTTTAAATATTCTAATAATTCATGAGTTCTTTGTTTTTTAAGTTGCTTAAGCAAAGACTCATCCTGAGAAAGCATAAATTGCAATGTAGGATCGTTTGCATTCTCTTCCAAAAGCTTTTGTGTATTAGCAATCATTTTTTGAGTATCTTCAATTTGTTCATTTAATTTAAAAATATTTTTCATGATGCAACCTCCACTATAGCTTTAGGGTTATCATCCCTATCTCTACCAAACCACTTTTTCCAATATTTAATCTGTTCTTTCATTTTATCATAATATGGATGAGAAGGAGTTAAATCTAAAATAATATAATTATCAACATTGTATTTTTGTTTTACATAACCTAATGGATCTGACTTATTCATATCAAACTGTTGCAAAGCTTCTGTTAAGTTATTAGGGCTAACAAAACTCACAACATCAATATCATTTGGATTTGCTTTATTTGTTACAAAACTTCCATCTAGCCAATGTCTAACGGGATACTTTGAAACTTCTTCTATGTCATGATGAAATTTTATAAAATTATTCCAATTAATACCTCTTGTTTTAGATGCTGTAAAATTATCAACAAAAATGTTCTTACACTCATCGTATGTTAATTTTACTATATTGTATGGTTTAGGGTTTCCATGTGTGTCAAATTGTAGTTTATCCATTTTAACTGATACTATCCAACTGTTCTGCTAATTTTTCTACAACCTCTATAATTTTTCTAAATTCCTTTCGATATTTTTCTTGTTCTCTATCATCATGTGAAGTAGCATTTAAAACAATATCTTTATAAAATTCAACTTCATAAAGTAAATTTTTCAAATCTTTAATCTCTTTAGTTTTAATTTGGGTTAACTGTTTTTCAATAATAGCAGTTTTTTTACTATCATCAATCTTGTCATTATGCAATGTTCCTTGTATCTTACCTGATAGCTTCAACACTTCTGGTATATTTAAAATGAGCTTGTCTTTTTCTTTAAAGTACTGTAGTATATTATTTAGTTCTTCTACTCTGCCTATTTGAAGAAGTTGTTCAAAACTTGTCATAATGTATTCAAATTCTTTTCGTAAATTGTTACCACATTTTTCAAGATCATACACATCTAAAGACTCTTTTGCTATTTTTATATAATCCCGTATATCGTCAACAATAACAGATGTATCTATATCAGAAAATGTCTTTAGATAGATAGTTTTCAATCTCCATTTTTCTGTTTCTTTCTTACTTTTTATTAACTTCACAATTAAATTATAAAATTGAATATTATGAGTCAAAATAATTTTTTGATAGTCTTGAAAATTCTCCAATATATACTGAATAATTAATTTCCTGTTTGCCATATCAAGACTAGTTAAAAAGTCATCTAGAACAAGTAATTTTAATTTATTTTTTGTTTCATATTTTTTTGCTAATGCAAAAAAAAGTGCAATACCAATAAGCTTAATTTTCGACTCATTAGAAAACATACTTATAGTTTTATTTATCCCTTTTATGTATATCTCTATTTTAGGATTAAAAAATTCTTTATCACCACTAATCTCAGATGCTTTAAACTTGTAGTCAATTTCAAAACCTTCTTGAAAATCTTCTTTAATTATCTTGTTTATCTCGTTCCAAGGAATATACTCTTTTATTTTTAATTCACACAGTTTATCAGCTTTTTGTCTATCTGTAATAATTGTATCATCTATAGTTACTGCTCTTTTTAACTTAGTTTTTAATTTTTCATAACTATCTGTTATCTTAATTAACTCTGCGAAATGAATACTTAACTCATCTTTCAAATAGTCGAAAAAATCTTCTACAGCTATTCTACTTAATATCTTTTCGTTTGCAAAATATATAGTTGGAATACCTGTAGTGTTTAGTATCCCACCGCCTAAATATTCATCATTTTCTAATACATCAAGATTTTCCATATTTTCATCTAAACGTTTTAAAACTTCTTCGTTATTAAATTTGACAACTACACTCAATTCCTCTGTTGGATATCTAAAATTTTTATATTTATCTGTAATAACTAAAGTTTTATTTGCAATACTATTATCTTTTAATGCATACAAAACACTATAAAGTGCATAATAAATAGAACTTTTACCTGTCCCATTTTCACCATAAATTAAACAATTATCACTTTGTAGATCAAACTTTAAATCATGGTGAAATTTAAAGTTTTTTATCTCAACAGTAGCTACCTTCAATGATGAGCCTTAAAAAACTTTTCTAATATATTCAATAACTTTTCTTCTCTTTGCCTGTAACTATCACTATCCATATGGTTAAAATCATAATTTTCCATAGGTTTATTATTTTTATCTAAAACTACAGTATGTCCTATCCTATCATAGTTATACATTTCATTATATTGAAACTTGGTTACATCTCGTAATCTTTTTATCTTATATGGATAAATGGTTTCTATATCTTGTAAATACGTAAGCAACAAGCCAAACCCTTTGTATAGCCTACCAAAATATTTGTAGTCCCTATCTATTTTTGGAACATAGGAAATTTCTTCATCATTCATCACTTTAACTGTCCAATCATAAATTGTATATTTTATACTTGTAGTTGAACCTTGAAAATAACAATAACGGACTAATGTTTCAAAAAAACTATCATTTATGTTATTAATATTTAGATTTTTATAAAAATAGATAATAGACAAGTCTTTAGGATAATTATTCGTATATATATCTATTATTTGAATCCACTTTGAAACCTTTAAATATTTATGTGGATTTAAAATCATATTTTCATAAAATTTAATGCTATCAACAATTTTAAATAATTCATTCATAATTTCTTGATGCGAATGTATTTTAAAAATAGACTTGTCCCCTTTTATAAAAAAATCCCTTAAACCTATTTCTGAGCTTCTAGTACCTTTTGTACCTCTAATTATGTATGAATAAATTCTAAATACTCTTAAAATATCAAAATCTTTTAATGAAATATTACTGCATTCAAAGTCTAATTGTTGCCATTGCTTTATAAATTCATCATGTTCTAAATTATTTAATGCCTTATAGTATAAATTAGCTTTAAATATGTCACTATCACTAAGAGGCATTCCTCTATTATTAATAGTCTCAAAAATTTTCAAAGCTTTCTCTCTTGCTTTACTCAAATTCTCATCTGTAGATTCTATAGGTAGTAAGGTTACATCATCAAGTAAAAAATTAGAAAACTTTTCAATTGAATTTACTTTCTGAAACTCCATTAGCTGCTTGTAGAAGTAACAAATATTCTTAGTAAAATTATTTTCTACTTTTCTAATGCATAATTCATTTAATTCTTTTTTTATAGCTTCTTCTAAAAAGATAGCATCTTTATCTTCAAAAACTTCTGTCTTGATTCTTTGCTCTTTTTTAGCTCTATCTCTTCTATCTTTTATCCAAATAGCATCATCTAACACACTATTATTTTTATCAAAGTATTGTAAAGCTTTCAAGAAAAGAGTTAATGTAATAAGCCTTTGCTGTCCATCAATCACTTCTAAGACTTCCTGATTGTTAGCAACTACAAAATTACCTAAAAAATATCCATTATTCTCTTCCAAAAAAGCATTTTTTATATCATCAAACAATGCTTCACATTGTTCTTTTGTCCACGAATATGCCCTTTGATAATGTGGAATAATGTATTTTTTATTGCCACCAAATATTTCATATATGCTTTGCTGTTTTGCCTCTAAATTCAATGCCATTTCAAACCTTCTTTCACAAATTATTTTCTTTCGAATTCCAACTATCAGATATATCAGATAAGAAGATTTCATAATCTTCATCTCTAAAATCATAACCAGTTATATTTACTTCATCAGTAATATAGCCCAATAGGTCATCTTGTAAGTCAGATACATCTGTGTACTTTTCTGAAATATATTCATTGGTAAAATCATCGGAAATATTTAATGAACTACCGGTGAAAAATGAATTTTCAAGCATTTCATGAATAGTAGACAAACCAAGCCTTATCGCCGTACTTTGAGAAAGTATATTATTTTCATTTTTCCAAAAGTCCTGAATAAGAGATTTTAAACCTTTATCTCCCATGTTATCTTCTGTAGCTTTTAAAAAATTGTCTTCTACATTATCAGATAGGTTTCTAATGTGCATAATAGCATTTCGCATACTTTCCAGAGGTTTGATCTTGGTTTTAATGGAAGAGAGAAAATCAAGATGTCTCTCTTCTTGTATGCCTCTTTGTTGCAGTTTACTTTTAAATCTCTCAAAACTATCTACACTTGGATCTTGTAGAAAATCAAGCATCTCATTGGCTTTTAGTTTTTCTGGTGTAGTAAACTCTATATAGTGATTGAAATAGATATAAAATAGACCATTTTCATATTTTTCTTGAAGTGTACTATAGTCTACTGTTTCAGATTTATTAATACCAAAATCTTTAAATAGCTGTTTACCTATTGATTTGTTATCATAGGTGATGATATAGGTCAAAACATTTCTCAAATCCATCTCTATATCTATGATTTGCTGATAGTATTTAAAGGCTCTTTGTTTTAAAATAGTATCATTTAGTTTAACTATAGAAAGGACATTATCTAGTTCCTTTGCACTACTCAAAAATGAAAAAACAATATCTTTAAGTTCTATATCTCTAAGCTCAAATTTAGGTATTTGAAATGTTATGATAGAAATAAAGCTTTCATTAGGAAGTATATAAGTATATTCAAAATCAAAATACTCTTTGATGGTATCTACCTCTATATTGTACTCTTCTCCTATCTCATCATAAAGTAAAGAAGAGAAAGTTTCAGGTATTATTGATGATGTATGGTTAATTTGTATTTTGATACTTTCCATTATTATTCTCCAAGTATCATTTTTTCTATTTCTATTTTTGCATTCTCAAGTATTTCTAATGCCTGACATTGCAATTCTTTTGCTCTGTCTCTAAGAGTTTGTATATGATCTGCTATTTCATTTTGTTTGTTTATTGGAGGTAATGGTATCTTTAAAGACAATAAATCCTTGGTAGATATATTTAAAAACAAACCTGAACCAGTTAAATATTTCTCATATAATTTTTTATAAATACTACTTCTTAGAACTTCAACTATATAGCTATTGTTTTGGTTTGAATTTAAAATTATAAATCCAGAACTTGCAACAAAATCATTGTTTTCCTCTTTCACTAAAATATGTGTACCCCACTGAGGATTTGCAATAGAAAATAAAATTTCATTTTTTTTAACTATTTGCTGTGCTCTTGATGGAATATCAGGTAATTTTATTTTTAGTGGTTTTTTAACCTCAGAACTATCTCTTCCTATACTACCTAGCTGAATATAATTATATTCTATATTATCGATTGGTAAAAATCTTCTACTTACTTTAAATACAATACTTCTTAATGTTTGTGGTGTAAAAATTGAGTTTTCAATAGCACTAATAATTCTATTATAAAATGGTAAGTACGCTTCTGCATCAAGTCTATTTGTAGTTATATCACTTAGATTTACTGTAAAAACTCTATTAGATAAATCATTATTTTGTTCAGGTAATTTGATACCTAATTCATCTAATAGATAGGTATCTATACTCTTTAATAATTCCTCAGCTTCAACTTCTTTTTCTTCTTTTATTTTAATGGCTTCTCTATGTATCTCTAATATTTTTTTATCATACACTATAGGAATAGAGAGAAGTGCAGGATAATCCAATGCAGGTCTTGTTCCCCCTGTTGCTCTTCTGCTTGCTAGTGCCTCACCTATATCTGTATTAAGATAAGCAGCCAATATCTCACTTACTTCTTTACTTTCAGTTTTTATTACTACCATATGTTGATTTGTGTTACCCACAAACCCCTCTGGTGCTACAGATGCTACTGCCATACGCCCTACACCTGTAATTTTTACCAATAAGTCACCACCCGATACTTGGCTTCTCTTAAGATAGTTTTCGTGTGTTTCCCAGTTAATATATTTACACTCATCAAGCTCTAATAGTCCTGAAGAAGATAAATTTTGAACACGCAAAAAAGGTACGCCATTTTCTGCATCACTGTAGTATTTTTCTGCTTCTGTGGTTTTGGGTGTAGCACCACTTGAAATATGCTTTACGTAATATCTCAGTGGTTTTGAATTAAGTTTGTTTACCTTATTTTCTAGCTCTATTATTGAAGGTATATAGTAAAAGGGGTCTAATCGTTTTTCAATATCCTTTTTATCAATAATAAAACATTTTTGAGGGTCAGCACCATTTAATTGAAAACTACTCATACTGTTTCCATTTTAATAATGTGATCTATAAATCGTTTAAGTTCAGACTCTATAACCTCAAGCTCATTATTACCTGTTGGCCGTCCTGTCGCATCAAAGCCTATATCATCGGCAATCGCCATGAAAATAGGATAATCTTTCATAGTTTCCTGTTTAGCTTTTATATACACCTCTTCAAGCTCTGCTTTTAGATTATTGATTTTATCTGCATAGAGTTCATTTATACTACTTTTCCATGTTTTAAAAGCATCTGTTTTTTCTATGGCTTTTTTCTCTGTTTTTCCTGTAGTATTTTCGAAACCTTTATGAGTTTTGATTATTTCTTTTTTCTCTTTTTCCAATGCTTTTATAGTTTCAAAATAGTCAGCATCTTTTTTTATCTTCTCTTGTAGTGCTTCTTCTGTTTTTATAATATTCTCATGTTTAGATTTACTCCATTTTCTCAATACTAAAACAGAGCTTTTTACACCTGCTCCAGTATGTGCAAATGCTGTTTGTGGCATAGAAACTACAGCAACAATACGAAACCATTTTTCTATCTGATCTCTTACATATTGCATGGAACTGTTTGTCAGAATCCCATCAGGTATAACAATAGCCAAAAAGCCACCCTCTTTAAGAAAATAATAATCTTGCTCAATAAAAAGCACCTCGGTACTTTGAGTTGGTCTTCCTTTTACTTTGGTATTTGCAGTATCTAACCAAGAGACATCTTTATTACCTAGTCCGTATTGATGCAGGTATGCTTTTTCATTTTGTTTGATACTGGAGCCAAAAGGTGGATTGGTAATGATAAAATCAAATGTGTTGTACTCAAAGCCTTTGTTCCCGGTTTTTTCAATAATAGTTTCACTGCTTAAAAGTCCATCGCTAGCTATGACATTAGTGTGTCCATCATCATGAATGATCATATTCATTTTAGCCGTTCTTGCTATTTGTTCATTTATTTCTATTCCAAAAAGATTTTTTTCTGCAAAATCATGCCAATGTCTAAAGTGATCATTGTATGTTCTTGGATTGGTTTCATAGTCTGGATAAAATTCATTAGCTTCTTTTCTAACTTTATCTAAGGCATAGAGTAAAAATCCACCACTTCCACAAGAAGTATCTAACACACGTGATTCATGACTAATAGATAATACACTTACAATAAATTTTACAATATTTCTAGGAGTAAAAAACTGACCAAAATCTCCACGAAAATATGAACCCATGAATGTTTCAAATGCTTTACCCTTGCTGTCTAAATCTGTTTCACTAAGATTAACTGATTCTAGGTAGCCAACAACAGTTTTGACTTTATTTGCATTGAGTCTTATGCCATCTTTAAAAACTTCAGGGTCTTTTTTCTTTCCTTCCTCATAAAGTGCTAAAACTCTTTTATAAAGTTCATCAGCTATTTTTTGTTCTAACTCTTTTTTCTCATCTTCTATTGCATTTTTTGGTATTGGTTCACTAAAAATTTGGAAGTCATAAGGCTGCCCTTTTTTTCTAGCCTTTCTCTCGTCCCAAATTTTACAAAATATAAGTTTATCAAGCTCATCAAATGCTTCACTAGGATTAAGTTCCCCACCTGCCCAAAGTGCATTATGTGCTTGTTTAAAGCGTCTAGTAAGTTCATCTTCATCTATCATTTCTAATTCAAAGAATGATTGTTTAACTTCATCTGTTCCTGCTTCTTCTCCTTGACGCAATCCACCTTTTACATATTTGTACTGTTGAATTTTTTCTACGCCATATCTAGGTATATCGGGAATAGTTTGCTTAACACTGCTCTCTTTATCTATTAAAAAACTTTCATCCCTGGTGCTAGAAGTAACCCAGAGAAACTTGATAGTACCAGAAAGAGCATAAGCATAACTAGCCGCTTGTTCTATAGCTTGATTAAATTCTTGCTCTGAAACTTCTTTATGTTTACACTCTACTATAATATGAGGTTGTGTATGATCTGCATCATTGTAGACTACGATATCTGCTTCTTTTTTTGATACTCCCATGGGTACAGACACAAACTGAACAATATTTTCAACTGGATAACCATACGTAAGCACAAGTTTTAAAAATGCTTCTACCTGTACTTTTTCTTCTGGATTATTATAATTTCTTCTTTTTTTTTGATGTATATAAGTTATATAATTTGCTTTATCATCAAAACTTATTAGTTTCTCTTTTATTCCTTGTTGAAGTAAGCTGTTTATTTTCATTGAATCCATATCCTAAATATTATTTTTAAACTTCTACTAATATTCTACCATTTTTTACTTCAATATCACCACTAAGCTCAGCTTCAAAAACTCTACTTGGAAACTTTTTTAAAGCTTCATCATAACTTGGATTTGTTTTACAAAATTCTAAAAAATCATCAGATTTTTTTTCTTGAATATTTCCAAAACTTTTAACGAATTCATCAATATCATAAATAGCTTTAGCAGCTCCCTGTTTTAATAATTTATTTGTTGCAGTACTTTCACCCATTCTATGAAGCAACACATAAATTTCTTTCCCCATTTTCTTAGCATATTCAACACTTCTTATAGTTCCCGAGTTTTCATCTGCATACATTACTATTAAAATTTCACCAAGAGCTACTATCAGTTCATTACGGAGAGGGAAGTTATATCTTTGAGACGGAGTACCTGCTTTAAATTGACTTAAAACTAAACCATTACTTTCTATATCCTGTATTACATTTTTATTTATTGCGGGATAACATTTATCAAGTCCTGTTCCTGCCACCATTATAGTATTTTCCACACCTGCTGCCTTGTGAGCAATAATATCTGTTCCAATAGCACCACCACTCACTATACATACACCAATTTGTGCAAGCTTAAATGCTATCTCATGTGTTAATTTTCTTGCATACTGATTTGGTTTTCTACTCCCCACAATAGAGATTTTTTTTCTATTAAGTAGCTCAATATTTCCTTTAAAAAACAACTCACCAGGATATTTTTTCATTGATTCAAGTTCTGATATATATGTATTTACTTTAGATATCATTTTCAATTTCTATTTTCTATATATATTTTTTCTAAAAGATTATCACACCAACTATCAATTGCAATATCATCAACATCACCTTTTTTATGATTATGGTGAATAAATTTCAAAGAATATTTTTCTGCCAGATATTTCGTAAAACTTTTATAAGTTAATGACTCTTGAATAAAGGCTTCTAAAATGTTATTAATTTCTTTTTCATCTATATTACACTCTTGAGAAATAAAAAACCAGGTAGATGGTGTCCAAGTATCATGTTCAATTTCAATAATATACACACATTTATTATCATACAAAAATTTAGCAGACAAATACCTTCTTGCATTGCCAGTCAATAAGCTCACAGATTTGGAATTGATAGTATTCCTTGACTTGTTATTAACTTTTGGTACTTCATAAACCGCTAACTCATCTACTTCTTCGACACCAAATCTTTGCATTAAAGCTTCATAAAACTCAATAAAATCCTCTAATTTAAAAACTTTATTTTCACTATCATTATCATACTCCATATATGCTGACTGAGATAGGTTTTCATCTCCTGAATTCTTTGAAGGTTCAAAGCTCTTGCTCCCCTTTTTATCAATGTTTTCAATTTCAAGCTGACTAGCTGTTGGCATATAAATATTTTCACCATTGACCTCTAAACCCAATGTATTTAAGTCCTGTTCATTTTTTTCAAAAATCATCTCTTTATAATTATCACTTAATGGTACGCCTTGTCTTATCACTTTATCATTGCCAAATCGTCGTCTTTTTTTAAATTTGTTTTTACTAGGTAGTGGGAATTCAGCTGGTGAAACTTTTTCAGGAGAGACAGAAGACGCAAACTGCTTATAAGTCAATTTAGAAAAGCCTAAAGAAGATGTATCATTAATTATATTAATTACAAAACGAACAGGTTTGTTATCTATTTTATAATCAAGTTCTTTATATTCAATTGCAATTTTAAATACTTCATTTACTGGAAAATAACTTTTTAAAGCACTGTACTCATATTTTGAATACTTGACTTGTTTAAAAAAATATTCAAATCGTTCCTTAGCAACTTTATTAGTCAAAAACCTGCTCAAAAATGGTAAATCTTTTTTGCCTGCTTTTTTCTTTATATGAATCTTCACTTCATTATCTACAATAGGATAACACCTATAGCATAGTTCATTTAAAGAACCTGACATCACAGCATTTTTCATAGATGAAGACATAAAATAAAATCTTGATGATATTGTATAACAAGGCACAATCAATATATAATCTTCTTTTTCAATTTTATATGTCCATTGTCTATCAAAATATTTTTTAAAATAATCTTTATTGATTTCTGAGAAAATAAAGTAATCATTGAATAAAGTACTCATTTGATATAATATATCGTTCATATTTGTTTCAATAGTAACTAAATCTTTTTTTATAGAAGTTTTTCTAAAAACTCTTTTACCATTTTTATAAAAATATCCTACTTTATATTTTCTTCTTAAAAGTTCTGGTGGCATAAGAACATTTTCTGTCCAGTATGAATTTTCTTGTTTGAAAACTGCAATACAATAATAAGGTTTATTTTTAGCATCTGTATCTAAAACAGTTAAAAACTCATATGTAACATCTGGATGTTTTTCAAAAAACTCAAGAATATCAGTTTTATTTTCTTTAGCCATAATTTACTCCAGTACAATATTTTCTTGTGGAGTACAGTTTGTTGTTATATATGACAGCAACCATAATTGTATTGTCTGCACCAGCTGCTTTATGCGCAATTGCATCTACTCCTAATGCACCGCCACTTACTATGCAAACACCCACTTGGGAAAGTTTTTGTGAGAGTTTATGTGTCAATTCTCTTGCGTATTGATTTGGTTTTCGACTGCCTACGATAGCTACTTTTTTTTTGTGCAACAAATCTGTATTACCTTTATAAAAAAGCACACT
>Ga0256842_1001491_pt1 | contig 18586 bp, 14 predicted proteins | sample 4559240metaG_FD_185973 | JGI IMG/M metagenome (GOLD analysis project Ga0256842, IMG submission 185973) | Hydrothermal vent microbial communities from Guaymas Basin, Mexico - 4559-240 | ecosystem: Environmental > Aquatic > Marine > Hydrothermal vents | place: Mexico: Guaymas Basin | collected...
CTCAGTGATCTAGGGATAAAGTGATGAAGACAAGAATACTCCACACACTCCTATTCCTAACCGTTCTCCTCACCTTTTGGTATCTCTTATCCCTAACTGCTCCAAGGTACTTGTTCCCAGACCCCTACATGGTCCTCCTCGGATTCATAGATTTGATCCTCCACAAGAACCTGGTATTGAACCTCCTAGTAACCCTAGCAAGAGTCACCACTGGCTTCGTCTTGGGAGTCATAATAGGTTTCGGTCTTGGATCACTGTTCCTATATTCACGTGTAGTCCGAGACATAGTATATCCATTGATAGCCTTCATAGTAGTCATCCCAAGCTTCGCATTCATACCCCTCCTAATGATCTGGATAGGTCTCAACGATTGGCTAGTCATAATAGGCATCATAATCTGTACCTCGTTCCCACTAATCTACGCCCTAATCAGCTCACACAAGTACATAGATAAGAGACTCATAGAACTAACCATCCTACACGGCCTTAGGGGCAGGAAACTCTATTTCAAAGTAATACTACCCCTCTCAATAACCCACATAGCAACCATCCTAAGATACGAAGCCGGACACAGCTGGAGACTAGGATTCGTAACCGAATACCTAGCACTAAGCAACGGCCTAGGAGCACTAATGCTCTACGCCTATTCAACACTAAGAGTAGACCAAGTAATAGCACTAATAATAACAATAGGAACCCTAACACTAATATTCCAAAAAACAATCAACTACATAGAAAACAAAGTACTAAGAAAATGGCACCTAATATAATTTATATCCTTTCGGTAGTGTATGTACAGGATTTTTACAATTCTTTGTTTGATCACGTCTATAATATTTTCGCATTTTAAGATATCTTGTCGGATTCTCTTCTTAAAGATAGTTCTCAAGTCATATCGATTACAATAAATGATAAATAAATATGGTAATATTATTATATCAATGTACAAAGTAAAACTTTGTTATTTAGTAGTGATACGAGATGGGTCGTTCAAATACAAAATTAATCGGAGATGCAGCCGAGTTACTTGTAGGGATGATCTTAAATAAGTTGATCAAGGGAATTGATGTCATACACTTATGCGGAAGGCATAGATATGATCTCCTCATTGAGAATGTTAAAAACGTCCCTCCTCAGTATAGTAATATTATCCGTAGAGACTCATATATAGAAGTTAAGGCAAGGCACAAACCAAAACAATGGTATGGTCAAGGTATACCGCCTAAGAAGAAGAAATTTTATGAAAACAAAGATAAGGCTTTAGAGAGTGGTCGTGATTATTTGTTAGCATATCTTTTCTATGACTTTGATGTAGCCAAGGCAAAATTATGGTTTAAATTCATAATATTCAATGCCGAAATCGTAGACGATGACTGGTTCATTCAAACAAAATGGACAAAAACCAAAAAAGAAAAAGTTATACAGTTAAGCATAAAGAAGATACTATCACTAAAACCGCCTCAAGCTATAGTCTTCGAAACAGAATCACCTCCTATTTTACCATAAGAATATTTATAATGATACATATTACAAACATACAACCTGTCTTCACATAATGGAGGGAGTGTCTAAGAGAATAGCAATGAAGATCTCAAGTCACAGAGACCCGGAAATAATATAGGTTTATGTAAATTAGTATATTAGGATGTTGAGGAAGTTATCCCCAGAAAATACGGTATCGACCCAATAAGAGAAAAATACTAATACAACAATAACATGTCCAAGATGCGGAGCCGCCAACCACGAGGAAGCCAATTACTGCTGAAGATGTGCCTACCCGTTACACCAATTAGCAATACTAGAACTGGAATTTAAAATAAAAAGAAACTGAAGAGAAATTGAAACAGTTACTAGAAATCCTCAAGAATAATCCCGAAATGTTAAAAGAGTTGCAAATTCTAATAATAGCGCCTTAATCTAGAATTTGTGGTTATCTGGTGCAAGGGTAAACAAATTATATGTTCTTTCTTATTGGATGTAACTTAAGATAATGGTTTAGCGGCTACTTATTAGAAGGATAGGGTACTGCTACATGGTGTGCGGTATTGGTTTCTGTACTAGTAACAGTAATACCTGTATCTTTTCCATCAATGTATACGTGGAAGAACGGTTCATAGATCTTTGCCTTATCTTTATAATGTGGTACACCTAGATGAATTACTACTTCTCCGTCGGAGTTCGTATTTAGACAGTGTCCATTACCAGGTATCTCCGTCGTCTTATGGGTCTGGAACTTGTGTCTTAGGGTAACACAGGCATCGAGTACAGGCCAGCTATTATTTAGTACCTGTATTATGATCGTATCATAAGGAAGTATATCCGGATACTTATCGGTCAACTCTATTATATCATTATCTCGATAAGCAACAATATAGGAAATACCGCCCCAGTTCTTTAAACGATCAATAATCCGTTTCTCCATCAGTACAGCATTACTATAGCTACCTGGGTCTATAACGTAGAGCCTACCGCTAATATTCACTACAACGAAGAAGTGATCCTCTCCCGGAAAACCCGCATAATATGCCTCTACACCATACTGGTTTAGCAGATCTGTCGCTATATGAGCTACTCCACCACATCTTGAATATCCCATAACAATCCATGTGAAAAGATCCGTCGCTTGACCGATATTTTTCAATAAACAGTTATTATCGGTGTAACACCAGCGATTATGAGAAAGCAAACCCGCTACATAATTTGCTTTATCAAGCGGATCCGATAATTGACTTAATTCATAAGAAACGATTCCATAAACTGTACCACTAACAATCAATAAGGTAAATAATGGAGCGAAATATACAAAGCAATTTCCTACGGTTGCATTTATATTATTTAAAATGAGGAAATACGATATCATATAGTATATTATAATTAGAAAAACAAAAAACGCTAAAACACCGGAATCCATTATCAGTATAGATATACTAATTAACAATAGAAGAACGAGGACGGATAAAGTAATATCTAGTATTATGTTTAATGCTTTACCCACTTTGAGAAAACGAGGTATTAGCTTTTGTGTAAGGAATCTCTTTATCAGATAGTATGGAAAGGCAAACATAATACTGTATAACACTATGTCAATGACTAAAAGATGATAAAGAGTTATCGTTATTCCTTGTAATAGTAAAGAACGGATGTATATGAATAACAATAAAGAAGTTAATGCAAGAAATGATTGAAGAATTTCTTTTCCAAGACTCCATTTATAGTTTCTAGACAGTATAAGAGGGTATAGTACTATAAATACGTAAAAGAGATCATAAACTATAGACATTATATATATTAGACCAATCGTAAATCTGAGCACAAAAATAATTAAAACTATGAAGACTGCTAGTAAAGGCAGAATTCCAACTCTGTTAAATTTTAAGAAATCCCCATACATCAAGACACACCGATTTAAAATATGCCTTTTTAATATTTTGTGTATTCTAAGTTTGCCTTGTTTAGGTTTTTCTGTGTTTTCGGAGATGTAGCAATAGACATTATCTATATACTATTAATTTTTTGTTATATATTAGATGTGAGATTCTTCGTTTAGAATGGTGTATTTAATGGAAAGCGTTCTGGAGAAAATGGTTGGTTTTTTCTTGGAATTATATTATTTAGTGTTATTATATATGCCCATATTCAAACAGCATATGCTGAAAACAATTGCCAACAGGAGGGACAAAGATTTCAGGAATCCTAGATCCATAATTATACCAAATACAACTATGGGTAGAACGAACAACATCACTATTAGGAGTTGACGGACACTAAGATCACCTCTAAAGGGGAAGCTAAACAATGATTGCATCTACCAATGCCTGTCCTTAACCGCAAGAACAAGGATCTCTAGACATTAACACACCAGCATATGGAGAAGAGGCTGGGAGTGTAGTAACGGATTATAAGTAAAGCGTTATAGCTGTATAGCATAATAATAAACTAATAATGATCTATAATCTTCTGAGAGACGAAAGGATTGAGTAGAGAGACCTGAACTAAAACTAAAATTAATAGCTGCAGGGAGGACTGAAGGAATAAAAGTATAGGAGAGCAATTAAGGATGACGAGATCTATAGAGAGCTACAATTATCATATATCAATATTCTAGTGTAAGCAATAAATGTAAAGAGATTCTTCTGCAGATACTACGAAGAATAAAGTAACAAATTTTGCGAGAACACATTATTCGGATGAAGCGGTAAAAATAGATTGTCTATTCTTTCTACTCGGATGAAAACTATGACAAAAACGTGGAAATTATATGGAAAATTGTCAATGTTTGTTAAAAAGACTTCTTAAAAATACGCTGAATATTAGCTCTCTATAGGGGTTTTTGAAAAACATTAACATAGATTTATAAAACAGATAATAACGCAATACAATAAGTTATTGGGGCTTATATGGTAAAAAATGTACATAGCATAGATAGTGTATGTTCAATTATAACTGATGCATACAATGAAATCTGTAGTAAGTTGCCAAAGCTATGTCCCCGTTTAGTACCAAGTCCTCTCTGGGGGTTAAGCCTAGCGAGAATAGCTAGGATGGCGCCACAAGCAGCTCTAGCCGTATGTGATTCTTGTCCAGAAATTGTAGAGAGGATGCATCGTTGTTGGATGACTCTAGATAGGAGTGGTAAATGTGAAGTGTGTGGTGAGCCTGGAAATGAAATAGACGAGGACTGGCTATACTGCATATTCGATGAAAACGGTAATCTAGTAAGAAATATAGTAGTAAAAACCCTACATTAGAGGAGATCAAGCATTACAAAGGTATAGCTTATCTTCAAAGACTCAGACTACTATGCGGGAAATGTCACTTAGCGAAACACCAAGGCTACGCACTAGTACATGGAAGAAAGCAGGAAGCATTAAAGCATTTAGCTAAGATAAACCAATTAAGCCTAGAAGAAACCAAGAAGTATGTAGATAAGGCTTTCTCCGTACATCATGATCTGAGTAAGATACGGAATTGGTTCATAAAGATAGGAGAACTTGAAGGGCTAGAGGAAGAACTTAGAAAAAGAATCGAAGAGCTTCTAAACATCATGTATACAAAGGGATTCTCTTTATCTGAAGGATGGTTGTACTATAAATATCCGAAATACTATGAAGAGATAGAACCCCGAATAATACGTGAAGCTATGACCATTCTAACTGAAGCTTCAAAGAAATCAGGAACCACTAAAGTAGTGGATGACAAATGGATAGACAGTTTGTTAGAAATTGTTAAAGAGGAATTAGAATCAAAGGGTATACATGTACTAAGTCGTGAATTCAAGTTATTCACGAAATACCTCTTAGAAAATGAGAGACAGAAGAGACTCTTACAGAAAGTGGTCGATTATATCTCTAAGAGTAAAGCAGACCATCATACAGGTATTATTTCCCTACTACTAGATTATATAGGTTTGACAGGTAAATGGATGGTTTTCGTACCAACTAGCCTATATCCTCGAATATTCCGTTATATGCTGGATGCTTTGGAAAAGGCTAAACTAGCATATAGTGCCAAAATAACGTCCCGAAGAGAGGAGTACGGCTCAAGGGGAGAACTACCCATAATAATATATGTGCCAATATCCTTTGCTACCTACTACATAGTAGAGGTTGCTGAAGTAATGAAAAGCGTGCTAGACGAATTCTATGTAAGTAAAAAGATGTTCTTCAAGCCCAACTTATTCACCGAGAAAGGAGTATATTCAGGTAGGGCGAATCATAAGTCATACATATATGTTTACTAGAGGTCCCATACATATATTGTAAACTAATTTGTTGCATCCCCGGATACTTAATTACGAGGACGAAGTACTGGTGATGAGTATGAGACTATATCTTGATGTAGAAACCTATAGGTCGAGAAAGGAAGATGCCTTTACTGGAGAAAAGATAATAGCCATCGGTATACTGGAAGACTGGACCCCATATACTCCGGGTTCTTCAGAAATATGGGATGATGTACGTGTAAGATTACGTTACTTTACTGAATGGGAGCTTGGAGGAGAATCAAGTATAGTCTCTCAATTCTATGATTATTTAAGAAGACTTATTCAAGACTGGAAGAACGGGAAAATAGGTTTTCTCAATGTAGTGGGGTTTAATATACTTAGATACGATATTCCACTTCTTATACAGAAAGGAATAGAATATAATGCTGGAAGTCCAGCAGAACTAAATAAGCTATGGCATGATACTTTCACCATAGACTATTTTCAAACAACCCTGCCTTTCCATGACATGAGATTCAAGAAGCTGAACGTTGAGTACTTAGTTGAAAAAGCAAAAAGTAACGGTATATGTGTCCCTGAACCCTTTGGTTCTGGTGGAGATGTAAAAGATTGGTATGAAAATAGGGAGTATGATAAGATAATAAAACACTTGGAAATGGATTTAAAGATAATCCGTGTTATAGATTTAAACTATAGGCGGGTCTATGGCTTCTAGGTGGCTTCTGTAGTTACATGTAATCCTAGTTTAATTTCATATACTAGTAGCTCTTTTTCCAACTCCTTATAGTTTGGACAGTATTTTTGAACACACGTCCAGAATGCTTTGTTATGTCTTGGTTCAATTATATGACATATTTCATGATAGATAATGTAGGAAATTAGATGATTAGGCAGATATCTAGCTAATGTATTTATTGTAATAGTTCCTTTTGGACTACAACTAGCCCACCGTGTCTTCATTCTTCTTATAACTATTCTACACGGATTCATACCGAGAACCTCCTTTGTAGCTTGCTCAATAAGTTTCTCCACTAGCTCTCTGAACTCGTTTTTGCTCCTCTTTACTAGTTCAATATTTCTTGAATGTTCTAGAGCCTCGATGAACTCTGCATGTTTTTTCTCAATCCATAGCCTATGTCTCTCTATAATTCTATACGCTTCGTTTTCATCTACTCCTTCAGGTAGAGTCACCAATATTCCCCAGGGCTTAACTTCGAGCTTAGGCCTTGTGTTCTTAGAGTATTTTATCTGTATTTTCCACTTACTCCCTCTGTTCTGAATCAATTCTTTTCACCCTCTCAACCAGCAGGTCTATGAGCTTCTTTACATCTCTTGTTGAAAGACCTTCTCTACGGGCCTCACGTAGTATTGTTATAGCAATTATCCTCTCTACATCGTGAACCAGCTTAGGGTTATGGTTCCAGCCTGGCACGCTAATCTTGTCCTTTACTTTCTCCATAAGCTTCTTTGTAACCTCCATCGCGTGTCTCTGTTTAAAGTCTGCATCAACTAGTGTACGGTAAACTAGGTACTCTCTACGTCCAAAACGTAGCTTTGTCTGCTCTTCTTTCAAAGTATATATCTCTTCCCAAAGCCTCTTAGCCTCCTCATAGAGTTCTAGACTAGTCTTTAGCTTTCTCCTCCACTTCTCCAAGAGGGCCTCTATCTTATCGGCTACAGATACATAGACAGGGTCGTTGCGAGCATATAGTCTAAACCTGAATATACCCATGATAAGAGCCGAGGCTTTCTCTTCACGGCTTATGTCTTTACTTCGTATAAATTTTTCAAAGAACTTACGGTCAATGGTGATAGGAGAAAACTCTGCTTCCCTCTCCAAGACCTGGAGAGAACGACCTATAGCCTTAATTGTCTTCTTATAGTACTTCTTCGCTAATTCTTCCTCAGGACTACTACCTACAAAGTTCTTCGTGTAGAACGTGTATATGTCTGAAAGCCACCTGTACTCTTCTCGTTCCTGCCTCGTAAGCTTCGAAGCTATGAGCTCATATAATCTACGAAGTATACGATAATTCTCAAGGAATTTTCTTTCTAATTCTTTATCTTTAGCAAGATTTTCGGCTTTCTTTCTTACACGCTTAAACAATTCCTTTTCACTTTTAACACTGGGTTTTGAGCCAATAAGCTGTAGTAAGTGTTGAAGTATTGTCCTAAACCTTCTTAGAACGTCTTCAACGTCGAATACTGCTCCCTTAAGGTCTTCTCTCTCATACATAGCGAATGCTTTTTCGAGTTCATCGAATATTCCTATGAAGTCTATGACAAGTCCGTATTCCTTGACGCCATGGTAGGGTCTGTTGACTCTTGCAATAGCTTGTAGGAGCCGGTGTCCCTTTAAAGGCTTGTCGAGATACATTGTCTGGAGTATTGGGGCGTCAAAACCTGTTAGAAGCATGTCTGTAACAATGAGTATTCGGGGGTTCTCCTCGGTCCTGAAATTCTCTATAATCTTCTGAACAGCCTCCTTAGGGTCTGTTACATGGTATCTCTTCATAAGCCTTCTCTTGTACTCTTCAATCAACTCATCTTTCTCCTGGCTCTGGAAAGTCATTACGACCTCACTATACTCCGGCGGTAGATACTTGTCTAAGGCTCTCTTGTATAAGACACAAGCTCTCCTACTAGTAGCTACAACCATAGCCTTGAATCTACCGTCGACATTCTCTCGGAAATGCTTTGCTATGTATTCTGCAACTTTGTCTATTCTCTTTGGGTCTTCTAGAAACACCTTGAACTTCCATACATCAAGCTCCCTGCCTATACGTCTCTCAACTCTTCTCCTAATCTCCTCGGGTAACTCGTCAAGCTCTGACTCCAAGAATTCTTCAAGGAGTTCTCGATTAAGCCTATAGTCGAAGGGTCCAGGCTGATAGGCTATCCTTACTGTGTACCCGTCTCTTATTGAGTCAAGTATGAAATACTTGTCAAGATATAGCTCGTTGGGCGGACTGAACTTTGCGAAGGTATTCTTTAATGGGTTCTTTCTGGGTACTGGGGTGCCTGTGAATGCAAAGTAGTTGGCTTTCCTTAGTAGCTTCATCATCTGTTCTGCTAATACTCCATATTGTGTCCTATGTGCTTCATCTACTAGTACAATAATATCCTCTCTATCCATGACTGTACCTGGTCTAGACTTGGCTATGGCTTCGAGGAGTTTTTCAAGCTCCTCAAACTCCTTTGGTAGAAACTTCTGTACAGTAACTACAAACACTCCGGGCTCCCCACGATAATCGTTATAGCTTAAAACCTGTCGGAGCCGGGCGATACTATCAATGAGCTTTGGCTTAACCTCCGGGCCTAGGTCTAGTTTAGTGAGGTTCTCGTAGTATAGCTGGTTCTGAAGCTCTACTCGGTCAACAATGAAGAATATCATCGGGTTCTCCAGCATCCAGTAGAGCTTCATAGCGGCGAAAATCATTGTCAAAGTCTTGCCACTACCCTGCCAGTGCCAGATAAGACCACGGTCAACATTAGTCTCTCCTTTGAGTCTCTTTAGGACACGTTCGACAATCTTGTTGGCAGCCCTATACTGCATGTACCTAGCAATAACCTTGGTTTCCCTACCCTCCTCCATCCTGAAATACGTATAGAACCTCAAGATATCAAGGAGTCTGTCAGGCCGAAGCATTTTAATAACCGAGTCTATAGAGTCTAAGCCCTCCTCTCTCCATTCATACGAGGGGACCGCATCAGCCTTTGCCCAAGGCACGATAGGGAAGTACCGAGCAACAGCCTCAACAGCCACACCAATCTGAACATACTTATACAGCTCAGGTACATCCCGCTCATATCGCTTAATCTGCAGGAAAGCATCACGCCAAGAAACACCAGGGTCAGTAGGACTCTTAACCTCAATATTTACCAGAGGAATACCGTTAACATAGAGAACTATATCATTCCTAATCTCACGGACACCAACATGAGTAACTTGCCTAGAAACAATAAACTCGTTCTTATCAGGATTACTGTAGTCTAGTAGCTTAAGCCTAGCGGAGGTACGTGTCTCACTAAGCTTAACAGGCACACCAAACTTAAGATACTCAAGAACCTCACGAGCACCCTTAGGCCCATAGCTACGGCCCTCAAGAAGTGAGATGGCTTCAGAAACATCCTCCTCAGAAACACCAGAGTTAAACTCACGAATCTTATGCCTCAAAACACCATAAAGAAGAGGCTTATCCAGCCCCTCCCGCTCTAGACTCGATGAATCAACATATCTCCAACCACGCTTAACAAGCTCATCAACAATATAATCCTCAAGACCCCTCTCCCTAACCATCAAGAGTCACCGAGAAGAAGTAGTAAAAACATCTTGTCTAACAACCTTAACTCTAATTCGACCCGTCAATAACAGGTTCATCAAACCCTTCTTAAGACGTTTAAGCTTCTCCTTACGTTTCTTTTCGAGCTCAATCCATCTATCTATACTTATTAATATATTTACAATCTCTTGTTGTTCTTCAATGGGTGGTAGTGGAAATTCATAGATAAGAATGTCTTTGGGATTCACTCTTGGATGATTGGTTCCTTTCATTCTAGCGGTTGCATAAATTACAAATCGCTTATGCCTAAGCACATAGGCAAGATACTCTCGCAATATCAACGTTGTATTAGGTAGGATAGGGAGAATGTCAGTACTACATATACCGTCTCGAGGTGGTAATGCGACCTTGTTTAGATAGGGTCGTAGTTTACCATAAAGTACATGTTTGGTTGTGAAAATATATTTTGTACTTTTAATTTCAGCACCATCTGTTAACATTTCTTTGGATTTCAATATTCGCCCACTATCACTTTCGATATCCTCTAAACCTATATAATAGTACTTCACACCAGGTTTAGGAATTATTGAATGTGTTTCTATTTTTGCAACGTCTTTTAACTTTACTACTTTCCATTCTTTTGGTATTTTTCCTATTGATGTTTGTTTGTATTTTTTGTGTCCTATTCCCTTTGTTAGTAGTTCTTGCATTAGGGCTTTCTTGAGTCTCTCAAGCCTCTCTATGAGCTTCTCGGTCTTCTCAATAGCCCGGTCAACCGTGGAGAGAACCTCAGCAATACCCCACTGCTCCGATAAAGGAGGAAGAGGGATTAGCAAGTTTTCTAAGGCGTTTTTTGGTACCCGTCTTCTACCTGTAGTGCCTGTCATCTTCCATTCAAGAAGTTTACGATACCTACGCCATTTCAGTAGGTAAAATAGAAATAGTCTTTCGATATTGATGGGAGTAATTGGATATACTTCAGTTGTAACTAAAGCTATACCATGTGGCACGTCATCTGGAACAATTCCTTGTTTACCATTCTCAAAGCTAGGCGTGATTTTTGCTAAAAGAATGTCACCTGCTTTAGCAGTAATATAACTCTTGATTTCATTAATAGGCATTAAAACGTATTTTGTATAAATACCGTCATCGGGAATAAGTTCCATGGGTATCCTTGCAACCTTCCCTTCTAGATTAGCTATATTTACTTTGGATTCGTTTATTTTTGCAACATTTCTTAATTTAGTTATACTCCATTCTTTTGGTATTTTTCCTATTAGTGTTTCCTGGAATTCTGTTTCCTTGTAGAATCCTATTATCACATATTTCAGCTTGGTTGCCAGTTGTTTTGTGGTTGCGTATTTTACTTGTTTTAGGTATTCGTCCAGCGTCCTTATCGGCATTACGATGTCACCTCTTATTTGCTTGTATTACTTGGTGTATGTATTGTAGTGCTTTGGCTCTGGCTTCTTCTGCTTGCTTCTGTATCTCTAGTAGTTCTTGGAGTTCTTTTTCTAGGTCTATTTGTTCTGTTTCTAAGGGCGGTGTTACGTAGAGGGTTACGTTTAGGTTGTAGTCGTTCTCTCTTACCTCTCTGATGTCCGCTACTCTAGCGAAGCCCTCTATGTCTTTGAACTCGTGGTATGTTTTGGCTATTTTTTCAATGTGTTGTTTTCCTAGTCTGTTGAGTCTTCTTATCTCTGGGTGTGGTTCGTATTCGTTGCTTGCGTTTATGAACAGTATCTTGCCTTTTCGTTCATGTGGTTTGTTTTTGTTGAATATGATTATGACTCCTGGTGCTTGTGTATTGTAGAATAGTTTTTCTGGTAGTAGTATGACTGCTTCTACTAGGTCTGTTTCTACTATTTTGCTTCTTATGGTTTTCTCTTTGCCTCCTCTGAATAGTGCTCCGCTGTCTATTACTATTCCTACTCTGCCTGTTGGCTTTGCTGCTGCTAGCATGAGTTGTATCCATGCCCAGTCAGCTGTTGTTGTCGGTGTGTATCCGTACCTGTATATTAGGCGGTATTTTTCGTTTTTCTTTAATACTTGTTCGTTGTAGCCGTCCTGGTTCCATGGTGGGTTGGCTATTACTATGTCCCATTCTCCTAAGCCAAACTTGGGGTATAGAAGTGAGTCTCCAACTTCTATTTTGTGGTTATGTATGTTGTGTATGTACATGTTCATTTTAGCTAGTGCTGCTGTCTTTGCATTGGCTTCTTGGCCGAAGAGGAAGAGTTTATCGGCTTCTTCTCTTCCATGTTTTTCTTCAACGTATTTGTAGCTTATTATTAGCATGCCACCGCTTCCAGCTGCTGGGTCTAGTATCTTGTAGCCGGGCTTAGGGTCTAGTATTTCTACTAGTAGTCTGATTACCTCTCTTGGTGTATAGACTTCGCCTTCCTTGGCTTTCTCTGGAGCGAACATCATTAGAAGCCACTCGTAGGCATCGCCGAGTATGTCTGGTGGGGTATCTATGAGGGGGACTGAGTCGAAGAGCTCTACTAGTTGGCGGAGGATCTCACTGTTTTCTCTACTGGAGGCGAATATGTGAAAATCAAAGTTATCAAATATTGGGCGTAGCTCTGGGTTTAGTTCGCCCAGCTTCTTTAGTGCTTGTGAGAAGTATACGTGGAGTTCTCCCTTGTGCTTAACTATGTTGTCCCAGAGGTATTCTTCAGGTATTTTGAATTGGTGAAAGTATTCTTCTTTGGCTAACTCCTTGGCTTCTTCCGAGCTATATCCTTCTTCTATTAGTTCCTTGTATGTTTTCTGGAATTCTAGTTTCCATTGATCACTTATCTTTTTGTAAAACAAGAGGACCAATATGAATGAGTAGTCTACACGTGTTCTAATAAGATCTGCGGCTTTCTTAAGAATAGACTCAAGATCACCTCTAGTAACGGGGATTGGGCGTAGAGAATATATTTTCTTCTTAGGATTATCAGGATCCGTAGCAACAACTACAAGGTTATGGCGTCTAAGAGTGCTCAATAATGTAATTACACTATCAACAGGACGTTCAAGAACCTTCGAAGCATCCTCAACAGTAAAAGGTTTTTCACCAAAATAAGCACGTAAACGAATATATTCATTAATCATCCAAGAAGGAATACTATTAGTCACCTAACTCTCACCAATTTTTAGTTAGGTAAAATAATATATTAATCTCGTTAATTACTGGATTACTGGAGTATTATTTCATTATATAATCGATTACTTTTTCTAGTATTACCAAATACTAAAGAGTAATAAGGTGGTGTTATGCTGGATTTATCGCGTGATATTAGAAGAGGCTTTTTGACAATTCTATTCATTGTTATCCTAGAAGGTTTTTTGATTTATTTATTAACACGGATAAGTTGAATTTTATTTTATCAATGTATTTGGGGAAATAAATTGTTCGTATTAAATGCGTTTAAAATGAAGAAAAAGTTACATCAATTGAAGATCAAATACAGTATATATAGAATTAGCAATTTTAAACTCGTTGGAGAAGAAAGATACAGGGTCTTAAATGATCTTGCTAGGAAGATTAGTAATAAATATCGTTGTTTATCAATACGCTATACCCAATCCGAAGATTTTAATGGTATAATCGTATTTGGCAATTGCGATCTCGGCGAGAGATTTACTGTAAATGGTTATGAGTTTATTCTTGCGCGTCAAGATGAAGAATTCAACATACTTCGTTCTAGGATAAAAAGCTACTTCTATGAAATTTTGAGAGCGAAACTTGAATATCATGGATTCTGGGCTTCTGCATATAATAAGTATTATAGGTTTAGCGAAGATGATATCATAGATAGGAAGTTTAGAATATTCCGTGGATTCTTCTTTAGATTCGAAATATTAAATGATGGAACAGTGCTCCTAGTACTAGATCCTCTTACAAGGATTGTAAGCTATGATACGGTATATGAATTAGCTTCGCAGTGGGGATATGCAAAGGCTATGAATACTCTAAAAGGTAGATACGTTGTTGCTCTTGTCATTAGAAAAAAGAATCTAAGCAGAACATTACTCAAAATACATGCGTTCAGACCAGATCTCAGAGCTGGTATTGATAAATTAATTGAGATAAACGGCAGAAAATATACAATAAAAGAATATTACTCCGATTATCTAGGATTACCTAAAGTTGCAAACCTTATACCCGATGATGCGCCAATTATTGTGGCTAAACCGCTCGGTTCAAACAAGATACTATACTTAGCATCATCTATGGCTTATCTCAACTACAGAACTAATGAGATCTCTCCTGAATATGTTAAAAAGGTTGAAAAGAAAGTATTTCTAGAACCAGATCAGCGTCTCATCTTGACAAAAAGTTTTATGAACTCTATAAATCCGCTCAACTATCCATATAATGAACTTATAGGTAAATTCGAATTTGAGGAAGAACCATTAATGCTTAGCGATGAGAAGGCTGGTGTATTTAATCCGCCTATGCTTAAATTTGGAAAGGATTCTAGAACAGTGGATCTAGAGCACTATACTAAATTCTTTAAGAAAAGTCTGCGTGAATTAGGTGTTGCAAAGGGGATCAGCATCCCAATAGATAGCAGACTAGCCGTTGTCTACCCTGAGAATTATATTACGGATAATGAGGCTAAATCTTTCTACAAAGATATAGTCATAGTATCAAAAAAGGTATTCGGAGTAACCTTACCCCGAAAACCGTATCTATGGGGATATAGGGATAATCCACAGCCTGTTGTAAATAATTATTACAGATTTAAGGACGATATACTGGCTGTTATAGCTATACTCAGAACGGACAATGATGAACTCTATGTATTCTATAAAAACTTATTTAAGGATAGAGTTTCACAGATGGCAACCGTAAAGCTAGTAAGACTAAAGGAGCAACTACCCAGAGAGGAGCTTCATAAGTATAGAAATGCTGTTGTTAATCTTGTTTCCGGACTTTTAGGGAAACTCGGTTTAAGACCGTGGCTTCTAGGAGATAGGCTTAAAGCCGATGCATATATAGGTATAGATCTAATGCCCGGAGAAGTTGCGGTGATAACGCTCATGAATAGCTATGGAAACTATATTGGTGAAATATGGGTGGCTCAGCGGGGTTCGAAGATCAGTGCTAGCGACATGTACAATTCCCTTTATCAGCTTGTTGTTAGTCATCTTGAAAGTCTGGATTCTAAGGATAAGTTTTCCTTGGTTGTTATGAAGGATGGCGATGTATATGATGATGAGCTTGAAGGAATAAAGAAATTTGTTAAATCTCTATCAAGCATACGCAAAGTAGTTAAGTACACTGTATTATCTGTAAAGAAGTCAGTCCCTTACCGCATCTATAGATATGATGACGGCAATCTATTTTACCCATATATTGGATCTTATGCTATACTGGGAGAAGAGTACGGTATTTTAGCTTCTTCAGGATATCCATTGATTAAGAAGAGGCTGGCTAAACCGCTTTTAATAGAAGTTGTAGAAGCTGAACCAAAAGAATGGTATGGGATCCACGATGCATTATATGAATCTTATATGCTTAGCTTTATGCACTGGTCAACGCTGACGCATAAGACCAAGTATCCAGCACCTATAAAATATGCAGATGACCTCTCGTCACTTCTTTCTCAAGGTATTAGGCTTACTGGTCTTCCGCTATAGCTTTAATGATCTTTTTCTGAACCGGATCCTCCCTTCTCTTATCTGATAAAGACAGAGCCAGAACCAGGTGTAGAGGTTCTCCTACTATATTTTCGTCTTTATCTATTTTCTCTCTTAGTTCAATTATTTTATCTATATAGTTCAAAAAGACCGGTTTTCCTGTGATCTCAGTGAAAATCTCTTTTAGCTTATTAAGAATATCAGCCGAAAATGGATAGCCAAGTTTTTCTGCAAGATCACCTCCCCTGTACAAAGACCATAAAGTATATATCCTCTCCGTTAGTTTCCTTATTTCCCTTATGCTCTGTAGGTATTCCAGCTGGAGATATATTCTTGAATCCAGAGATGGATGTGTCGTTGTAGGTATTGACGATTCACTGTTGAATACTTCAATAATAAATGCATAAGTATATGCTGGTCCTCCTAAAGCAACACCGTAAAGATCGGATATGAATTCAGTAAGCCAATGTTGCTCCCAGACACTAAGTAATCTACTAGTCTTTTCCTTATACCCTCTAGGCTTTTGTTGTTTTATTAATGGCTGGATCTCTTCCCTAAATTTAATGATATATTCATCCCTCCTCTTATTAAATAACAAGTGTCCAAGCTCATGGAAGAGGAGGCTCCATTTCCATGGTTTAAACAGGTCATAAGATGGTATGCAGAGTATTATAACATTATGTTTTTCCAATATATTAATCTCTAAATAACCGTATTCGACGAGAACGTAAAGATTAATATTTGAAATATCCTTTAAATACTGCTTAGCATTGTTGATTAATTTTTCTAGAGCTGTTAAAGGTTCTCGGTATATATCGTTGTTAAATAGATAGGTGTAGGTAGTAATAATATTTATCAGCTGACTCAATACTATCGCTCGATATTTAACAGTATAGATAATACGTGATAACTCTGTATAGAATCTGTCGTTTTTCTCTCTATTTTCTTGAAGTAACTCCTTGATCCATTCTATATCATTAATACCTTTCTCGACTTCGTTCTCAATAGCTATTATCAACTTCTTCAGCTTAGTATATTTGCGCATATTAGTTGTATACTTTTTTATTATATTATATATGGATCTAACCTCGTGTACTTCCTCGAATAAGAGTATAGACAATGACGATACCCCCTATAGGGATTAGAAAGCATATATTCCGCTCGCTAATTCGCTAACTTTTCTGCTCAATAAATCAGATAATTTTTGAAGAACATCTTCTAGTTCAGCTACATCTTTATCACGTAGTATATCTGTATCAAAGGACTTATGCTCTAATGCTCTAACAAGCTTCTTAAGTCCTTGAATAGCTCTGCTTAGATGCTTTCTTATCCTCTCTACATCAGTGTCTCCATAAGCTTCAATGATTATTTCAACTGCTTCTGTTTCCGGACTTTTACCCTCCCGGTACATGTCTAGTTCTTCGAGAAATATTCTCAATACGTATTCGCAACTTTTGAAATTGCGTATTAGCGTTTTAGTATCGATAGGTGCTCTAGTAAGCCTTGACTTGATTATATGGAGTGATATTAAAGCTTTTGATATAATACTAGCTATTTCCGACATATCCCAGAGCTCTACTAATCTTTCCCAATTACTTCTTGAGATAGACATTGAGGATCATCTACTGTAAATAAGCATATAACATATTCATTATTATTTATTTATCTTGGCCTCATAAATACGTATCTAATCCCTTTTTAAAATCCATTCTGAGCGTAATATAGTTAGACAGCATCACATAAATTATTTATCACTATCCCCTAAGATGATTTCCGATCAGGATTGTGTTAGTTTGCAATTCATCTCAAGCGCATATCTCTCAATTAAAGTAGTGTTCATTAGATCTGTTGGTACTGAAACTTATCATCCAGTCTTTCTTGTTTTATCGTTTTAGCGATCGATTTTAAAATTAATATACTTATTCGTTTGATATCTTATAGATCTTAATTGTTAGGAGTACATTTATGAATTCTTCAGAAAGTTTATTGTTTATAATACAGAGAATGATGATAGGGATTCCTTAAGATTTATAATAACTATGAGTATTCTACTCAGTTATATCGACTTGGGTATCAGCAGGAAATAATATATTTTTCTTTTAAAAGTCATAACATAAACATATTTGAATTAAGTAATTAATAGTTTTATTAATATTAACATATTTGAGGGAATGAAAATGCCTATTGAATTCAAGATCAAGTATGATAGATACGCTGATGCTCTCTATATTAGGTTCAAAGATGGTAAAGTTGTTGAGTCTGATGAAATAGCTCCAGGGATAATTGTTGATCTTGATGAAAATAATGAAATCATTGGGGTAGAAATTCTCTGGGCTTCCAAGCGAAAACTTGATCTAACAAAACTTCTCCTTGAAGGACCTGAAGCATTGGTAGCTACGACGTGAATATAATTTATACAACGCATGCCCTTGGGAGAATACAGTAGAGAGGTATAGATAAGAACCTTATGACAAGTACCTTAAGGTTGTTGTAGGATTGAATGCTATATTAATGTTCCTTGTATTGGCTTCTACGCGTTTACTTTTTCCCTATTCTTCGGAATGCCTTATTGATATACATATTATTGGGAATCTTGTTTGTCGTTGTATTGCTTGTTTTAAGAAGGAATTATTCTCAAACTAATAACTTCATATTTTCAAAAGAAATGATAAAAATAGTTTGAAATGATTAGTATGAAAACTAATGATTTATGTGATATAGAGACATTATTCCTTCTATATTGAGAAAATCATATAATCTCCACAGATAATAAAAAGCCGTTTGCCTATATTTAAAGACCCAGCGTATATTACTATATTGAAATAATTCATTAGGACCTTTTACATTATAGTCTTTAGGGAGAGATTGTTGACAGAGATCGGTAATAGAATTATTATTGACCCTAGAATTATGGGAGGTAAGCCTATAATAAAGGGGACTA
>Ga0256842_1001492_pt1 | contig 18585 bp, 9 predicted proteins | sample 4559240metaG_FD_185973 | JGI IMG/M metagenome (GOLD analysis project Ga0256842, IMG submission 185973) | Hydrothermal vent microbial communities from Guaymas Basin, Mexico - 4559-240 | ecosystem: Environmental > Aquatic > Marine > Hydrothermal vents | place: Mexico: Guaymas Basin | collected...
AGAAATAATAAAAGGTGAAATTGGTAATAATGATATAAATAAATTACTAATAACTGAATCAACTAAAATTCCTAATATTGTTATTGATATATTAAATTCTGTTTATAATTTTTCAGATGATTTGAATGGAACGCATAACTCTGTTATTCATTATTATATTAATGAGTATGCACCAATTTCAGTAATCGTTGATAAAGATAGTAATGGTGATGATGAATTTATTGAAATTAATAATTTTGAAAGTTTTAATAATCTTTCACATTTGATGAAATTTAATTTTATAATGAAAATGTTAATTGATTTATCGACACAATTTAAAACTGGTCATATAATAATACATAATGATGATATACGATATTTGCAAAATTTAAAAAAAATGTATAAAGATATAGTTGATAAAAGTTCTGAAACATGAAAAAACGATGATTATAATTATGGTAGTTATTATTATAATGTAAATGGTACTACTGATAATAATGATGGTAATATTAATTATAATTGAATTAATTATGAGGCAATAACTAATAACTCTGTTAATAATATTCCATTAATTAATTCATTAACTAATGTAATTAAAACCCAAATAGAAAGTTTTAGTAAAGTAATTGAAGTACAAAATAATTGATTTACTAATTATAATATTTCGGATGATAAATTAAATACACTAATAAATAGTTATAATTCAACACATGACCATGAACAAATTACAGGTAATAATTTAGATGAAATAATAAAAATAAAAAAATCTGATTTATTTGATTCAAATGCACTTGATATTATTACTCAAAAACAAACTAATTTATATAAATTATTTAGTTATGTTATTACTACTTCATTTTTATTTAATAATGATGGTACAGATAATGGACAATATGGTGGTGGTCATTAATAATGTTAAAAAAAATATATACAATAAAGGAAAATTAATATAATGTCTAAATTTATATCAATAAATGTTAAAAATAATAATATTTTAAAACGGTATGAAAATGTTAAACATGATACAGAATATACATTAGTAAATTCTTTACTTGAATTTTTATATACAAATTCAGCATCAACTAATATTTTTTATCCATTTTATATATCGGAAATTTCACCAGATGGGACAGAATTATTAATAAAACCCGTTAATAAAGATATTAAAAAAATTCCAAATTACAATAATAATACAGGATTTTTATTTGATAATACATTTATTAATAATCTTAGTTTTAATTATAAACAAGGTGATACTGATATAAGTTTAAACGATTTACAAAAATATGTTTTACAATTACAACATCATATTTTAATAGAAGATGAAACAATTAGTAAATCATTGTATCCAATTATTAATGTTGCAGTATTTGATGAAAATAAAGATACATTGGTATTAAAATTATATAAAAAAATATCAAAAAATAATGTTAATGTAAGGTTAAATTTTGTTAAATTATATAATAACCATTCAATTGCTCATAAATATATTGATTATGAATATTTAGAAGAACAAAAATCTATTGAATATTTTAAAACATTACCAAAAATTGTTCTTGAACCAAATATAGATTTAAGTTTAAATAAATTTCACAATTCAAGTAAAGAAATTTCATTTAAAAATTATAATGAATTGCTTAATAATAATTCTGATAATGAAAATATAAATTTAATTTCATTTATTAATAAGAAAAATTTATTAAATGTTGATTATTCAGTATTTAAGGAATTTATTCATTTTTCGTCTGGTAAAATTAGATTGGAAAATTTTAAAATAAAATTAGAAAATATATTTGATATAAATAATAAAATTTCAACAATTAATTCTATACTTACGAACACAACAGGTAATGAAAATGAAAGTGTATTTAGTAAAAATCAAAAAAATAAATTATTATTAAAAAAACAACAAATTATTGATAATTTTACAGATTATGAATATTATTTATATTTTAAAAAAGAATCTGAATTTAAAAAATCAATTAATCAATATTCAATAGATTCATCATGACCTAAAGATGATAATGGAAATTGCTTACCACTTAGTGATTCTAATTGTTCTACTTGATATAATAAAATGTTATTAGAACTTGAAGAATATGATAGTAATAATATGTTTAATTTTTTAAATTTTATTCCAAATTATATTATATCAGAAAATGAAAATATTGAATATATAAAATTATTAAATTTAACTGGTGAATACTTAGATAAAATATATATTGTATTAAAAAATTTAGTAACTTATAAAATAAAGTATGATAATGTCAAACATTATTTTAATAAAGAAATTTTTATTAGTTTATTAAAATCTTCAGGATTAGATGTCGAAAATAATAATGCATATGCTGAAATAATTAATTATTTTTCTTCTGTCGCAGAAAGTAATTGTGATTATACATTAGAGGAAATGAGTTTTGAAATTTGAAATAGATTATATGTAAATGATTATACCATTAATTCATTCAAAGGAACAAAAGAAGCAATTGAATTATTATTGAGTGTATATGGTATACCGAATTTATTATTAGATATAGAAGAAACATCTATTAAAACAAAAGATAATATTGAAACAACACAAGAATATAAATCAATTGATAAATATTGTTATAAAGCAAATACTGGTAAAATATTGTTTGACCATTCAAATATAACTTTATTTAATTATCCGTTGACAATGACGTTTAATATTTATTTAAGAAAAAATATTAATACAGATTATACAATTTTATATGATAGTGACGATAATTCAATTATTAAATATGATTCTTCAACTAAATCCATTGTCTTAATAAATTCATCTGATGATGTAATATTTAATACTTCATTAAAAAATAATTTTAGATTAGATAAACCATTTCAAATAACATTAAAATATTATGATAGTAATTTATCTTTAGTAGTTTCACAATTTGCAAGAAATGAATATACAAAAGTTGATTTTCCAGTAATTACTAATTATAGAAAAATTTATAATGATTCTAATAATATTCGATTTTCTATTAATAATAACATAATGTTTAGAGAATTATTTGTTTGAAATAATTATGAATATACTGATAGCGATATTGAATTACAAACAAAATTTCCACAAAGAAAAAATTTATTAAACGGAAATATTGATAAACCTTTACAAGATATTATTGATTATTTATTAATTCACTATGAAATGAATGGTGATTTTATTGAATCAAAATCAAATAATGAATTATATATAAACTCGACAGATTGTGAATTTAAATCATTTTATTTTACAAATATTATTCATAATACAAATATTGATGATTTTAATGTTGATAAAATTCGAATTATTGATACAAAAAAATCTGATGTAAGATTATATCCAAGTCATAAAATTGATAATTATTCAGATAATTATAAAATTGAAGATACTAATAGTGTTTCAGTTTATTTTACTCCTTCCAAATTAATTAATTCATCAATAACATCAATATATGCAAATTATAATTTTGATAATGCATTGGGTGATATTGCAGATGAAAATAAAGAATATTATACAATTTTAAAAGAAGAAGAAGATAATTTTAATGATATGTTCACATTTAGTGATAATATAACGGATTATGTTCAACAATTTGATAAATCATTATTTTCACAAATTGAATCAATGTTGCCTTTACGGGCAAATAAATTTGTAGGAATATTAATAAAACCGACATTATTTGAAAGAAATAAACAAAAAACTTTTAATAAAACAATGTTCAATACATCAGAAAATTCTAAAGTTGCAAAACTCAATACTGAATATAATGTTAAAGGTTTTAATAATACCATTGAATTTAATTTATCACCAAGTATAGATATTAGTGCAAATGATAATGTAAGAAAAACAAATATTAAAATAGATTATAATTGTATTAAATGTAAATCATTAGAAATTGAAGCAAAATTTTTTAAACCAAAATATTTTAAAAAAGGAAAAAAATCACAAATTACTCTTAGTAAAAATAATATATTTAAAGTTATTGATAGAGATAAACATAAATGAGATGGAAATATTAATAGTGATAATCCAGTAACAAGAATTATAATTAATGAAAATGAAAAATTAATAAACAATAATGTTATTAAATTGAATTAAAGTTAGGTAATTGGTAATTTTAAAAAATTTTTAAAAAAATTTTAATTATTACTATTTATTATTATAATATAAAAAAAATAAAAAATAAAGGAAGTATTAAAATATGGCACTTATAAGTTTAGACACGGGTTCGTTAATAGTTGATGCAACGTTAACAAAAAGAGGTAGAGAATTACTAACATCAGGTAATGGTAAATTTAATATTACAAAATTTGCAATTTCTGATGATGAAATAGATTATAATTTAACATCTGAACAAATTGAAAAATTACCATTACGAGAAGCATCTATTAATGGTGATATTGAATTAAGACATAAATTAATTTCAAATGCAAATCAAAATGTATTAACGGTTGCAAAAATTGTTAATATTAATTATACAAGTATAGAATTAAATGCAAATGAAGATATTATACTTGAACCAAAAACATCAAATGGAACAGATATGGAAGCAGGTTATGTTGTAACTCTTTCAAATAGTAATGATTCAACATATCCAAATGCATCGTTAACAACATTAATTTCAACAAATACATTATCCACTAATACTCAATATATCGGAATTGGAACGAAATTTAGAATTGTTGCAAAAGAAAGTTTAGTTGAAAGTATTGTTAATGTTTCAATAACTGGTAGAGAATCTGGTGCGACTACTACATTTGCAATTAAAGTATTGCCATTAGAAATTAATGGTACTTCTTCACAAACACAAGCACAAGTATAGGAGATATATAAAATGGCAAATTATACAACTGCAACTACAGGTGGAAACATTCCGAATGCAACTGCAAATAATACTTCATATCATGATTATACACAACAAACTGCGGTTTCAAATGAAGCGACAGCCGGAATGACTGGTGGAGTTATGGAAGAAAAATTATATGATAAAGTATATACAAGATTTGATGAAGATGATATTGTACAAAGTTCAATTGAAAAATTATCATATGAATTATATGAAATTGATAGTACAACTATTAAAACTGACCCACAAAATGATGTTCAATTTAAAAATATTGCAAAATTAATTAATAATGATAATATAGAATTAGGTAATATTGTTGTATTGAAAACAACAGACACAACTGCTCCACATGATATAACACGTTATCCTGATTATTATAGATACCAAATGTTATTATTTGGTAGCCATACACAAGATACATCCACACCACCAAATTTAACATTTATGGAAAGTGCAACTGATTTATCAGTTATTGATATAAAAAGAAGTTTATTATATGATGGATTAGATTTTGATGATTCATCAGATTCAAAAACGTTAAATTTAACAATTGATTCAACAGATATTTCATCAACAAGTCAAACAGTAACCAAATTGCAAGATTCGAGATTACTCAATCATATTGGAAAAGTTTATACATATACAGCAAATAGTACAAACGTCTATGTTATTCCAAAATTAGGATTGATTTTTGTTAGTGCCGTATTAGCAACAGCAGTCGCAAATAGTAATTTATGAAATGTTACTCCAAAAGTAAATGCTTTTAAAATGAATGTTTATGAAAATGTTACTAAGTTAGTATATTTTTGTAGATTAAAAAATAAAAAATTTAATTATTCAAATAATCCTACTTGGGTGGATGATAATAATGTAATTCGTTCAAAAGGAAATCCTACAACATATGTTACAACTATTGGATTATATAGTGATTCAAATGAATTACTTGCAATTGCAAAATTATCGAAACCTGCTAAAAAATCATTTAGTGATGAATTATTAATTAAAACTGAAATTAAATATTAATCAATAATAATATGCATACAAGTTTTAAAAATATTAGAAAAGAATATAAACATAAATTTAAATTTAACGTTTATAAAGATTATGAATTTAATAGTGATATTGATTCATCAAAATTACAAATTGTTGATGTAAATTTTAATATTCCTATTATTGATAATGTTAATAAAAAAGTAACATATTATACTAATATATTAAAAGATTGCATATACGGTTCAGATTTTTTAAATAAAATATTTCCATCAGATGAACAAAATGAAATAACTAAAGTTACTTATATTGGAATTTATAAAAAAAATTATGCATATGGAATAAAACCTGGTTCTGTTGAAATTGAATATTTAATTCTTGGAGATACAGCTGCAACTATATTTTATGATGAAGTTTCAGTTGTTGATAATAGGTGAGGTGCATTATATTATTTTACTACAGAAACACCAGAAGTAAAAACTTATGTGGGTATTATTGATTATAAATTTGGGCACATTATTTTAAATAAAAATGGTACAAGTCATCCGATAAATATTAAATTTAAAAATACATATGAAATTTATACATATAAATATTTGTGTAAAATACGTGATAATGAATTTAATACTTCAACAAATCCAACAAAAAAAGATTTAGTTCCTGCTGATGATTTATATTCAAAAATATATATTACATCAATTGGTTTATATAATGATAATTATGAATTATTAGCGATTGCAAAATTATCAAAACCGTTATTAAAACCTACAGATTATGATTTGGGAATTATTATTAAATATGATTTATAATTAATTAATACTGTAGTGGTATAAAATTAAAATAATAGTTATTTATTGAGCAAATTAATTTTTGCTCTTTTTTTATTTTTATTTTAATTTTTATAAAATCGAATTATAATATTATAAAATGTGTTGCGTAAAAATGATATAATACTTGGTGAGGTAATGAATAAAAATATAATTTATGATATAGTTAATGACTTAAAACATCCAACAAAAGTCGAAAATACATATGTTTGCCCATTTTGTGGGCATAAGCATAGTAGTAAGAAAAAAAAGTTTGCAATTAATTTTGAAAATTTAAATTGGCATTGCTGGATTTGTAATACTAAAGGAAAAAGTCTTACACAATTATATTATAAATTAAATGTTTACGATAATGAATTATTATCAAAAATAAAAATACTTGATTCAAATGCTGGTATAGTACCTCTTCATAAAACAAAAAATTCAAATAATGTATCACTTCCAAAAGGATTTTTTTCATTACGAAAAAATAATATTCATAAAAAATTATTTTCTAAAAATTTATTAATTAAGTATTTGCAAAAACGTAATATAACAATGGAAGATATAGAACGATATAATATTGGTATAACTAATGATGAAAAAACTGGTTGTGAAACTCGATTAATTATACCTTCATATAATGAATTGGGTGTTTTAAATTATTATACGGCGAGAGATTACGTCGGAAATATAGATTTAAAATATTTAAATCCAAAAATTGAAAAATTAGAACAAATTATATTTGAAAATTTAATTGATTTCGATTATACAATTTGTTTAGTTGAGGGTGTTTTTGATGCAATTACTTTAAGAAGAAATGCTATTCCGTTACTTGGAAAAACATTAAGTAAAAAATCAAAATTATTTAAAAAAATTATTGAAAATCGACCAACCGTTATCGTATTTTTAGATAAAGATGCATTTAATAATGCGATAGAAATTGCACAATTATTAATCGATTATAATATCGAAGTAATATTAGTAGATTCAAGAAAATTACCAGATGATAAAGATATTAATGATATAGGTTTTGAACAATCTTGAAAATTAATTAATGAATCAAAAAAAGTAGATAATACAACTTTATTTCAATATAAAATTGAGTCAATGATATATGGAAATAAAAATTTTAAAATATAATATTAAATAGTAAAAGGAGTTTATTATGTCAATAATTGCGAATAGTAGTAAAGATTTGATAGTTTTTAATAATCGTTATAATAATGATATTGATACTGTATTACAAATATCAGATATTCATATTCGAAAATTTAAATATCATAGATTTTATAATCAAGTGTTTGAAAGGGTTTATAATGAAATTAAAACAAATTATTTGAATAATCATACAATAATTTTAGTTACTGGTGATATAGTACATTCAAAAAATGATATGTCCCCAGAATTAATAAAAGAGGTTACTACATTTTTAAACAATTTATCAAATTTATTACCAACAGTTATAATTGCTGGAAATCATGATACATTAGTTAAAAATACAAATAGGTTAGATGCTTTAACTCCATTAGTAAATGCAGTTCAAAATGATAATTTAATTTATTTAAAATCAACTGGAAATTATGATTTTGCGAATAATATTAGATTTTCATTAAGTAGTGTTTTTGATTATGAAAAACCAAAAAAAGAAATATCATCGACCAGAAAAAATATATTTTTATTTCACGGAGCAGTTAATAATTTAACAAATAATTTTGGTTATTTATTTGTTAATAGTTTATATTCGGCAAGTGATTTTAATGATTATGATTTTGTTATGCTTGGTGATATTCATAAACATCAAACTATTCAATATAAAAATATTGAATTACATAAACCTCATATTGTTATGTGTGGTTCATTAATTCAACAAAATTTTGGTGAGACGGTTGATAAACATGGTATTGTAAAATGGAATTTAAATGAAACTGATTCTAATAAGATAATTAATTTTATTGAAATTCAAAATGATTTTAAATTTATTAAATTGATATTAGATAAGGGTAATGTTTTTCAAAATTTAGATAAATATGACGAGATTATACGAAATACAGAATTAGTAAACATTAATATTATTAATAAAGATTTTAATAATGATAGTAATATTGCAATAAGTTCTTTAAAAATGAATTATAATAATATATATAATATTAAAGTAATTGATGATTATTCAAATGAATCTTCAATGACTAATCTTTCAACAATAGATAATATTAAAAATTTATCAAACGTTGATTATCAAGAGTCATTAATACGAGATTATATAAAAACAAATAATATCGATTTAGAAGAAGAATATATTAATGAAATCTGTGAATTAAATAAAGAGTTAAATAAAAAACTACCAGATGCAGAATTAAGTTTATTCAACAGTTGAAAACCATTAAAATTAAAATTTGATAACATGTTTGGATTTGGTGAAGGAAATGTTATCGATTTTACAAATATTAAAGGGATTACAGGTTTATTTGCAAGCAATTATTCTGGTAAATCATTTATTTTGGAAATATTATTATTTGCAATGTTTGATAAAACTTTAAGAATAACAACAACTAAAGAAATGATTAATTATAATGCAAATAATTTTGATTTAGAATTTGTTTTTGAAAATAATGGTATAGTTTATAAAATTCATAAATTTACAACTAAAGTAACAGAATCTTATACAAAAATAGATATTGAATTATTTCAATCTATCAATGGAGAATTTGTTTTATTAGATAATTCTGAACGTAAAGTTATATCGAAAAAAATTAGTAGTTATTTTGTGGATTTTGAAACATTTATATATACAAATTTATCAATGCAAAATCAACATTTTGGATTTATTGATTTAAAACAAACTGCACGTAAAAAATTTCTCATTACATTGTTTAGTTTAAATATTTATAATCAATTATTTATTATTGTTAATAATTTAAAGCGTGATTTGACAGGATATTTAAAACAAACTGATATAACAAAATTAGTACGTGAAAGAGATGATAATTCGGAACAAATTAAAACTATTAATATTGAAAGTGATAATATTGATATTAAAATAACTTCTAAAAATAATGTTAGTACAACTATTAATAAAAATATTTCAGAAATTGAAGAACATATTAATGAATTAAATTCAGAGTTTAGTACAACTGTTGAAAAATTTAATATTGAAGATATTCAAAAAGAAATTAATATAAATACTGATAATATTAATAACTTGATAAATATTAATAGTAAATTAAAATCTGAGATTGTTGATTTGGAAAATAATATTAATATAAATGAAAATTTTTTAAATGAATATTCAAATATTAATTTAATTAAAGACAAAATTAATAATCAAATAAAACCGCAATTATATTTATTAAAAAATAATTTAGATACAACTGTATTAAATTATAGTACTGACGAAATTGAATTAAAACTTCAAGAATTATTAGATAGAATAAATAATTTTAAAATTAAATTCGATGAACTACAAATTTCTATAAATAATAAAGAAATTAAATTAACTAAATTAAAAGAATTAAATAAGACATTAGAATCTAATTTTGATAATAAAGAATCTTATAAGCAAATGAAAGAAATTGAAGCAAAATTAGTTAATAGTTTAACATTGATAAGTAAAGATTATGATTATTATAAAAAAGTAAGTTTAGTTGAATATGATAAAAATTGTAATTATTGTATGAATAATCCATTAGTAAAAGAATCAATTGAGAATGAAAATAAATTTAATAAAATTAAAATTAATATGGAAAATCTTATTGAACAAACAGAAATAAATAATCGTAATTTGGAAAAATTAAATTATTCAGAATCTGATACAAATAAATATTTACAGAATAAAATTAAAATATCTGATATTGAAAAAGAATTATCTAAATTAAAAATGGACGAATTATCAATTAAAAATAATATTGAAAAATGTAATTCCAATATTGAAAAACATAAAAAAATAAAAGAAAATATTATTAAGAATTTAGATGATAAAAATAAAGTAAAATCACTAACAGAAGAGTTAAATCAGTATTCATTAATAATGTCCGAATTTAATTCAACTGAAAAAGAAAATACTGAATTTACAGAAAAAATCAATAAACTTAAAATGGATATAAAAAATAATGAATTATCTATAAAGGATTTTGAAAATTTAAATGTCAATAAAAATCAAATTATCACTACATTAAAATTTAATAAAGAAATTTCTGAAAAAATTAATTTATTAAAATCAAAATTACGTGATGAAAAAGAAAAACTATCAAAGAATAATAAAACTATTGAAAAGTTAAAAAATAAAATTATAACTAACAATAATACTGTTGCGACATTAACTGCATATAATAAAAAGATAAATGCAGAAATTCATAAAATTGTAGATTACGAAAAGAAAATTAAATTGTATAATAATTATTCAAATATCATAAATTATAATTCGGGAATTCCTGTTCATATTATAAATAATCTATTACCAATTATAAATAATAAGGTAAACGAAATATTAGAATTAATTGCATCATTCAGCGTTAATATTAGTAAAGAAGAGGATAATATTAATATTTCAGTTTTATATGAAAAATCAAATAGAAAAATGAATATAAATTTATGTTCAGGATTTGAAAAAACAATTGTTGCAATTGCATTTAAAGTAGCATTTGTCGAAATAGCAAATTTACCAAAATTTTTAATTATTGATGAAGGTTTTAGTGCATTTGATTCAACTAATTTATCAAGTTTAAATTACATATTTGATTTACTTAGAAATAAATTAGATTTTGGATTATTTATAACTCATAATAATGATATTAAAGGAATGGTTGATGATATTATAACAATAGATAAAGAAACAAAAGGTATTAATGGTGAATTAATTGAGTTTAGTAAAATCGTAATTTAATCAATTTTAAGCGATTTTATAAAAAATTTATAATAAAAGTTATATATTCTATAAAGTATTATATAGCAATAAGTTACACAAACACATTTTTTGGTATAAAACATTAGGGGTATATATACTCACCTATGACTTTAAAACCTTGTTTTTTGACTGTTTTTTGACATAATTTTATCAAAAAAACAATCTAACTTGTTGATATATAACAAGTTAAGTACATATTCTATAAGTCATTGATATATAAGGACTTACATCATAACACAATTTTACTATATTTTTATTGATACCAGATATTGATAATAACAATTTTTTGACAAATATATTAACTTTTCATAATAATTTTCATAATAATTTTCATAATAATTTTCATAATAATTTTTAAAAAATAATATATTTCATTATAATATAAAAATTTCAATACCATGAAATTAATTTTTAAAAAATAGTTTATTCAACTATTTAATATAAATAATATTAGGAGAAATAAATGAATAAAATGGAAACATTAACAGATATGAGCACTTATACAAATATCATAATTTCTTTATTGATTGCAGTATTATTTAAAGATGTTATAACAAACTTTTTAATTGGTTTAAAATTTTATTTAAATAAAAATTTTAATGAAAGTGATATTGTATATATAAATGATAAAGAATATATTATTGTTAAAATAGGTTTAACATCAACAATATTTCAAAATACAGAAACAAATAAATGAATGTATATTAGTAATGATAGATTAAAATATATAAACTTTGAAAAACAAATATTGGAGAAAAAATAATGAATTTAGAAAATATTATATCGAGCGTATTAAATGAAATTACACTTAGTAATAAAGATTTAGAACAAGCAATTAATTATAAAGAATCATTAATTACAGACTTTATTAATGAAAATATTAATTTAATTACAGAATCATCAGTATCAAATGCTGGAATGATTGATGACGGGACTGGAATATTTTATGGTAATGCAGAATCTTGAATGAAACAATCAAAACAAAGATATGAACATTATGGTTTAACTATTATTGATTATATTGTAACATCGGATAGTCAAATGAAATATTTAATTAATAATGATAAGGGTATGTATAAAGCAACTGAAGTAACTAATTTCCCAAAAGGATATAAAGGGGATTATACACAAATTACTAAAGAAGATTTTATAAAATGGGGAAATCGAATAAGACAAATTGCGGGTAATTTAGGTTTTAAATTCGTTGAATTTATTGAAAATAAAAATATTAATAAAAATACTGATGTTTATGAATTTATTGATAAAATTTTTTTAGATAAAACTTTAGATAAAATTATAACAAAAACAAATAATGAAACAAATAATGAAACAAATAATGAAACAAATAATGAAAATTTAAATGAAGCAAGTTTTGGAGGTAACATGACTATTAGTCCTAACTATTTTTATAAAGGAATGCATTCACCATTTTATATTCTCGATTTACCAAAAAAATTACAAAAAGAAATAATTAAAAATATTTCAAGTGATTTGACGATTGATGAATCCGATGTTGATTTTAAAAAAATTGGTTTTAAATGTATCAGTGCGAATTCAAACAAGTCATCATTTCCAGGAAAATTAGTTTTAAAGAATGGAAATGGTAAATATTTTTTTCAGGTATTTTATAAAAATAATTATGATTTTAATATTGAAACAAATATAATAATCCAAAGTACTAAGAAAAATGTTTTATCTCATTATCCAAAATCATTGGGTAGAAAAAATAGTACAGCAAGTAGTAATATTAATGAATTATTAAGTTTAGTTTTTTTAGCAAATCCAAACTTAACAGTTGATAATTTTACTGCAACAGTTTTATCAAATCAAACAAAGTATATTTCAACAAATGTTTATAAAGTAATTGGTAATAAGGATGAATTAATATTATTTGATGAAGTGTCATTACTATTGGATAAAGATGTAACTCCGGAATTGGATATACAAATTGGTTTTAATAATGCAAAAGCAATTAAAAATGATTTAAAAAAATTACAAATTTTAAAATTGTACTGGACACCAAGAGGTAAACCTGCGAATATTAATATTAAAAATCCATCAGATATTATAATTCAATTAACAGATAATAATAGTATTTTTTATCAAGGATATTCAATTAAATATGTCAAAACTGCAGGTGAACAAACACAATTAACTTCAACAAATATTGAATCATTTTACTCTCAATTAAAAGATACTTCTCAATTAACATTATTAACTACTGTATTAAATGATAGTTGGAATTATGCAGTTGAAAAAGTATCTAATCGTAAAATGTCAGTAGAAGAATATAATATTGAAGTGGAAAAATATAATTCAGCAAAAATTAATAAAATTAAATTTGTTGAAACATTGCAAACTATTCCTGCTAATTCTATTAGTGGTGATATTAAATTAATAGATTTGATTCAGAATGTTATTCCAAATATTAATTTATATGAACATAAAGAAACAACATTAACAAAAGAATTTAGAGAAATTGCAACATATTTTAAAATATTTAATTTAGATTTTTATAAGGAAGGATTTTATTATAATTATAGAAATAAAGTTATTAATAATCTAATAGATAATTTAAAAAATAAAAATAATTTTAAATATTTTATAAACACAATAGGTTTTTATAAATTCGGTGCAGTGATTGAAGGTGAAACACCTTGTCCATTCAAACTGTTAAAGGGTAGTAAATCTGGTTCAACAATTGAAGAAATATCTAATAATATGACATTAAAATCTGCTTTAAATGTTAAAAATTCTTCATCAATTCATAATATTAAATTTGATTATGATAACAAGAGTCAATCATTTGATGTATCATTTACAGTTAATAATAATTCATATACAACAAATGTTTCATTAAGAACTAAAACCGATAAAGGTTGAAGAGGTAACACTTTGGCAATAGTATTACATACAGTAAATAAAATTTAAAGAGGAAGAATTATAATGAAAATAAAAAAACAAATTATTATTTATGGCGGAAGATTTCAGCCATTTCATTTAGGGCATTATAATGTATATAAATATTTATGTAAAGAATTTGGTAAAGATAATGTTGTAATTGCGACAAGTAATAAAGTTAAATATCCAGATAGTCCGTTTAATTTTGATAATAAAAAAGAAATTATAACTACAATGTTTAAAGATATACCAAAATCTCATATTATACAAGAAATTACTCCATACGTTCCAAAAAATACTTTTAAAAAATTTGCTAATGAAATTTCAGAAGACACAATTGCAATATTTGCATTGGGTGAAAAAGATGGAAATAGATTAACAAAAGGTAAATATTTTAAACCATATAACAAATCAGATGTAGATAATATGGAAGGTTTTGAAACTCATGGTTATGTATATTCGGTTCCAATGCAAGCAAAAATAAATAATAAATATATTTCAGGTTCTGAAATTAGAGCATATTTTAAAAATCCTGAATATTCTGAATTTCAAAAACAAAATTTCTTTACATTAATTTATAATGATTTTAATAAAAAAATATATAATTTAATGATTAGTAAATTACAGAATGTTAAAGAAAATTTTAAAAATCCATACTTGAATAATGATAGAGCATTATTAAATGAAGGTGGAAGCGCTGGGCATATGCTTCATCCTTGGGAAAATAATGAATTAACTTTTTCAGAATTAAAATGAATAATAATTACATCACTTGAAGGAAAATTAGAAACAAAAGAATATAAACCACAATTAAAATCTGATGGTCAAAATTTATTAATAACTGTCAAAAATCATCAAATATTAGCATCCAGAAATAAGACAGATAGAAAACATTTTGCGGAAAATGGAATGACAATAAATGATGTTAAACAAAAATTTTCAGGTAGAGGCGCAATAACTACCGCGTTTGTGAATGCAATGACTTCTATTGAAGATAGATTATTAAAATTACCAAGTAAAGTGACAAATAGTATATTCGAAAATGGTAAAAAATTTTTAAATATAGAAATAATTTATCCAGATACTAAAAATGTTATCGATTATGCTGGTTTATCTGGTGTTATTTTTCATAACATTGTTGAATTTGATTATGACGGCAATCAAATTAATACTGAAACAAAAATGTCAAAATATTTAACAAAAATATTAAAACATATTCAATCAGATATTATTGATGATATGCCTGTATTAGAAATTAAACCTGCAGAAATTAAAAAAATTAATAATAGTGATACATATGCTAATGAATTAATCGGTTTATTAAATAAAACAATGCAAATGAATAATGTTACGGATTCTAATTCTATTTTAGATTATAAAAAAGAATATTTTAAAATAAATGTTTTACCATATTTTGATACTAATAATAAACAAATTAATGAATTACTATTAAATAGATGGTGTAATAATGATAAAAAAATATCAATTTCTAAAATTTATAAAATGATTTTATTAAATAATCCGACAGGTGTTGGTGAAAATATTGTTACAAAAATTAAATATTTTGAAAAAAATGATTTACAATCTGTTCAATATAATTCAATTAAAACATTACGATTTATATTTTTAAAATTGGGTGTATATGTTTTACAAAATTTAAAATCTTATATAACAATAAATCCTTCTAAAACTACTCAACTGTTAAAACAAGAAGTAACTCAAACAATAGATAAAATTAAAAATATGACGGATTTAGATAAAAAAACAGCTGACAAAATTTCTATTGCAATTAAATCAATTTATGATTTGGGTGGAATAAATAATATCTCACCAGAAGAAGGAATTGTTTTTAAATATAAGGGAAAATTGTATAAATTAAGTGGTCTTTTTGCTGACGTAAATAAACTTCTTGGTGTGTTTAAGTATAGAAAATAAAATAAAAATAAAAATAAAATAATTAACATAATAAGGTTTAAAATATGAATATCAAATTTTTAGATTTACCAGATGTTTTACCATTAGGTTTAACTACATTTAAAATTGTGTCAAATATTAATATTATAAATGTTGAAATATTTGATGCATTAAATAAAAAAATTAAAAATATTGTTGTCACTACAAAAAATAATAATATTTATAATGTAACAGTTCAAATAAATAAATTTGTTGAAAATGGTAATGGTTTTATAAAATGTTATCTAAAAAATAATTCAATTGAAATTTTTGATATTGTAATTGATAAACTTGAAATTAATAATGGTAAATTATTATTTAAAAATGATGTCAATGTTGACGTGTATCATAATACAGAAAATGTTAGACTTGAAGAAAATGCTGATAGTATTGTAAATGTTGAAGAGTTAGAGAATATTGAAGTATTTGAACAACATAATTTTTATAATGAAATAAATCCGTATTTAGAAACAATTGATAAAAATAATTATAAATATACTGATGATAAAATTGATGTTTCAACAATGTTTCAGAAAATTAAATTAAAGGATGATTCTGCATTAATTTTAAATACAAATTTTGAAAATCAAGAATTAAAATTAAAATTAAATGCAATATCCGGAATAGAACAAAAAAATTATAAACGTAAAGCTATTTCATTAAAACCTTCACAATCACCAGCTAATACAGAAGCGACGTATATTCAATTATTAAATACAAACGATGAAGTTAACCAAACTTTAATATTTACATTGGATAATGCAACCAGTATTATAAATGAAATTAATATTAATGATAATAATGAATATATAATATTATCAACTCATTATTCTATTAGTAATACAGATGTTGATGCTAATATTTTAAAAATTGTAAAAGAAGATGATAATTATTATATTTATTTTATGTATGATTATTTAAAAGAACCCGAGTCATATAAAATGTTATTTGATATTGATTCATTAATGTATGGTTCAATTAATTTTTATATTTCACAATATAAAAAAACAAATAAAAGTAATAATATGATATATTCTGTTTTGTTAAGTCAACAAACTCCAGAATTAACAAATGTAACATTATCTAAAAAAAATATTCTTATTGATAATAATGATATAATTGATGATATTAAATACCCAATATTAAAAAACATAATATTTTCAAATTATTCTTTAATTTTTAATAAAACCGGTTACAATAAAATATATGGTGGTGTTAAAAATTCTCAAATTACTTGAGATAATAATATAGTGTATTATTTAATAAATGATTTTAAACCAAAAAGCAAAAATATTGATGGGTATGTTGTTTCATATGATAATCCAAAAATTGAAGATTATTTTACAAATTTAAATGTTGAAAGAACTGAAAAAGAACAATATAATACTACAGATACTCCTTCTTATCCGTTTGCTATTGATAATTTAAATTTAAATTTAAATATTACATTTACTATTAATAATACGGATGGTACATTAGTAACAAATAAATTACATACTGATTCAAATGGGCATGTTAGAGCAGCATTAAAAATTAAAAATGAAAGTATAACACCGGGTAGATTAAGTAATACATATAATTTTAGAATAACTAATAATTCAAGTAATTATACAATTACATTATTGAATGAAAATTATGAAGAGTTATCACCTTCAGATTTATCTCAAGATGAATTGAATATAATTAATGAAAATGATACATTAAAAATGATAATGATTAAAGCATATCAAAGTTATGTGTTTAGTGGAAATATTATTAGTAATGCACTATATAATGAAGAGAATGAAATTCCAGAAGGTTGATTAATTGATAATAATATTGATAAAATTAATTTTTTACCGGAAAATTTTAGAGTAGATTTATGGATATATGAACCAGTCGAAAATCATTGTTATGAATTATTAAGATTTGATGTTTTAAATGATAACTGACAATTTTCAGTCGAGTCGTTTGGAACATATTTAAAACAACCTTTATATAAATATCAAGCAAGATTAGTTTATGTCCCATTAATGGAAACAATTGCGATTGCATCAATTGAATCTGAAGGTCAATTATATAATTATAATAAAACAATATTAAATGGCAATGCGTCAATTCCAGAAACTGAAAATTATAATGATTATAACGTAAATATTTATATAAAAACTGATTTAAATTATGTTGTAAAATTAAATATTCCAATAAATGATAATGGTACTTG
>Ga0256842_1001493_pt1 | contig 18584 bp, 17 predicted proteins | sample 4559240metaG_FD_185973 | JGI IMG/M metagenome (GOLD analysis project Ga0256842, IMG submission 185973) | Hydrothermal vent microbial communities from Guaymas Basin, Mexico - 4559-240 | ecosystem: Environmental > Aquatic > Marine > Hydrothermal vents | place: Mexico: Guaymas Basin | collected...
AGCTTTATACTTTCGAGCGACAACAGTAGATAAACTTATCTTAAATGAACAGCAATTAGATAATTTTGACAAAGCATACAGACTACTAGATCTAAATTCAAGACCACAAAGTGTACTTGCTATGCTTATAATGGGATTTTTAAATTAAAAATGATAAACTAAAAGATAGAAATAAAAAGGGTATGGGATGCAATTAACGATTGATATTAGAGAATCTGCATTAGATAAAGTTATGTATCTATTAGAGAATTTAAAAGCTGATATTACGATACTTCGTGCAGAAACAGTAGATATAGAAGCGATTAGTAAATATGAAGCAGATTATAAGTATATTATAAATGGTAGAAAAGAAAGAGATACTAATCCACAAAATTATGGAAGTATGGATGATATAGAGTGGAATTAATTCTATGTATAAAATAATTCCACATAAACGAGTAATTAAGTTTATTAATAGTAGAACACCAAAAGAGAAACAAAAAATAAAAGAAAGATTTGAGCAATTAAAATTAAATCCATACCCCTTAAATCAGCAATTAGATTTAAAGAAATTACAAAATAGATATGGTTTTAGATTAAGAATAGCAGATTTTAGATTTATATATGATGTTATCGATGAAGATTTAATAATCTATATAGAAAATGGTGCTAGTCGTGGCGATATTTATTAAATAAAAATTAAAAAAAAGTAGAAAAAATGAATAATAAACTCCATATAGTCTCTTTAGGCTGTACAAAAAATCTTGTAGATACTGAAGTTATGATGGGAAAACTTCAAGATTATGAGCTAACAAATGATGCAGATAATGCTGATGTTATTATAGTAAATACTTGTGGTTTTATAGATGCTGCTAAAGAAGAGTCAGTAAACACTGTACTAAACCTGCATGAAGAAAGAAAAGAAGACTCTGTTTTAGTGATGGCTGGGTGTTTAAGTGAACGATACAAAGATGACTTAAAAGAGCAGATGCCAGAGGTAGATATATTTACAGGGGTAGGGGACTATGACCATATAGATGAACTTTTACAAGAGAAAAGAAGTCAGTATAGTGATAAGGTTTTTCTTATAAATGATGAAGTTGAGAGAGTTGTAACAGGCTCAACTTACCATGCTTATATAAAACTCTCAGAGGGTTGTAACCAAGCTTGTAGTTTTTGTGCTATACCATCTTTTAAAGGTAAACTAAATTCTCGTGATTTGGATTCTATCGCTAAAGAGGTTGAGGGGCTTGTTAAAAAAGGGTACTATGATTTTTCTTTTGTTTCACAAGATAGTTCATCTTACCTTCGTGACCAAAACATAAAAGATGGGCTTAGTCTGCTTATGCAACGCATCGAACTTATAGATGGTGTAAAAAGTGCTAGGATTCTTTACCTTTACCCATCTACTACCACTATATCACTACTAAAAAATATAGGAAAATCAAAGCTATTTTATAACTACTTTGATATGCCGATACAACATATAAATGATGATATGCTTCGTATCATGAAAAGAGGTTTTGGTAAAGAAAAAACTCTTGAACAGTTAGAGTATATGAAAGCACTTCCAAACTCTTTTATAAGAACAAGCTTTATAGTTGGTCATCCAAATGAAACACAAGAGATGTTTGATGAGATGTGTGAATTTGCTAAAACTTTTGGATTTGACAGAATTAATGTTTTTGCTTACTCAGATGAGGAAACTACATCAGCACATGAGATGGATGAAAAGATACCTCAAGAGGTTATAGAAAAACGAGCAGAGATACTTGGAGCAATAGCAAAAGATGCTATGAGTAAATCACTTGAAGCTGAGATAGGTACAGAGGTTGAACTTGTTATAGATGGTGAGAGTGATGAACATGAGTTTTTACTAAGTGCTAGAAAACTAAGCTGGACACCAGAAGTTGATGGTGAGATATATGTTAATGATAGAACTAATGATGCTAGTGAGTTAAAATTTGGTAAAGTTTATAAAGCTAAGATAACTGGGATTGTTGGAGATATATTGACTGCAAAAGTATATAACGACTAAGTTTTGTTAAGTTCTAAGATACTTCCTACACTACAAAATAAAAAAAATCTACTAGCATTTTCTGCTGGTGGGGATTCTACTGCTTTGTTCTTTTTACTACTAGATGCCAATGTTGATTTTGATATAGCCATAGTAGATTATGGGCTTAGAGAACAGAGTAAAGATGAAGTGCTTTATGCTAAAGAGTTAGCATCTAAATATGCTAAAGAGTGTTACATTTTTAGTGCAAAAACCATAGAAAAAAACTTTGAGGCAAGAGCAAGAGAGATAAGATATACTTTTTTTGAAGAGTTAATCCAAAAGTATAACTACGATAATCTTTTAACAGCACACCATTTAGGTGATAGATTTGAGTGGATGCTTATGCAGTTTTGTCGTGGTGCTGGATGTGTTGAGATAGCAGGTATGCAAGTTATTGAACACAGAGATAACTATAAGTTAGTTCGACCACTTTTAGGTATGGATAAAAGTGAATTGTTAGATTACTTAAATGATAAAAACATAAAATACTTTGAAGATAAAACTAATTTAGATGAAAGTATAAAAAGAAACTCTTTTAGGCATAGCTACTCAAACCCACTTTTAAAAAACTATAAAGATGGCATCAAAAAAAGTTTTGCTTACATAGATGAAGACAGAAAAGATTTAGTCCAAGAGGTTGATTTGAAGGTTATGGATGATTTTGCATATTTTCCAAAATCGAATTCGATAAGGACTAATATCTATACGATTGATAAGTATTTAAAATCTTGTGGACATCTAGTTTCTGCATCTGAAAAAGAGTTACTTAAAACTAAACAAACCATAATCATTGGTAGGAAGTTTTTGATAAATAACTATAAAGGGTTTATCTTTATATCTCCATATATAAAAAATAATATCATTATGGAAAAAGAGTTTAAAGAGAAGATGAGAATCTACAAAATAGAACCAAAACTACGAGCATATATCTATAAAAATCAAAATATTTATGAGTTTATAACTAAGATTAATAATCTGTATTAATGTAAAGTATAATTTAGAATTATTACTATATAATTGACTATTTTTATAATAAGGTTGATTATATGGTAAGATTTATTTTAATGGTTGGTGTTGTTTTTAGTAGTTTATCTATGGCATCGGATACAAATGATACTGTTTCAAAAAAGTTGTTAGAAAAGCAAGTTAAAGAGCAGATGGAAAAAGAAAAAAGGTATTCTATAGAGCAAACCTTTTATAAAGGTAATGCATATAACCTAAAGTCAGCTGAGGTTAATCCTGAGTCTTTAAAGTCACTTCCAGAAATAGAAGATGATGACTTCGATATGGATTCTGTTTACGATTAGTAATTTTATAGTATCTAAAGAGTGTGTAGTTTCTACACACTGATTTTATGAAATAATTATAATATAAATCATAATTACTTATAAGATATATTATATAATACATAAAAGCCCTTAAATAGGGGGTTTATATATTGTATAATTCTTATTTATAATTAAAATTTTTTTACTTATTGTTGTTTATCTATTATTTTTGATACAATGACCATAGAACTTTAGAAATAATAGGAAAACAATATGGCAAGATTAGTTGTATTAGGTGGTGGAGTTGCTGGTCATACGACTGCGACATTCGCTGCAAAATGGTTAGGTTTAGCTCACGAAGTTGTAGTTGTAACACCAAATAGTAAATGGAACTGGATTCCATCTAATATTTGGGTTGGTGTTGGTCAAATGACTAAAGAAGAGGTTACTTTCGATTTAGCTCCTGTTTATAAAAAAGCTGGTATTACTTACCATCAAGCAAAAGCAGTATCTTTAAATCCTGAGGGAACAGAGGGTAGTGACAAGCCATTTGTAACTATAGAATATACAGATGATAAAGCTGGTCAAACTGAAAATATCGAGTACGATTATATAGTAAATGCTACTGGCCCTAAGCTAAACTTTGATGCTACTCCTGGTCTTGGTGATGGCAATGGTCAGATGGGTGATCATACAGTTTCAGTTTGTACAGCAGACCATGCAGTTCATGCATCTCACGAATTAAAAAAATGTATCGAAGCTATGAAATCTGGTACTCGTCAAAAATTCTTAATCGGTACTGGTCATGGTATGTGTACATGTCAAGGTGCTGCATTTGAGTATATCTTTAACATTGAACATGAACTTACTAAAGCTGGTGTTCGTGATATGGCAGATATGAAATGGATCTCTAATGAGTCATTCTTAGGTGACTTTGGTATGGGTGGACTTCATATGAAAGTTGGTGGATATGTAGTTTCTTCTAAACTTTTTGCTGAATCTTTATATGCTGAGAGAGATATTGAGTGGTTAATTGGTGCTCATGTATCTAAAGTTGAAAAAGGTAAAATTAATTATGAACTATTAGATGGTTCTACTGGTGAAGAAGAATTTGATTTTGCTATGCTTATCCCACCATTTGCTGGTGTTGGTCTAAAAGCTTACGATAAAGCTGGTGAAGATATAACTTCAAAAGTTTTCGCTCCAAATGGTTTTATGAAAGTTGATGCTAACTATGCTGCTGGTGCTTATGAAAATTGGAAAGCATCTGATTGGCCTAGAACTTATCAGAATCCTGATTATAAAAATATGTTTGCTGCTGGTATTGCATTTGCACCACCACACATCATATCTAAACCAATGAGTTCTCCAAATGGAACGCCGATTAACCCAACTCCACCAAGAACTGGTATGCCTTCAGGTATCATCGGTAAAGCTGTTGCTCACTCTGTATGTGATTTAATGACTAAAGGTGAAAGTGCTAAACTACATGAAGCTTCTATGTCTGAAATGGGTGCTGCATGTGTTGCTTCTGCTGGTAAAGGTGTATTTAGTGGTACTGCTGCAGCAATGACTGTTTACCCTGTTGTTCCTGACTTTGACAAATACCCAGGTACTGGTCGTGATACAGAGTATACATTTGGTGAAATTGGTCTTGCTGGACACTGGATAAAACATATACTTCACTTTATGTTTATCCACAAAGCAAAACTTAATCCAGGTTGGACTTTAATCCCAGAATAAAAATAAAATAAGGACTATTATTATGAAAAAAGAAGAAATAAACTTTCAAAAACATGAGCAATTTACTTTGACAATGATGCCAGGTACTTTTGCAAAAAAATTAAGAACTTGTCTTATTTGGCAAGTTATAAGATTTACAATTATTAACCTAAAAATGTTAGTGGTTGTAAGTAAAAGTCACTAAAACTATTGTAGAGGTTTTTACCTCTACAACCCCACATTCTCTAAAAACCACCATAAGAATTTATAAATGATAAAAAATATAATCACATACCCAACCCCTCCTAGTGTAGAATACTCTACAGATGTAAGAAAATTCGATGATGAACTTTTTGCACTTTTAGATGATTTAAAAGATACTATAAAAGCAAATGATTTAGATGGTTTAGCTTGTTTTCAAATAGGTAGTTTTTATAATGTAGTTGTTGTAAAAGATAAAAATGGTGATTTTTTAGAACTCATTAATCCGAGAATTATAAAAACAAATGGTAAGCAAACTACACTTGAAAAAACTGCTTATTTTGGCGACTTAGAAGCTAAGGTAATAAGATATGATGAGATAAGCTTAGTTTACCAAGATAGAGATGCAAAAGATAAATCTTTACAAGCAGATGGTGAGTTTTCTATACTTTTACAAAGAAAGATTGATTATACATTTGGCTCTAGTTTTATAAATAAATTAACAGCAGATGAGCGAGAAAAATTTGAGATGAAGTTAGAACACGGTGCTGATATGGCCATAGCACAAAGTTGTCCAACAGTTTTTAAACGAGATTATTTCAAAAAGGGTGTAAATCTACTTAGTATATTGATGGTTGTTATCTTTGTTATTTCATTATTTGTAGATGAGCAGATGCAACAACAGATGTGGACAACTCAAATAAATACATTTTTAACAGCCTTAGGTGTAAACATAGGTTACTTTTTTTATGGTTATTATGAGGGTAAAAAGTTTAGTTCTTGTACAAGTTGTCAGATAGGAAATATAATAGGTACTTTTAGTATAGCTTTGTTTAGATTGTTAGCTATACTAGGGTTAAGTTATATATTTATTGCCTAAGCAATAGTGAGATGATTAATTTTCAAATATAATCATCTCATAAAGACTTCGTTTCGTGACTAATGCTCTGTTTGGAGATATAGAATGAGTATTTTTAGCTTTTGCTAACTCATGTCTTAACTCTGCGATATTATCTTCCATCTCATCAACATTATCTTTAAGTCTAAGTATAATATCTACACCAGCTAAGTTTACACCAAGTTCACGAGTTAGACGAAGTATAAGTTTTATCTTGTCTATATCTCTTTGAGAATACATTCTAATCCGTCCACTTGACCTTGCTGGGGTGATAAGGTTTTCCCTTTCATACTGTCTAAGAGTTTGTGGGTGAATATCTAAAATCTTAGCAACAACACTTATAAGGTAAACTGGTTCGTCATATTGATGATGCATCTTTTACTCCTTTGGCAGTTTTTCTTCCATCATTTGAACTAAATCTTCATCTAATTCATCGATATTTGGTAAAATAATGTTTGCTTTTAGGTATAGATTTCCACGAGTTTTTGTTTTTCTATCCATTGCACCCATATCTTTTACACGAAAACTTTGTCCATTTTTTGTATTTTTTGGAAGTTTTAGTTTTATCTCTTTATCTAAAGTTTGGATAGCAATCTTTTGACCAAACAGTGCTGCATATAAAGGAACATCAAAAGTTTTGATTAGGTCGTTGCCATCTCGTTTATATTCTGGAGATTCTGCTACTGTTATTTTTAAAAACAGATCACCAGCCACACCACCTTGAGCATGACCTTTACCTTTTACTCTCATCTTTTCACCACTGTTTACACCAGCAGGTATCTTGATGTCAAATCTTTCACCATTTACTGATACAGAGTGTGAACCACCAAGAACAGATACTACAAATGGTATAGTTACACTTGTTTGTATATCTAGGTTTGGTTTTTGTTGCTCAAAACCTCTACCAAAACCACCTCTACCACCAAATGGGTTGCCACCACCAAAACCTCCACCACCAGCGAACATTTGTCTTAGTATCTCATCCAAATCAGCTGAACCAGCACCACTATGTGAACGTGAAAAATCATGAAAATTTTGTCCACCAAACATAGAATCACCATGCATATCGTACTGAGCTTTTTTCTCTTTATCACTTAAAATTTCATAAGCTGAATTTATCTCTTTAAATTTATCTTCAGCATCTTTATCCTTATTTACATCGGGATGATACTTTCTTGCTAACTTTCTATATGCCTTTTTAATCTCTGCTTCACTAGCATTGTCATTTATCTCAAGAGTTTTATATAAAGATTTTGCCATTTTTATTCCTTATAATTATTAATTTATTAAGTGGGATTATATCATAAGAGTTGAGTGGATGTCAATCAAGTTGTAATTTAAGTTATTTTACTTAACATTAACCTAACATAGAAGTTATATAATACTTTCATATAAAAAAAAAGAGTAAAAGATGAACAAGACATTTTTAATTTTCAATTTATTTATCTCTATATCACTTTTGGCTGATAAATTAGAGTTAAATGATGCTATCGAGAAAACACTTCAAAACCATCCAGATATAAAGTCATCATCACTAAAAGTGCAACAATCAAGTGCATCTTATAAGTCAGCTTTTTCAGACTACTTACCACAAGTAAATCTACAAGCAAACTACAATATAAAAGATGCAGTATATGACCATAGTTGGAATATAGGAGCAACACTAAAACAAAAGATTTGGGACTTTTCTAAAACTTCAAATCTTGTAGACGCTTCAAAAATAGATGAAGATATATCTAAACTATCTGTTGAAGATTTAAAAAATCTTTTAGCTTATAAAGTAAAATCACTTTACGAGCAGATGATTCTCTACAAAGAAACTATAAAAGTAAGAGAACAAGATTTGCAACTTAAAGAGGACTACTATAAACAAGCAAAAGCATTGGTTGAGCAGGGTTTAAAAACACAAGCTGATGCTAGTAGCTTTTTATCTGCTGTATATCTTGCAAAGACTAATCTCTCAGATGCTAAAGCTTCTTATGAAAAAGTTAAAAATTCTTTATCTTTATATATGGGTGAAGATATAAAAGATGGTGTAGAGTTAGATAGTAGTGTTTTAACTAAAGATATAAAATTTTCTACAATTAAGATTGATAATATTTTAGAAAAAAATTATGATTTAAAGATAGATAAAAAAACTATAGATAAAAATATCTTACTACATAACTCCACAAAAGCTTCACATTTTGGTTCTATAGATGCACTTGCATCTTACTCATACATAGATAATGTAAAAAGTTACGATACAACAACTTTAGGGCTTAGTCTAAACATCCCTATATATAGTGGTGGAAAACTTAGTGCAGAATCTCAAAAAGCCCGTATAGGTTCACAGATAGCACAAGAGCAAAAAGCCTCAAAAGAGTTAGCATTAAGAGAGGAGTTAGAATCGTTAGTGATTGATATAAAAAGATATAACAAAACAATAGAATCAAAACAAGCACAACTTAGGGCTTCACAAGATGCGAAAAAAGTTCTTGATGCAAGATACAAAGAGGGTTTTACAACTTACATAGAGGTACTAGACTCAGCATCATCAGTTTTAAATGCACAACTTGGAGTTTTAGAGAGTTTTTACAAAAAAAGTTTAGCCATAAACAGAATCAATTATCTTAGAGGAATAAAATAATGAAAAGTATATATAAGTACCTAATAACATTAGTTGCTATAGCTATAGTAGGTGTAGTTTTTTATAACAAAATCTACTTACCAAAAATCACTTATGAAACTACAACTGCTAATGTTGGAGATATAAAAGTAAAAGTATTTGGCATCGGTAATGTTGGTGCAAAAAGCATATACAACATCTCAGCAGGTGTATCAGCCGAAATACTAACCATAGATACTGATGAGGGTCTTTGGGTAAAAAAAGGGGATCTTTTAGCTACACTTGATAGTGTTGATTTACCAATTCAGATACAAGAGAGTAAAATATCTGTAAAAAAAAGCTACTCAGAACTTAAAGCATCTCAAAAAGAGTTAGATAGTTTATATGCTCAAAGAGATTTGGCACTTGTAACTTACAACAGATATAACAAATTAAAAAAACAATCATTTGCATCACAATCTGAATACGACAAAGCAAAAGCAGACTTAGATGTTGTAAAAGCACAGATAAAAGCTACAAAAGCTAGGATAAATTCGGCTAAGATTGGTATAGAGTTAGCTAAAAAAAGTGTTCAAGCACTAGAGGTAAAACTTCAAAAGTATAAAGTATATGCTCCAGTAGATGGTTATATAATCTCTAAAGATGCAGAGGTTGCCCAGAGTATTTTAGCAACTCAGAGTATTTTAAAGCTAGTTAGTCCAAAAGATGTATGGGTAAAAGCTTATATAGATGAGAAGATAAGTACAGATGTAAAAGTTGGAGATATAGCAGAGATAACTCTTCGTTCAGATGCAAATAAAACCTACAAAGGTGTAGTAAAAAGAATCGTGGCTCAAAGTGATGCTATAACTCAAGAGAGAGAGGTTGATGTGGCATTTGAAAATCTACCTATACCTTTTTACATAAATGAACAAGCAGAAGTTTTAGTACAAACAAAAGAGTTAGAAAATGTACTAAAAATACCTGCAAATGCGTTAGCTTATAAAGATAAAAAAAGTGGTGTTTGGGTAAGAGAGAAGCAAATGGCACACTTTAAAGAGGTAAAAGTTTTAGCTATAACAGATGATGAAGTAGCTTTAAAAGGCTTAGATAAAGATGAAAAAGTGTTAATCGAATCACAAAAAAATAAACCTCTTACAGAGGGTATGAAAGTACACTAATGATAAATCTAGCTCAAAAAGATATATCGCACACTTTTGGCAAGTTTATAGTAACTGCTATGGGTGTTGGGATGTTGTTTGGTGTGGTACTTCTTATGATAGGTGTATATCGTGGGATGGTTGTTGAAGCTCAGGGACTTTTAAAAGATATGGATGTAGATATATGGGTAGTTCAAGAGAATACACTTGGACCATTTGCAGAATCTTCAAGAGTTCATGAGGACTTAAAAGATACTCTAAGAGTTATAAAGGGTGTAGATAAAGCATCTGCTATAACTTTTCAAAATATCCAAATACCTTTAAAAAACAGACAAGTTCGTGCATTTGCTGTTGGTTATAACCCTTATGAAGATATAAGCCCTTTAAACTTAGATAGATTAGTATCTGGAAGAGGTTTACAAAAAAGCCATTATGAGATGGTAGCAGATGATAAATCTGGATTAAAACTACATGACAAAGTAAAATTAGGTAGAAATATCTATGCAGTAGTTGGTATAACTCATGGGGCAGTTTCTTCTAGTGGTGACCCTTTGGTTTTTCTAAGTTTAAAAGATGCTCAAGAGTTACAGTTTTTATACTCAAACTCTCGCATCAGAAATGACAGAGACAGAGGTATAGTAACTGGTGCTTCACATATGGTTAATGCTATAGTTTTAACTCTACATAATGGTTACTCAGCAGATGAAATAAGTTCTGAGATAAAAAGGTTTAAACACAAAAGTGTATATACAAATAAGCAACAAGAATCAATCCTTACTAAAAACCTAGTAGAGAGAAGTTCTAAACAAATCGGACTTTTTACTGCTATATTGGTTATAGTATCTACCATCATCATAGCACTTATCATCTACACTATGACTTTAGAGAAGATGAAAGAGATAGCGATAATGAAACTCATTGGGATACCAAATAGCCTAATCGTAAAGATGATAGTTCAAGAGACACTTATCCTTGGTATTTTAGCATTTATATTTGGTAATATTTTTGCCCATTTGGTTTACTCAAACTTTCCTAAAAAAGTTGTTCTTTTAAATCCTGATGCTTTTGTTTTGCTTGTTGTTATAGTTATAGCATCTATTTTATCATCATTTGTTGGTGTTAAAAAAGTTATAAGTGCAGACCCAGCATCTGCTATAGGTGGTTGATATGAGTAATCAAAGTATAAAAGTAGAAAATCTTGTAAAAAGATTTGGAAAAGGCGATAATCTAGTTAGCATCTTAGAGGGTGGTGATTTTAGAGTAGATAAAGGTGAACTTGTAGCACTCGTTGCACCTAGTGGAGCAGGAAAAACAACTTTACTGATGATGATAGGTTGTGTGGAAGAGCCTACAAGTGGGAAGATTTGGTTAGGGGATGAAAAAGTTTATGACAACAAGTGGCTAACTAAAGAGACAAGAAAAATAAGAAGGGAAAAGATAGGGTTTATATTTCAAGCTCACTATCTTATACCATTTTTAACTATACTTGAAAATGTAACTTTAGTATCGCAAGTAAATGGCATCTCAAAACAACAAGCTGAGAAAGAGGCTATGGAGCTTTTAGAATATTTTGACATTGCAGATAAAGCCCATGTAAAACCATCACAACTCTCAGGTGGTCAAAACCAAAGGGTAGCCATAGCTAGAGCCTTAGCTAATAAACCTCAAATCATCTTAGCAGATGAACCAACAGCAGCACTAGATACTTCAAGAAGTGTAGATGTTGTAAAGATGTTAAAACAGATAGCGATTGACCAAAATGTAGCCGTTATAATGGTAACACATGATGATGCTATGCTCCCACTTTGTGATAGGATTTTAAAGATTGAAGATAAGAAAGTAAAAAATAAATATATTTAATTTTAAATTGGGGGGGGGTGGTATAATAATACAAAACTATTTACTTGAGGTGTGTATCAGTGCTTAAATATGAGAATTTAACATTAGTAGGAATTGGTTCAAGTGCAGGGGGATATGAATCTCTTCAAAAATTTTTTTTAAATCTTAATGTAGAAGAACAAGAAAATATAACTTATATTGTAGCACAACATTTAGATCCATCACACCCTTCAGATATAGGAAAGATTTTAAGTAAGTTTACTACTTTAACAGTAAAAGAGATTGTAAATAATTTAAAAATAGAATCTAATATTGTTTATTATTGTCCTCCAAATTTTGATGTAGTTATAAAAAATGGTAATTTTATTTTAACTAAACCAACATCATCTGTTAAACCCTCTATCGATAGATTATTTATCTCACTTGCATCAGAAAAGCAAAAAAAAGCAATGGGCATTATTTTAAGTGGTAGTGGAAATGATGGTACAAAAGGTATTGAAGAGATAGCAAAAAATGGTGGTATCACACTTTGTGAAGATGACAAAGCCAAACATTACTATATGCCAAAATCAGCTCTTGATTCAGGTAAAATCAATGCTTCCTTATCAATCGCAGTTTTAGCCGAATCCATACCAGCTATCATAGAAGATAGACACTATTTTATAAAATATGTAGAGATAAAAAATCATTTAAAAGAGATATTTAAAATTATAAATAAAAAAATAAATATAGATTTTAGTGGCTATAAAGAGGGAACAATTATTCGCAGAATAGAAAAAAGGATGAAATCTATAAAAATTACTAATATATCTACTTACATAGAGTATTTAAAAAAAGATAGATATGAAGTAGAAAAATTAAAAAATGAATTTTTTATAATCGTAACATCATTTTTTAGAGATAAAGAGGCTTTTTTTGCTTTAAAAAATGAATTAAAAGAGCTTGTGAAAAAATCAGATGATAACTTGAGAATATGGGTTCCTGCTTGTGCTACATCTCAAGAAGCTTATAGTATTGCTATTTTATTATTTGAAATTTTTGAAGAATTAAATCTAACTAAAAAAGTAACAATTTTTGCAACAGATATAAGCAATAACAATATCCAAGAAGCTAGAACAAAAGTTTTTACATTTGAGGAAGTTCAAGAACTAGACAATAATTATATAGATAAATATTTTGATAAAATCGATAACTTTTATAAACCTAAAACAATTTTAAGAGATGTTATTGTATTTTCTCAGCACAATATTATTAAAGACCCTCCATTTTTAAATATAGATTTAATTAGTTGTAGAAACCTACTTATATATTTTAATTCAGAACTCCAAAAGCAAATTTTTAGAATTTTTTACTTTTCTCTAAAAGTAGATGGATTATTGTTTTTAGGTAAAAGTGAAAGTATAGGGGATTTGAATTTTTTATTTTCTATATTGGATGAAAAATATAAAATATATAAGAAATTGAGTGATTTAAAAAAAATGGATATAGATTCACTTATACAAAGAACAAATTCAATTCCAAAACCATACAAAAGTACAAAAATAGTAGATGTTGATGATTCGATCAATAAAGCTGTTTCAAATATAAAAGCTTCAAATGGAGTAGTTATAGATAGAAATAACAATATACTTTTTTATAAAGGTGATTGTTCTAAGTATATAACTCATCCACAAGGGTTATCTTCAAATAACATACTTTATTTGGTAAAAGATTATTTAAAACTAGATTTAAGAGTAATTATAAATCAAATAAAAAATGATAAAAAAAGTATTGAAAATAGAAATATACCTGTTATTGGTATAGATGATAAAAAAGAATATACTGTTATCGAGATTTATTTATTGGAAAAAAATAGATTAGGAGAAGAGACTTATTTTATCTCTTTTAGTGACAAAATCATAGAAAAAATAGATATTAATATAAGTAAATATGAAGAGGAGATTGTAGATTTAAAAGATAAACTTCAAAAAACATTAGAATCTTTAGAAGTTTCAAATGAAGAGTTAAGGGTTTCAAATGAAGAGTTACAATCTGCCAATGAAGAGTTACAATCAACAAATGAAGAGCTTGAAACAAGCAATGAAGAGCTACAATCAACAAATGAAGAGTTACAAACTATAAATACAGAAGCAATAACGACAAATGCAGATATAGAATTTACAAATGAGATATTTAATAAAGTTTTTACTATTGTAAATACAAGTTTATTAATTTTAGATAAAAATTTAGATGTTATAAAATACACAGATGGAATTCATAATTTTTTTGATTTAACAAAAATGAAAAATAAAAATTTGCAAACTATGTTGATTTATTCAAAAATTTCATTGCCAAATTTAGTTGATGATATAAAAGAATGTTTATTTAATGATAAGAGTATTATATATGAATTAAAACATAAAAATAGGAGTTATTCTGTTTTAATTCATAGAATTGATATACCTATTTTTTACCAAAACAATCAAGAAGCTCAACAGGGTGTTATGTTGAAATTCTTAGATAAAACAGAAATATTACAAAAAGACAAAATGCTTTTTCAACAATCAAAAATGGCTTCTATGGGGGAGATGATAGGCAATATAGCTCATCAATGGAGACAACCTTTAAATGCACTAAGTATTACTAATTCCCATTTAGTAAAAAAATATAAAGATAATAGTTTAAATGATGAATTTGTAGAAAAATTTAGTACAAAATCAAAAAATCTAATTCAAAAAATGAGTTCAACCATAGATGATTTTAGAAACTTCTTTAGTCCAAACAAAGAAAAAGAGAATTTTTTACTAAGTGATGCAATTGATAGTGCCATTGGATTTGTGGATGATAGTTTTAAAAGTAATGATATAAAGTTAAATATATCCAATACCTCAAAAGTAATGATAAATGGCTATAAAAATGAGCTTGTTCAAGTTCTTTTAGTTGTATTAAATAATTCAAAAGATGCTATGAAATCTACTAACAAAATAGAAGGTATGGTAGATATAACAGCAAAAGAGATAGATGTTAATTATGTCAGTATATTTATGCAAGATAATGGTGGTGGGATAAAAAAAGAGATAATAGATAAAGTTTTTGAACCATATTTTACAACAAAATTTGAAAGTGATGGAACAGGAATAGGTTTATATATGGCTAAAATGATTATAGAAGAATCTATGAATGGTAGTATAAAAATAGAAAATAAAGAAGATGGAGTTTTAACAACTATTGAGATTCCTAAGGAGATAAAATAGATGGATAAATATTTAGTTTTAAAACATGTAAGTGTTTTATATGTAGAAGATGATAGAGAGATAGCTGATGCAACATCTGAGTATTTAAAAGAGTTTTGTACCAATGTTTATATAGCATATAATGGAAAAGATGGTCTTGAACTTTATCGTAGTAAAAATCCAGATATAATAATTACTGATATAGCTATGCCTATAATGGATGGTTTAAAGATGAGTGAAATTATTCGTGAAAATGATTGTGATATTCCAATTTTGATAAATTCAGCATTTAGTGATATCAGTCTTTTTACAAGGGCTATAGATATTGGGATAGATGATTATATACTAAAGCCTACAGATGCAGATAAACTGATAGAATCAATCTATAAAAATTCAAAATATGCTTTTACTGATAGAGTATTAAAATCACATAGAAAACTTATGCAAAGTATTTTAGATGAGATAGAAAATCCTATATTTTTAATTGAACTTGATCATAAAATATCACTTTTAAATAAAAGTGCAAAAGATATGATAAATGGAAATGTATGTTTTGAATCTACTAGTACAGTTGATATATTGAATGATGTAATGAAAAAAAATAAGGATATAAATAAAGATTTTGAAAGAGTTTTTAGCAAAGCTATTGAAGAAAAAAAATCTTATAAAACATCATATATATGCCAAGATAAGAATGATGAAAATCATTATTTTGATATAAATTTAAAGCCAATTGTAGATGTAGATGGTAGTGTTAGTTTTATTTTAAAAACTATGCATGATGTAACTAGCCATAAAAAATTGGAAGAAAATCTATATAAGCAGAGTGAGAAATTAGAGCATTTAGCTACTCACGATATACTTACATCTTTACCAAATAGAGCTTCTTTGATGGAAAGTTTAGAGTATGAGATAAATCATTCTGATAAATTTACTCTTATGTTTATTGATTTAGATAATTTTAAGTATGTGAATGATACTTATGGTCATGGTGTTGGTGATGTCTTGCTTATAGATGCATCAAAAAGAATTAAAAATATTTTGAAAGAGATAGATGAAGTAGCAAGATTGGGTGGAGATGAATTTTGTGTAATTTTAAAAAATTTATCTGATAGTGATATTGTAAGTAAAATCTCAAAGAAAATAAATAGTGTTTTATCAAAAGAATTTTGTATAGAAAATCATAGGATATATTCACCTTGTAGTATAGGTATAAGTATATATCCAAATGATGGTATTAACTCAAAAGAACTTCTAAAAAATGCAGATACAGCTATGTATAATGCAAAAATGAATGGTAGAAATAGTTTTTGTTTTTATGAGAAGTCTATGAATGAACATAATGAGAAAAGATTAAAATTAGAAGTAGAATTAAGAGATGCTATTATAAACAAAGAGTTTGAAGTTTACTTTCAACCACAAATAGATTCAATAAACAATAAAATAATAGGTTTTGAAGCATTGGTTAGATGGAATCATCCAACTTTAGGTTTGTTAAGCCCAGATAAATTTTTACCATTAGCTAGATCAATGAAAATATTGAATACTATTGATGAATATGTGATGCATAATGCTATAAAATCTTTAATAGATTTTAAACAAATAACTGATACTAAGTTTACTATCTCTATAAATATTTCTGCCAATAAACTTTATACGGAAGATTTTGTAGATAAATTTAAAAATGTATTAGATAAATATTTATGTAAAGCTCAATGGGTTGAATTAGAAATAACTGAAGATGAACTAATAACAGATATAGGTAAAGTAACTCCAGTTCTAAAAGAACTTGAAAAATTAGGGGTAAAAATAGCCATAGATGATTTTGGTACGGGATATTCATCTTTAAAATATTTAAAAGATTTATCTGTAGATAGATTAAAAATCGACAAATCATTTATAGATGATATAGATAAATCTAACTCATCTTTAATAGTTAAAGCTATTATTGCTTTAGGTAATAGTTTAGAATTATCTGTAATAGCTGAAGGGGTTGAAGAGGATAGACAAAAATTATATCTTATAGATAATGGATGTCATGAGATACAAGGTTATCTATACTCAAAACCATTGAGTAAAGAAAAAGCAATAGATTTTATAAAAAAAATGGATAAAAAAGATGCTTAAATTAAATATATTATATGTTGAAGATGATAAAGATACAAGGGAGTCTCTTAGTGATTTACTAGAGGAATATTGTAGTAAACTTTATGTTGCTAAAAATGGTTTAGAGGGGTTAGAAATATTTAAAAATAATCATATAGATATAGTCTTGAGTGATATAACTATGCCTAAAATGAATGGTTTAGAGATGGCAGAAGCTATATTTGATATAAATGAAAATATGTATATAATTATTTTGTCTGCTTATAGTGATATTCATCATCTTCAAAAAGCTATTAATCTTGGGATTAATAATTTTCTATTAAAACCAATAGATATAGATAAACTAGAAGATAGTCTAAATAAGATAACTAAACAAATAAAAAATGCAAGAGAATTGGAAAAATTAAACCAAACACTTAATGCAAGAGTTCAAGAAGAGATAGAAAAAAATGCTAAAAAAGATGTTTTGTTGTTGTCTCAATCGAAAAGTTCTCAGATGGGTGAATTGTTGAGTATGATTGCTCATCAATGGAGACAACCTCTTAATGCAATAAGCTCTTCATCTATCAGTATTAGTTTGAAAAATCAGATGGATACACTTGCAAAAGAAGATATCAATGTACATACAGAATTTCTAGAAACTCAAACACAACATATGTCTAAGATTATAAATGATTTTATGGATTTTTTTAAGCCTGAAAATAATAAAAAACTTTTTAGTATAAAAGAGCTTATACACAAAATTAAATATATCATAGAAGCACAACTGAAATATGAAAGGATAAGTTTAAATATAATAGGTGAAGATATTAAAATATTTAGTTATGAAAATGAACTTTCAAATGTTATTTTGAATTTTATCTCCAATTCAGTTGATGCTTTTAATGATTTAGAGATAGATGATAAAAAGATAGAAATATCAGTAATAGATAAAGATAATGATTTAATAGAAATTATTTTTAAAGATAATGCAGGTGGTATAAAAGAGGATAAACTAGATAAAGTTTTTGATGCTTATTTTACGACAAAAGAACAAGGTAAAGGAACAGGTATCGGTTTGCATATGACAAAGCGAATAGTAAATGAAGTTTTAGATGGTGATATATATGTTTCAAATGTTGATAATGGTGCTGAATTTAGAATTATTATAGAGAATAGTTAGTTTTTAAACTAGCATTTTTTCTAGTATATAATGCTACATCTGTTAAATATATTGAACAAATATTAGTAGAATTTAATTAAAACTCAAGCTAAAATATTGGAAATTACTTTTATTTTTATAAATATAAAAGTTTCTGGAGTTTAGCTAATCGTTATAGCTATAACTCCAACCTGTAAGAGCTTCATTTTTAGCTTCAAAAAATTTATCTGAATCAGCTAAAAAATCTATAACATGCATAACTGCATAAGGTATACTTCTTTGGTTTTCAGGTTTTACTAGAAGCATGGGCATTGGTGTATCTTGTACACTTTTACCAAAGCCAACAGGCATAAGTTGACTCATAACTTCTGTTGGATTGCTTATATTATTTTCATCACAAAATTTATCTAAG
>Ga0256842_1001494_pt1 | contig 18584 bp, 19 predicted proteins | sample 4559240metaG_FD_185973 | JGI IMG/M metagenome (GOLD analysis project Ga0256842, IMG submission 185973) | Hydrothermal vent microbial communities from Guaymas Basin, Mexico - 4559-240 | ecosystem: Environmental > Aquatic > Marine > Hydrothermal vents | place: Mexico: Guaymas Basin | collected...
GCCTCACCATTATTAAACTTTTCTACAAAAGTTTCAATATCTATTTTCATCTCTTGTATATCTTTGAGTGTAAATTCACTCACTATATTATCTATCTGTTGCATTTTTTCTTCCTTTTTTTTAATTATTTTAAATACCAAGAATCTCTATACAGTTGTTTGAAGTTTTAATAAAACTACACCAAAAATTATAAAAGAAACACCTGCTATTTTCATACTATTCATATCTTCTTTAAATATCAACCAACCAAGTATTACTATCAAAGCTGTACCTAGTCCAGCCCATATTGAATAAGCAATACCTATCTCAAGTTTTTGAGTTGCATAATAGATAAGGGTAAACGATATGATGTAACATACAGTTATAACCCCACTCCAAAAGTAAGTATTTCCCAATGTTGCTTGTTTTATTGATAGCGTTCCTGCAACCTCAAAAAGTATTGCAAAAATTAAATAAATCCAGTGCATCTTATTTTTTCCTTTTTATTTCTATTTTCATATCTAATGTTAAACCATAATTTTGCTTAGATAACCTTTAAAATTGTATGAAAATGACCTACCTGTCATCTATAAGATGTCTTGTTTTAATTAAAATTTTGTTAAGCTAAGTAAGAGGAGAGTTAGATGCAAAAAAAAAGACAGACAATATCATTAGTTCTTGGAAGTGGTGGTGCTAGAGGGTATGCTCATATTGGTGTGATAGAAGAGCTTGAAAAACAAGGGTATGAGATAGCCTCTATTAGTGGTTCATCTATGGGTGCTTTAATCGGTGCTTTATATGCTTGTGGAAAACTCCAAGAGTATAAAAAATGGATACTTACACTTGATATGCTAGATGTAGTAAAGTTAATTGATTTTTCTTTAACCCAAAAAGGTATTATTCAAGGAGATAAAATATTTGCTGTTATAGAGGAGATGATAGGCGATGTTCTCATTGAAGATTTACCTATATCTTATACTGCTGTAGCTACTGATATAATGAAACAAAAAGAGGTTTGGATTCAAAAAGGAAAACTACTTGATGCAGTGAGAGCTTCTATTGCTATTCCGAGTATATTTACTCCTAAAGAGATTGATGGACGATACTTAATAGATGGTGGAGTCCTAAACCCTCTCCCTATTGCACCTACTATGTCTGATGCAACAGATTTAACTATTGCCATCAGTTTAAATGCTATGAATACAAAAAAATATAAAATAGAGATTCCAAAAAAAGAGTATGAAAAAGAGACTAAAATAGAAAAAATATTTTTAGAAATATCTCAAAAGGCTGAGAAATTCTTTATAAAAGAGGAAAAAACTGGTTTTGATAATATGGGAATGTTTAGTATTATGGGAAAAACTATAGATATTATGCAAAATGCTATATTAGAATCAAAAATGGCTGGATATGCACCAGATATACTTATTGGTATTCCCAATGATGCTTGTGGATTTTATGAGTTTAATCGTGGCTATGAGATGATAGAGCTTGGTCGGATTGTTGCAAAAGAGAGTTTTACTAGTTAAAATTAATTTAATGATTATTTAGATATAATTTCGCGATTTTTCATTCTGCTTTATTTTACGCACTTGAGAACATTAAACAGATTACGTCAAAAGTTAGTGCAACCCTTTTTTTAGAGGTAAATTGTCCGACGTTTTCAAAGTCAACTAACAAAACTCTGGCTTGACAAAATATGTCAGCCTTTAAGGATTACCTATGGTAACTATGAAAGATCTTTTAGAATGTGGTGTACACTTCGGTCACCAAACACGTCGTTGGAACCCGAAAATGAAAAAATATATCTTTGGTGTTCGTAAAAATATTTATATCATCGATTTACAAAAAACTTTACGTTATTTCCGTAACACTTATACAATCGTTATGGACGCTGCTGCTGAAGGGAAAACTATTCTTTTCGTTGGTACTAAAAAACAAGCTCGTAACTCTGTAAAACAAGCTGCTATTGATTGTGGTATGCCATATATCGATAATAGATGGTTAGGTGGTATGCTTACTAACTTCCCAACTATTCAAAAATCTATCCGTAAACTTGACATTATCACTGAGATGCAAGAAAATGGTCAAATTGATTTACTTACTAAGAAAGAAGCGTTAATGCTTTCTCGTAAAAAAGTTAAACTAGAAGCTTATTTCGGTGGTATCCGTAATATGAAAAAACTTCCAGATATGCTTTTTGTTGTTGATGCTGTTAAAGAGCATATCGCTGTTTTAGAAGCTAGATGTCTTAAAATCCCTATCGTTGCACCTCTTGATACTAACTGTGATCCAGATTTAATCGATTACCCAATTCCTGGTAATGATGATGCAATTCGTTCAATTCAACTTTTCTGTCGTGAGATGACTGCTGCAATTAACGAAGGTAAAGCTCTTAAAGATGCTCCTGAAGAAGAGATTGTTGAAGAAGAAGTTGCAACTGAAGAAGCACCTGTAAAGACTGAGGAAGCATAGTTATGGCAGTTACTGCAAAACAAGTTAAAGAGTTAAGAGCATCTACTGATGCTCCAATGATGGATTGTAAAAAAGCCCTTGTTGCAACTGATGGAGATATAGCTAAAGCTACTGAGTGGTTAAAAGAACGTGGTATCGCTAAAGCTGCTAAGAAAGCTGATAGAGTTGCTGCGGAAGGTCTTGCTGGTATCGTTATCGCTGATGATTTCTCAAAAGCTACTGTTATCGAAATTAACTCTGAGACTGATTTTGTTGCTCAAAATGAAGGCTTTCAAAATCTTGTAAAAGATTCTACACAAGAAGTTTTCGCTAACCAACCTGCTGATGTTGCTGCATTTAATGCATCTGCATTTGGTGAAACTTTTGCTGAAGCAGTAAGAAAAATTGGTGAAAAAATTGAATTACGTCGTTTTGGTACACTTAACGCTGATTCAACTACTGCACTTAATGGTTATATTCACTCTAATTCTCGTATAGCTGTTATCGTTACTGCTAAATGTGATAGTGAAAAAACTGCAGAGGGTATGAGAGCTATGCTTAAACAAGTTGCTATGCATGCTTCTGCAATGAAACCATCTACTTTAACTTACAAAGATTTTGATGCTGCGTATGTTGAAAGTGAAACTAAAGGTCGTATTGAAGCGCTTAAAAAAGAGAATGTAGAATTATCTCGTCTTAAAAAGCCTCTTAAAAATGTACCTCAGTATATCTCTAAAATGCAACTTACTGATGAAGTTATGGCTCAAGCTGAAACTGATATCAAAGCTAAACTTGCAGAGCAGGGTAAACCAGAAAAAATTTGGGACAAAATTGTACCAGGTCAAATAGCTCGTTTTATTCTTGATAACACTTTATTAGATCAAGAACAAGCACTATTAAACCAACAATATGTTTTAGATGATAAATTAACAGTAGCACAAGCTATTGATAAAGCTGCTAAAGCTCTTGGTGGAACTGCTGAAATTACTGAATTTATTCGCCTTGAAGTTGGTGAAGGAATTGAGAAAAAAGAAGATGATTTTGCTGCAGAAGTTGCTGCACAAATGGGTTAATCTTTTAGATTAATTTTTTTTCTTTGAAGGGGACTGAGACTTTTTGTCTTTGTCCCCTTTTTTTTTGCTTTTATAAATATAAATTATAGAAAAACATTAGATATTGAGAGAGTGATAAAATTCATTAATTATAGTGTTTACACAATTTAATTCAGATGATTTTTCTTTTAAATCTAAAATATTCGTATTTGTTAAGTTTGATATTAAATGTTTACTTCCATTAAAACAATTTAATTTAGAAAAATTATTTTTGTATTTATCACAAGGTAATCTTTTATTTTCCATCTTTTCAATATCTTCTCTACAATTTTCACAAGTACAAAAATCTATAAGGCTACTTTCAAAGCATGGTGTGGAAATTAAAAGGCAATGAACTATTTCTAAAGAGCTGAATTTATTTATAAAATAATTTTGAACTTCATTATTTTTATCTTTATCACTATCAAAAAATACAAAAATAGAATCAAAAATAGATAAATCTTGACTATACATTTCAAAAGCTTTTATAGCAGGAGTTGGTACAGGAGAGCCTTTACAAGTACCACCTCCATCAAATTTACAATCCCCATCTACTTTATGAACAATATTCATATGTTTGGGAAGTTTATCACACCAAGCAACTTTAATGAAATCTTCTGTTAATTTAAGACAATCATCTACATATCCATTGAGTTTAAATATTTTTACAAGATATTTTAGTTCTAACTGACCCTCAAGAATACATAATATTTTTTTTTGAGGATTATTATCAACTTTAGGTCTATTTGGTTTTAAAGCTTCTAACAGAGTAATCATTAAAATATCTTTGTAACTATATTTTCTATCTTTGGTATACCACCTAGTAAACCATTCTCATAGTGTGTTAGGAGGTTTTCATAGCCTTTTATCTCTTTGTTACTTTTAATTGGTTTTATAAGTGTTTCATGGTCAGGATCTTTTTCTATTAAAAATATCTCATCATTTTGTAAATATTGCATATTGTAAATATTATGTGTTGAGTAAATAATCTGTATATCATTATCAATTAATAATTTATTTAAAATAGGTATTAGTAATGGGTGTAGAATAGAATCAAATTCATCAATAACTAAAATAGATTTATTTAATTTAGCACTATAAATATTTAAAAGTATTTTCATAAGCATTTGTGTTCCATCTGATTCTAAATCAAACTCTAAAGGTTCTTTAGAGTTTATCTTATGGTATATATCTAAGCCTAAAAATTCTTTCTCTTTCCCGTCCTCTTCCTTAATTTTCACTTCAACTTTTTCTATATCTAAGCCTATCGAGTTAAAAAATCTTACAAAAAATGGTTCTAAGTCTTCCCTTATACTATCAATATCTAAAATCCTGCCTATCCATGTCTCATCCATTAAGTCTGTATTTAATTGTGTTTTATAAGTGGATATATTGGAATAGAAGTCTATTCTACTAAAAAAACTTATAATAAGGGATAAGATATTACTCTCATCAAATTTTATAAACTCTTGAAAGAGTGATTTTTTTTCACTTAAATTATTAAATATTATATCTTTAATTTTTTCATCTATATCTTTAATTTTTCCATCTTTTCTATTAAAAAAAATCTCTTTTTCAGACTCATATACTATATACAATACTTCATTTTTAATAGCAATATTATTAAATTTCTGAGATTCAAATGTTAGACGATATAAATATTCTTTTTTATCAATTACAAAGCCTATCTCTATTTCACTATCTGAATTTAGATTTTCAAACTTATTTTTAAATGATATTGGAAAATTATCTGTTTGTTCATTTTTAATAACTCTTGCTAAAGTAATCATAGCTTTTAAAATAGTAGTCTTTCCAGAAGCATTTGTTCCATAAAAAGAGATTATTTTATTATAATACTTTCCATTGAACTCAAATAATCTTTTTTTATTATGTTCAATATTATAGGGAGATGCTTTAAAGTCTATACTAATCTCATTTTTAATAGAAAAAAAGTTTTTGATTTTTATACTTGTTATAAAGTTCATGATTTATTACCTTGCATTTATATATTTTCTATTTCTTTGATACTTTTCATAATATTTTTTGACATATTCAAAAATCCACCATCAATAACCAAAATATCATCCTCAATCCTAATCCCAATCCCACGGTACTTTTTAGGAACATCTCTATCATTTTCATCTATATAAATACCTGGTTCAACAGTTAAAACCATACCTTTAGCTAAAGCTATCTCTTTACCATCTTTATATTTATAGGGAGATTCATCGTGAACATCAATACCCATCCAATGACCTATACCATGTGGATAATATTTTTTATATAACTCTTTTTTTATAAGATTTTCTTTTTTACCTTTTAATATTTTGAGTTTTATCATACCATCTGTTAAAAGTTCAATAGCTTTCTTTTGTAAATCAGTTCTTAATAGATTTGGTTTTATCATCTCTATAATTTTTAACTGTACATCTAAAACCATATCATATAACTCTTTTTGAGCAGAGGTAAAAGTTTCATTTGTAGGGATAGTTCGAGTGATGTCACTTGCATAATAGTTATACTCACAACCTGCATCTATTAAGATAAGCTCTTTATCTTTTAAGGGTTGATTATTTTCTATATAGTGTAGAGTATTGGCATTATTTCCACCAGCTACTATTGAGGTATAGGCGTCATTATAAGCACCATTCTTTTTAAAGATATACTCTAGTTCTGCTTGAAGTTCATACTCATTTTTATTAATTTTCTTACAATCCATAGCTCTATGATGTGCTAAAGCTGTTATATCTATCGCTTTTTGGATTAAGGCTATCTCTGCTTTTGATTTTATCAATCTTAATAAACCTATATGATAACTAATATCTTTATATGTTCCTATATTTTTTACTTTTTTTTGAAGAGTATTTATCTCTTTTTCATTACGATTAAAATCATAATAAAGAGTATTTTTATCTTTTAATTCTAGTTTGAGAATAGCATCTAACATATCTGTATCATATATCTCATCAACTAAAAATCTTTTTTGAGCTTTCTTTTCTCCTAATCTTTTACCGTTCCAAAGCTCTTTTTTAGGCTCTTTTTTCTGTACAAAAAGAATACTCTTTGTTTTTGTACTCTTTTTAATAAGTAATAAATAGGAGTTATCTTCTGTAAACCCTGTAAGATAGTAGAAGTTACTGTTTTGTCTAAAGGGGTACTCTGTATCGTTTGACCGTACTTTGTATGTTGCACTTGTAATAATGCTTATACTATTTGGTTTAAGTTTTTTTAAGAGTCTATTACGTCTTTTTTTATACTCTATTTCTTTAATCATTTACATACCTCATTTAACCATTCTCCACTCTCTTGAAGTAATTTTTCAAGTGCTTTGTTAAGAGCAACTACACCACCATTAGCATCTATAATATCTACAATTTCTTTAGCTTTAAATGTTTGAGTTGCTATCACTTTACTTGTTTTAGTATTTATAAGTGTAAAAGTGATGACTACATTTGCATAAGAGTTAGTTTCATCTGCCGAAAAATATTGCATAAAATCTTCAATATCTGTTTCTAGTAAAAGATTATTTCTAGTTCTTGATTTTGAAATTTGAACATTTTGAAAAAGCTGTGTTGATTTTATATATCTTGCTATTTCAGAACTAATAGCTCTATTTGGCGTTTGCGCCCATACCGATTGTGAAAATACTAACTGTTTATAATCTCCAACACCATAGTTCATCTCTACAGACATCAATGAACTATCACTAAATGCTTGACCAATTTTTAAAGATTGTTTTTTACAGCTACTATTTGTAAATTTTGGAGTATTTTCTTTAATATTTACTCTATACTCTGAAATTTTTGGACTACTTGGAGTACATCCAATAAATAAAAAACCGATAAATAATATATATATATAGTGCATCTATTCCTCTCCTGGACCTTTGTTTATCTCTTCTTGCTTAAATAAAATATCCCCGGGACTTCTATCATACTGCTCTAGGCTTCCACTAAATCTTATCATTAGTTCTTGCATATCTAAAAGAGTATTGTTTATTGTTGGTACTAAATCGGAGGTAATATCTTTAACATTAAGTTGGCCATTAGAGATAGCCCTTTGTATCTCATCCATAGACGTACTAATACCTACATAACTTACCATAATAGAGTCAAAAGAGTGATGAATGTTTTTTTCCCAATCTTTAGTTTCTAATATCAAATTATCAATATTTGGTACCATCTTATCAATATTTGATGTTAATGATTCTATGTTTGAAGAGCTTTGTTGTAAAGTTTTGATAGTTTTTTTATCTAATAAAATATCAATTTTTGTAGCGATATTTACACTTTTAGCTAAAAGTACAGTTATCTGTTCTTGATTTTCTTTGTCTAAAGTTTTTTCTAGTTTATCCATAAAGTTAGCACTACGAGTAAGTAAAAGAGTTATCTGTTTTTGATTTTCATCATTTAATAACTCCTCTGTTTTTGTAAGTGTTGTTGAAATTTTAGAGGAGACTGTTCCTATTGATTGCTCAATATCTTCAAGAAAAGAGGGAGCAGATTGGATAATAGGGTATCTGTTATTATCTTTTATAGATATTTTTTCAGAATTATGTTTGCCCATACTTAGATTGATATAACTAAGTCCCGTTATTCCCTGAGCTGTTAGTTTTGCTACTGTATCTACTTTAATAGGAGTATCTTTTAAGATGCTAATTAAAACTTCAACCTGTTCAGAATTTTGAGGATTTACTTTAAAAGATGAAACTCTACCAACACTTATCCCTCTATATTTAACAGGTGCATCTATATTTAACCCTAAAATAGACTCATCAAAATAGATAATATATTTTTGAATATTTTTATCAACAGTTGGTTTGAGTAACCAATAACTAAAACTAAACATTAAGAGTAATGAAACTAGAACAGAGAAACCGATAGCTGTATAATTTACTTTATTATTCATTAAATTTTCCAAAAAAAGTCTGTATAAACTCATTATCAACAGATTTTATATTTTTTAAACTACCCTCATAGGCAATTTTTTTATTATCTATAATAGCCACTTTATCAAGTGTATCGTAAATAGATTGTAAGTCATGAGAAACCATTACGATAGTAAGTCCCAAAAGAGAGCGTAATTTTAATATTAAACTATCAAAATCTCTAGCCGAAATAGGGTCAAGACCACTTGTTGGCTCATCTAAAAAGAGCAGTTTAGGGTCCATCGCTAATGCACGTGCTAGACCCGCTTTCTTCTTCATACCACCACTTATTTGATAGGGATATAGTATTGCATCTTCCTGTTTTAATCCAACTAAATCTATCTTAAATTTAATAATTTCATCTATCATAGTTTGTGATAAATCGGTATACTCTTGTAGGGGTAGGGCAATATTTTGAGCAATAGTTAAAGAGGAAAAAAGAGCTCCAGCTTGAAATAAAACGCCCCACTCTTGACGTAGTTTTTGAGAATTAGTAGTAGATATTGTATCTATGTTATAACCTAAAACATCAATATGTCCACCATGTGTATCTTGAAGCATAACCATCTCTCGCATAAGAGTTGTTTTTCCACAACCACTTGGTCCTAATAGTCCATAAATTTCACCTTCACTTATCGTAAGGTTTAATCCATTATGAATAACTCTTTCATCAAAAATAGTCTTAACATCTTTTACTTTTATTATAGGTTTCATTATATTCCTAGATTTGTAAATACAATGGAAAAAATCGCATCACAGACGATAACGGCAAAGATAGCTTCGACAACACTTTTAGTTGTATTAAAACCGATACTTTGCGTATCATTTTTAACCATTAGACCTCTATAAATAGCTATTGAAGCTATTAAAAATGCAAAAAATGGTCCTTTTAAAATACCGATATAAAAGTGTTTAACTGCTACAACTTCATTAAAGCGCTCTATAAAAAGTTCTACTGTTATCTGCAAGTCGATATTTGCGACAAGCATCCCACCCAAAACACCCATAATATCTGAGATAAAAATAAGAATAGGTAACATTATCATAAGTGCGATAATTCTAGGCATCACTAAAAATATATAGGGGTCAAAACCCATCGTTCGCATCGCATCAAGTTCTTCAGTGATTTTCATAGCACCTATCTGTGCGGTAAAGGCTGAACCACTTCGTCCAGCTATTACTATGGCTGTAATAAGTGGTGCTAACTCTCTTAAAATAGAGATACCAATCATATCTACGATAAATATATTTGCTCCATAGAGTTTTAACTGATAGGCTGATTGATACGCTATAACTAAGCCGATAAGAAAACTGGTTAAAGAGACGATACCTAAAGCTTTTATACCACTCTCATTTATCTCAAATGCTATCTCTTTAAAACGTATATGTTTAGGAGATTTAAAATAATAGATTTGAGTTGCAAAGATTATTCCTAAAAAGTTTATAAAAGATAAAATTCCTAAGAAAGAGTTATATATATACTTTCCAAATTTATTAAAGATATTTGTTCTTTTTAAAGTTTTAGTATCTATCTTTTGTTTATAATCTCGTTGTACTAATTTAAGAGTATGTAAAATATCTTCATTTTGAGTAATAATCTCTATTTTTATATTAAGAGATAAAAAATGATTATATAAATTATTTAAAAACATAGCTGTTGCTGTATCTAAATAATTAACATCTGTAAGATCTATTGTGATATTTTTAAGATCTAAAGTATCAATTTTATCAATACTATTTTGATTTTGAGTTATGGTATGAAGTGATAACTTACCCATAAAAAATAGGGTAAGATTATCTTTTTCTTGTATTATTTTTAGAGTAGAGTTTATCATTTGTAAATAAATTAAAAATCTCTCTCTAGTAATTTATCAACTTTTAAGATAGTGATAATTCTATCCTCTTGTTTACCAACACCATCAATCATAGTATCATTTCCATTAATAGTATCGGGAGCAGGTCCAATATTTTCTTTTTTAATACGTATAGCCATTGTTAATCTATCTATTACAAATCCAGCCACTTCATCATCCTGTTTTAGAACAAAAAATCTTGTTTCATCATTATGATTTTTTGATGGTAAGCCAAATTTAACACGTAGGTCGATTAAAGGAATTACCGAACCACGAAGATTAAATACACCAAGTATATAATGAGGTACTTGAGGAACTCTTGTCCAAGAAAATGGTTTAATAATCTCTTGAATAGCTAAAATAGGCACTGCATATTCTTCATCGCCTATTACAAATCCAACCAGTTGAACTATGTCATCCGATTGGTCAAGTGTATCTGTTTTATGTTGGTCACCTTGTTGATTAATAATCTGTTTTAATTTATCACTCATTATAAAAACTCCGATTTAAAATTAATATTTCTTTGAACTACTGTGGATAAGTAGTCAGCAGAATAAGGTTTAGTAATATATTCAACCATACCAGATTCAACACCACGCATACGGTCAGATTTTCCAGTACGAGAAGTAACGGCAATAAGAGGAAGATTTTTATATTTATTATATTTTTTAATCTCTGTTGCTAGTGTATAACCATCCATTCTAGGCATCTCAATATCTACAAGCATAGTATCAAAATTATAATCACCCTGTTTTAAAATACCTAAAGCTTCTTGACCATCTGAAGCTTCAACAAGTGTTACTCCTAATGGTTCAAGAGCTTTTCGCATAATCATTCTATCTGTTTTAGAATCATCTACTATCATTACAGTATAGTCACTTGCTTTATTCTTTTCAGTTGAAACAGATTCTGATGATGTTGCCTCTATCATAGCCGTTGCTTTAACACCTTTAGCCATCTCCATTAGTGCAACAACATCTACAATAAGAGTAACACCACCATCACCACGGATAGTCGCTCCAGCAACACCTTCAATACCTTTCAAATAGTCTCCAAGAGATTTAATAACTATCTCCTCTTGACCAACTAACGTATCTACAATAAGACCAAGTTTTGTAGCACCTAATCCTAAAACAACAACATAAGCATGTTCAGTAGCATCTAAAATGCGTTCAACTTCAAAAATATCACCGATGTGAACTAATGATAAAACATCATCACGAAGTCTCATTACTGAACGACCCTCAACAGTATAAATCTCCTCTTTAGAAATTCTTACTGTTTCAAGTACAGACGCAAGAGGAATAGCATAATACTCCTCTTGAACACCAACTAAAAGAGCTTGAATAATAGCAAGTGTTAAAGGAATTTTCAACTTCATAGAAGTTCCTTCCCCTATTTTACTTTCCACATCTATAATACCATTTACTTTGTCAATATTTGTTTTAACAACATCCATACCAACACCACGACCAGATACATTTGTAACAGCAGCAGCAGTTGAAAAACCTGGACGCATGATAAGTAAGAAAGCTTCTTTTTCACTCATATTATCAGCTTCTTTTTCTGTTATAAGACCTTTTTCAATAGCTTTGTCTTTTAACATATTAGGATCTAAACCTTTACCATCATCATCTATCTGAATAACGATTTGGTTCCCTTCATTGTATGCTTTTAATGTAATAATACCTGTTTCAGATTTACCTTGTCCACTACGAACATCTGGAATTTCAATACCATGGTCACATGAATTCCTAATAATATGAACAAGTGGGTCTCCAATCTCTTCAACAATAGATTTATCAAGTTCAGTATCTTCACCAGAGATCTCAAGTTCTATTTTTTTATTAAGTTCACGAGTTAAATCACGAATCATTCTTGGAAACTTATTAAATACTTTACCGATAGGAAGCATTCTTGTTTTCATAACTGCTATTTGAAGGTCTGTTGTAACAAGAGAAACGATAGATACAACTTGATTTAGTTCCTCTAAGAACTCTTCACCCTCATAACGCTCTTCAACATCATCATTAATTTTAATAAGTCTATTTTTAGCAAGAACAAGTTCCCCAATAAGATTCATTAAATGGTCAAGACGTTTAACATCAACACGAATTGTTTGTTCAACCGCTGCTGGTGTACGTTTTGTAGGAGCAGCAGCTTTTGGAGCTTCAGCAGTTTCTTTCTTTGGAGTTACTGGTATTTTTTGAACAGGAACAGGTGTTGTTACAGGTTTTGGTATCTCTTCTTGAACTTCAGGTGCAGCTAAAACTGTTTCACCTGCTTCAATTTTTGCATTACGTTTTGCTTTATCTTCCTCTTGGCGTTGTGTTAAAAGGCGCTCAATTTCAGCTTCAAGCTCATCTGGATCCATATTGTCATAGTCTGGTTCATCTTCTGCAACAGTTTCTTCTGCAACAACCTCTTCTTTTTCTATTACTGGTGCAGCTGCAACAGGTACAACACCATCTCCACCACTTATTTTATCTAGTTTCATAACACATTCAGCAACATCAATACCTGCATCAGCACTTGTATCTCTAATAGTGTTTAAAAGGGCTTTCATAAGGTCGATAGACTCTAGTATAACATCCATAATATCTGGAGTGATAATCAGGTCACCATGTCTAGCTTTATTTAAAACATCTTCCATATGGTGAGTTAAGTGTGTTAAAACATCAAAGTTTAAAAATGATGAAGCACCTTTTACGGTATGTGCAACACGGAATATACCATTTAATAGTTCTAAATCTTCGGGAGTATTTTCTAACTCAACTAAATCTTCATCTAACTTTTCTACAAGCTCAAATGACTCAACTAAAAAATCTTGTAATATCTCTTGAAATTCATCCATATTTATACTCCTACTTCATATGAGCGCGAACTACTCGTGCTACTTCATCATAAAATGTACTTGCTTCAAACTTAACTAAATAAGCTTCTCCACCAGCTTTTATACCTCTATTTTCACTAAAATGATCACTAATAGATGAGTTGAAAATAATAGGAATATTTGCAAATCGAAGGTCCTCTTTTACATTTGCTGCAAAATGAAAACCATCCATTCTAGGCATCTCTACATCAGAGATGATAAGTTTAAGGTTTTGAGCAATATCATCACCATAAGTATCGGCTAATCCATCAAGTTTTTCTAAACCATCTTGACCATCAATCGCTTCAACAACTTGAAATCCCATTTTAATTAATGCTTCTTTTACTATTTTTCTAGCCGTTGCACTATCATCTAAAATTAAAGCAATTCCAGAAAATTTATCTAAATTTGTTGGTACATTTTCTACATCTGGTTCATATAAACCTAAATCTTGAACAACACTTTCTAAGTCAAGAATAAGAAGAACATTATCACCCTCTATCTTAGTAACACCAGTAATTTTATTACCATCAAGAGACCCACTTACAAAATTAGCTGGTTCGATATCACCCCAATTGATTCTACGAATTCGTTTTGCTTCGTGAACAATAAAACCGATGAGTACATTGTTAAACTCAGTAATGATAATTCTTGAATTCTTTTCAATATTTTCAGGCGGTGTAATGCCCATCCATTTTGCTAAATTTACAACAGGAATAACGACATCTCTTAAATCAAAAATTCCCTCTATAAATTCAGGTGTTCCTGGAAGTTCGGTTAAGTTTGGTACACGAATGATTTCACGTACTTTTGAAACATTAATACCATATATACCTTCGTATACTTCATCAGATTCTTGTCTTAATATACGAAAATCTACAAGTTCCATCTCATTAGAACCAACTTTCAGTGAGTTATCATTCATTTTTATATCCCTTTAGAAAAAATATGTTCTTCTAACAGTTCTTTATTTTGAGTAGATTTTACAATAAAATATCTTTGATTACATGCAAAAGCACCAATATTTATATAAGTAAAACTACTCATTTGAAATGTTTGATTTTGATGAAAATGACCATCTATAAAGTAATCACAATTATAGTGTTGAGTTAATCTTTGTTGTGTGAACTCTTCAAAAGTTTGCATAGTTTTACAATCATTTTTTTTACTTAAAATAGTATCAAGTTTATTTAAAATAAAATGAGAAAATCTATTATCTATAAAAGCTAACAGATAAAGAGTTAAAGGATTTCGTATAATAGTTGAGTATATCTTATAGCCAAATCCAGCATTAAAATCTCCATGAGAGAGTAATATATTTTTGTTTTCAAAAGTTGTTGCTATTGGTTGCTGAGAAATTTTAAATAGTTTGATATTTGGAAAAAGATTTTGAAGATTAAAGTCGTGGTTTCCTTCCAAATATATAATCTCAATATCTTGAGAAATTTGATTTAAAAGGCTAATAGCTTCTGCATTTTTTTTATGAGTATATTTCACTTGACCAAAAAGAGCATCAAAAATATCGCCCATAAGTATAAGTTGAGTAGGTTTAAGTTTTTTAGCGTTTATCTCTTTTATAAACTCTAAAAAATGTGGACGGAGGGGCGAGTAGTGTGCATCGGAGATTATGAATGCACCTTTTTTCAGATTTATATTAATGATTTAAAGACTCAACCCATTTTAAATAGGTTTCTAAATTTCTATATATAGGAGTATCCCTTTCTACAGTTTTTGCCATATCTTTAGTTTCATTAATTAAATATGAATCAATAATTTTTTTATTTTCATCTGTTAGCTCTATGTCTTTTGAAATTTCATCTGTTATTTTATTCCAATTTTCATCTGTATTTTCATTAATATACTCAATAATTATTTTTTTAAGTTTTACTGTTGATTTAATTTTTAATGTAAGAAAATAGTCCTCTATATTTGATATATCTGTTCTTGAATATATTATTCCAAATACATAATGTTTATGATATTCTCCATAAGGATAAAGAGTATTTTTAGTAGATTTTCTATTTCTAAAATATCCAGTAAATGCACCAAGTGTCATACCATTTACTTTTGTTGCTGTTGCTCTATATGTACTTTTTAAATCAACTGCATATTTTTTGCCATCTTCATCTATAAATGTAATATCAGGATAGTAATTTTGATGTGGAGATGGTTTTAATTGTAAATTATTTCTTTGTGCAAATTCTAAAAACTTTGGAAAAATCATCAGTTCTATCACTTTTGAAATGACTTTTGTATCAGTGCTAATTGAATAGATATTTTGATAATAATCAATAAAACCTTTCACAGTCCAGTCTGTACTATTTGGCACAGTTAAAGCCTTTGTTAATTCTGGCATAAATTCATTGAATTTTTCTTCAAATGTCATTTTATTTTCCTATAATCAAGACTTCTTTTAAATCTCTTTTTTTAGATAAAACATATTGATAATCAATAGTTTCAATACTTACTTTTTTACCATACTTTTTCAATATTTCACTTATCTCTTCAATAGTTGGAATACCATCACTTCTATATGAGATAACAATAATACTATCTTTAAAATTTTTTATTAAACTTTCAAAAGCATTTTCAATATTATTTTTATCTTCCCAAATATTATAAGTAGATTGTAATTTTTTATGTTTACTATTATAATCAATCTCTTTATGCCAATTATCATAATTTGTTAATCCATCTAAAAAGTGATAAAAATCCCTATAATGTATTAAAGTTCCTTTTTGCGGAATGTAGGGTGTATCAAAATAAACTAAATCCGTTTTTATATCTAATTCAAAAATATCTTTATTATAAGCTTTGTTATTTTTATCATTATTGAAGATTGCTGAATTTATCTCTTTAATAAATTTATAAAAATGTTCTTCAAATGGTTTATCCCAAGTTGTTTTATTTCCAAAATTTCTTTTTACATCAGCTGTTCTTACATATAAATTTTTTCTATGAAATAAATTATAAGGTCTTTTGGAGATACAAGATTGAAATAAAGCCCAAAGAAACATCGCTTTTTTATTTTCATTTTTTAGCTGGTTTATATTTTGAATTACAATATCTAACCATTCATTTTCTTCTTCTAAAAAATATATATCTTGAAAAGTATCTTTTATAAAAGAGGAATATTCATAATTATTTTTCTTTTCTAGTATAGCATCAAATTCACATTTACTAATTTGCTCACCACTATTTTCTATTAATGCTTTTGAAATATAATAATTAAAATTAAGTATATCATTACTATAAACAGTTTTATTCATCTCTTTAAGTATATATGAAATAGAACTTGTACCTGAAAATGCATCTAATGCACTTTCAAAATCCAATTTCTCAAAATGACTTTTTATCCAAGATTGTAATTTGTATTTACTTCCTTGATATCTTGTTCTAGGAAATTTATGAGTTTGAAATAAATTTAGTTCTGCTTTCATTACGGAACATAAGCAATACTAGGAACGCCCATACTCTCATCAAGTCCCATCATAATATTAGCATTAACAACTGCTTGAGAAGATGCACCTCTCATAAGATTGTCTATTGCACTAGAGATAAAAAGTATATTGCCTTTTTGTTTTACATAAATATCACAAAAATTTGTTCCCGCTACATTTTTCATATCTACGGGATTTTGACTTACTCTTATATGTTTATCATCTTTATAAAAATCTTTTAAAATAGCATAAGCATCAAAAGAACCCTCTACTTGAATATATATAGAAGATAACATTCCACGTGTAATAGGGACTAAATGAGGAACAAAATTTACCTCATCAAAATCCACACCAAGTTTTTGAGCTATCTCTGGAGCGTGACGATGTAAAAGAGGATTGTAAGCGAAAAGATTATCATTTACATTCACAAAATGAGTTACTTCACTTAGCTTTTTACCAGCGCCACTTACACCTGTTTTTGCATCTACTATAATAGGAGTATGTTCAATACGTTTATCCATAAAAGGAAGTAAACCTAAAATAGCTGACGTTGGAAAACACCCTGGATTTGCTACAAGTTTAGCAGTTTTTAATTCCTCTCTAAACATCTCTGGAAGACCATATACAACGTGTTCTAAATTTTTAATATCTGTATGAGGTGTATAAAACTCTTCATAAGTCTTTTGCGTTAATCTATAATCAGCAGATAAATCTACAACTTTAACACCTTTAGCAATAAGAGGTTTTACATAAGCCATAGCTGTTTTATGAGGAAGTGCTAAAAAAACAAGTTCACAAGATGAAGCTATCTCATCTATATCTGCTTTTTGAACCTCATCTTCACAAACACCAGTTAAAGATGGGTGGAGTTCATTAATAGTAACACCACCCTCTGAGTTTGCAATATAGTTTAAGTTAAATATAGAATGATTTACTAGCATCTTTACAAGTTCTAAACCTGTATAACCAGTAGCTCCGACTATTCCTACATTAATATTAGTCAAAAACTATCTCCACATATTTAACTTCATCAATCTCATACTCTTTGATTCCTTTAGGAAGTTTCACTTTTACTTCATCACCTTCCTCTTTACCAAGAAGTTGTTTTGCAAGAGGAGAGCCAAATGAGATAAGACCTATATCTGGATTTGATTCACAACCACCTACAATAGTATAAGTAAGCTCTTCATCAGACTCCATATCTGTCATAACGATAGTAGAACCAAAACTAATTTTTGTATGAGTAAGTTCACTAGGGTTTACAATCTGAGAATTTCCAATAATAACTTGAAGGTCTCCTAGACGGTTATCTATAGTTTTTTGCATCTCTTTAGCTGCATGGTACTCAGCATTTTCTTTTAAATCTCCATGTTCTAAAGCCTCTTCAATATCTTTTACAACTTGTGGGCGTTTTACATGTTTTAAATCTTTTACTTCTGCTTGTAATTTTTCGTAACCGAAAATTGTCATTGGTTCTATTTTTTGCATATCTTATTCTCTTTTTTATAAAATTATTTTTTATTATTATATCAAAGTTAATTACAAAATAGATATTAACATTTCATTAACACCATAATAATACCATTCTAAATACAAACTACTAAAGGATATTTATGCAAACGATAGATCAATTAGTTTTAGATGAAAACAATATAGCTTTCCATCCTATGATGGGAAATAGTTATCAGTTAGATGGTATTGCAAAAGAGATTATTACTCTGCTTAAATATCATAAAACTAAAGATGAGATACTAGATGAGTTAAGTAGTAAATATGATGTTGCTAAAAATGAACTTTATATAGATGTAAGTGATTTTTTAGCAAAACTAAAAATATATGGTTTAATAGACTTCTTGCAAAACTCAATATTTCAACAATTCATACCTCTATCAAAATTAATTAATCCACAAATAAGATTTACTCTTAAATTATATCTTTTTCTTCTATTTCTATATGTTTGTTTCATTA
>Ga0256842_1001495_pt1 | contig 18574 bp, 15 predicted proteins | sample 4559240metaG_FD_185973 | JGI IMG/M metagenome (GOLD analysis project Ga0256842, IMG submission 185973) | Hydrothermal vent microbial communities from Guaymas Basin, Mexico - 4559-240 | ecosystem: Environmental > Aquatic > Marine > Hydrothermal vents | place: Mexico: Guaymas Basin | collected...
TTAGCGATAACAATTTCCTACTTTTTTCTAATAATAAAAATCCAATCATATAATCCTGATAATATTACTAAAAAAAACAAAATTGCACTAAAAGGAACTAATAATATGTAGTATTTACCTATTATAAATTTTAATATTCTACCGTTATGTAATTCAAAATTCCAATTCCATAAAGGCATCTTTATTTCATTCATAATTTTGGGTTGCTCAAATAGTTTTATAGATTTTCCATTTAAATTTTTAAGGCCTTCTAAGTGAGTTGCAATATACATTTGATTATTATATTTAAAAGCTCCTGCAACCATAAAATGCTTTAAAGGTTTTATTCTATTGTATTCTTTTTTATTTTTAATTTTAATTAAACTTTCATATTTATTTTTATTAGGATAAAATTTATAAAATCCTGAAAACGAGCCCATAATATAGTTATTATCTTTATCTAACTCTAAATAAGTTGCTCCCATAATAAAAAGAGGCCATTTTTGCTTTGAAATATATGCTTTTTTACTAAAATCATCATTTTTTATGTCCCAAGACCACAGATAATCACTACATTGTATCATTAACTTATCTCTATTCTTATCATAAAGAGCATTTTCTATTCTTTCATACCAATTATTCTGATTAATAGGTGCAGGATATATCCATCTTGGTAAGATGACATCGGTAATAGCCACAATAAATGGAGGTCTCATAAAGATAGCAGTAAAAGAAATCAATACAACTACTAATAAACTATAAATCCCTATCTTTTTATGATATTGATAAAAAAACTTAAAGTGTTTTCTATTCTTTTTAAGATTACCTTTCCTTTTTTTAATTCTCTTAGGAATAAACCATATATAAAATGCTGAAATTGATAAAAATATTATAGCTAAACCGCCTAAATCAAACAATAGCTTTCCAAATAATCCCCATGCACTTCCGTCATGTAAGTGAAAAAATAACTCAACTGCAGTTACTTTTTTATCCCCTTTTCTTTTGGGTGTTATCTTTTTTATATTAAATTTTGAATTTTTAGAAGAATTATTTTTTATGTTAAGTAAATAAATATTAGAACTAGAGAGAATAAATAAAGCATTTTCATCTTTTTTTATAATTTTTTTTATTATTGAATTATCTCCAATATTAACTCTATTCCAAGTATCAGAATTTTTAGTTATTTGATATAAACCATTTTCATTAGCAAGAAAAACATAATCTTTCAACTTTTGTAAGTCATAAGATTTTCTTTTTATAGTATATGGGCTTAATCCTTTAAATAAAGGCTTAAAATTTAATTTATCAGCTTTTTTAGCTCTGTAAGCACCTTTTTTACCTGCAATATAAACATAATTATCAGTTTCTATTAAATCTATAATTGCACTTCTATTGAAATTTTTAATATCATAGTTAGACGGTGTTAAAAAATGAGGCATCTCAATGGATGCAACTAAATTTTTATGATTTAATATTATACCACTAATACTCATTTCAATTAAAAATAATATACCGAATAATCCAAAATACTTATGGTACCATTTAGATTTCTTAAAAACTTTTTTACTCATTATTTAGTATCTTTTCAATTAATATTTTATTTTCCTTAGATAGTGAATTTATATCAAAATCTAAATATTTATATGCTTTCCTTATATAAAAAGCATCTATCTTATTTATCTTATACAAGTCTAACATTACTTCAATAGAATGCTCATAAAAAATAACATTTTCTATATTTTCCATTTTGTTTTTAATGTAATGATTTACATATATTTTTTTAACATTACCAGACTTTATTTTATCATGAAAATCTAAAATCTCTTTGAGCTCATCTTCATCAGTAATAAAATTTCTCAATTTTTTAACATTTATTTTTTTAGTTTCAAGTATTTCTTTAAACATTTTATAAATGTAAGCATCACTTTCTGTATTATCACCAATCAAAATATAATCTATTCCTTCAGGTAATAAACTATTATAAGTTAATAATGCTAATAATTTAAAAGAAAATGGCCTTTTAAGAGCTTTAAATTTAAGTTTTCTCATATAATAAAATTGATCTCTTAAACAAATTCCATCAAATTGAACACCATCTAATGTTAATTTTTTAGAAATAATATTTTTCATTTCTTTTGGTGATGCAGATATAAAATAAACTCCATTTATCACATTATTATTTCTTCTAACAGCTTTTAATAGATAATCCATTCCTGAAATACTTACTTTATCTATCGCAAAATCAAATAAAGTAGAAAGCAAGCCTCCTATTGTTTCAAATTTTGTATCTAAGTATGTTTTATCAATGTCACAAAAATAAACACATCCTTTAAAATTATTCCCATAAGCTCTATCGTTTTCTAGCACTATTGGAATTATAGGATTAGTAATCATTTTTATCCTTTTTAGAGTGTTTTAAAGTGAATTCAATAGTTGGAGTTGCTCTTTTGTATTAAAGCCAAGTATTTCCGTATAATTTTTAATAACTGCAACCCCTGCTTTATCATTTCCAGCTGCAATTTCAATTAAATCGGGGAGAAAGAATTCTCCATTATTATTATTTTTTTCTACTTTATTTATAGTATTTTTTAAAAAATTAATATCGAAAATATAAACACCAGAATTAACTAAATTTATTTCTTTTTCTTCGTCAGTCGCATCTATAAACTCTACTACTTTTTGAACTTTATCATTTTTTAAAATAACTCTTCCATATTTTGCAGGCTCAGGAACTACAGCAGCAATAAATGAAACTTCTCTATTATTATTATTAAATTCATCAATTAATAGTTTTAAAGAATCATAAGTTAAAGCAGGAGCATCTCCAGAAAGAACAATTACGGCTTTGGCATTATTATTTAAAAATGGGATACCTTTTAATACCGCATCTGCTGTTCCATTTTGAGGAATTTGAACTGCAAATTTAACATCATCATAGGACTTCTCTATTTCTGTTTGAACTTCTTGATATTTGTAACCAACAATAGCAACAACTTCAGAACTAACTTTTTTAGCCAAATCGATTACATGAAATACTGATGGTTTTTCTTTTACAATATGTAAAACTTTTGGCCTATCAGATTTTAATCTTGTACCTTTACCAGCAGCTAATATTATCGTTGATAACATTATAGATCACCAAATAAAGAACTAAGTTTTGCTTTCGCATCTAAATCATTTCCTTCGGGTTTGCTGTCATATTGCTTCATTTGAAAAGAAGAACAAAAATTTGCAGCTTCTCTATCTCTAATAAATGCAGTTGTTGTTTCTAAGCATTCATTGTGAGCTGCAGGGTCCCAAAATCTACAATTATGACAATTATGTAAAAAAGATAAACACTTAGGACATGTATCCTGACGACCTACTCTTCCATCATAAACTTCAATTTCTTCTTTACAAGCATAACATATATACATTTATTCCTCCAAATTCACACAACTTAAAAAGTGTTCATGTTCATACTCTTTTAAAGTATTATCAAAACTTAAACAAGTGTCTTTTCTCTTAAAACACATATTATAATAAATACACCCTTTTGTGGTTTCTGTCAAGTTATCTTGTGCTATAACACTAACTTCATTATTGAACAATTTACGATATGGATGCATTAATTCATATTCACTTAATCTATTATAATTCAAACTTTCTAAAATAATCCCCTTGTATAAATAATGAACTGAATCAGATAATTTTACAATAGATGAATTAATACTTGTGAAAAATATAATAGTCATTTTATTTTTTAAACTTTTTAATAATAAATAAATTAATTTAATAGTTATTGAATCTAATGAATGAAAACTATCATCAATAACTAATATTTTGGGTTTAAATAAAAGAGCTAAAACAATTGCAAGTTTTTTAATATTTTTGTTATCAATATTATATGGGTAGTTTTTTAAAACATTACTATCAATATCCAATAGCTCTAAATAATGAGATAAAACTTTTTTTATTTCCCATTTATTTTTAAATTTTTTCTTTGATAAAAGCATATCAAATATTTGATTTTCGATTTTATAATTATCATTAAATATTATCTTAGGAGTATTAAAAATTAAAACTATTTCATCTCCAGAATAATCATCAATTTCAAAAACAGATTGCTTATCATATAATATCTCACCTGATTCAATGTATAATTCTTTAGATAATAGATTAAATATTGCTTCTAATAGAACAGTTTTACCAGAATTCGAATTTCCAATTATTGTTGTAAAACTATTTTTTTCTATATCCAAAGATATTTTTTTTATAATTGGATGTTTTTTCTTGTCTATTATCGTTAAATTATTTATTTTCAGAATTGACATTTTTTATATTTTTAAAAATTATATCAAATAATAAGTCAAGATTTACCTTTTCTCCAAGTATAATCATTTCTAGCATAGAAATTAGTATTACATTACTAGGATTATTTTCTAGTTCATTAAAAAATTCATTAAAACTATTAATAATCTCTTTTTTTAATTTTTTAGACTTTAAAAAATCAATTAAAATAGTATGTAAATTTTCCAATTTTTTAGAAAGTATTATTTTATCTATTTTTTTATTATTTAGCGGATCAACACTTTCATCTTCACCAAAAATAGCATCTAAATCAGGAATATCCCTATCTTTATTCTTTTTAAGCCAATCATCTGTAACTTTTTTATCGTTTAAGGATATTTTTTGTGTTGTTCCCGGATTAGTTTCATTTTCACTTTCATCTTTAAATCTTTTAATTTCTGGAGCAGGAAAAGCCGATTTATCCACATTTTGTGGATCATTATTTTTAGGTAACTCCATTTTAGGTTTATTTTTAGATTCGTTAGAGTTTAATGGAGGAGGTGTTTTTATTTTTATTGAACTTTCTTTTTGAGTTTTAGGAGAAGTAGTACTCTTAGATACGGTTGGAGTTGATAAATCATCTAATGCAAATGGAAAATCATCCTCAATAGAATCTTTTGTATTTTTTGTATCTTTTTTAATTTTAGTGGTATTATTACTTGGAATAGGAATAGAAGGTTTCTCATTAGGCTCTTCTTCTTCTTTTAGAATCACATCATCAAAAAGGTCAACATCATTAACATCAAGCTCTTCTACTTCAACATCTAAGTCATCGCCTATTTCAACACTTATATATTCTTCTAGTTTATTATCAAACACATAATTATCTTCGGCCTTAAATGCTTCAAGAAAATTAAGTTTTTTATTTTCTTTTACATCTACATTTTTAACATCCTCATGCTTCACCTCCATGTTAGTGTCAACATTATGTCCACTATTAATATTTAAAGTAGGTATATTATTTTCTGTTTCTAGTTTAATTGAAGGACTAGGCACTTCATCAAATAAATCAAGAGAAATTTCTTCAGGAACTTTTTTGGGTATGATATTTTCTTTCATATCAACATCTTTAGTTAACTCAAGACCTAAATCTAATTTAGAAGGAACAGAAGTATCATTTTCTTGAAGATCTTCAAATTTAGGTTCTTCAATTAAATCTCCACTTAAAATATCATTCCCATCATCTTCAATTAAAGAACCTGTTAAAACCTCATCATCATTTTCTTCAATGTTTGGAGTTAAAATATCTTTAGATTCTAATCTTATTTCTTTATCTTGGGCGGAATCAGGTTTCTTTTCTTGAGCTTTAACATTTAAATTACTTTCAGGAATGTTCTTAGGTTTATTATAGTGCTTGATAAGTAAATCCTCTAACTCTGAAAATGTTGCTAGAAATAATTTAATTGGAACATTTAATTTTTCACTCATCTTATTTATAACACTAGTTGGAGGTTCTTCAGATGTTACCATACATAAAATATTCTGCCCAGCATTTGGCTCAATATAAATAGGTACAAGTCTATACTTAATCGCAATACTTTCAGGTATAAACTGTATTATTTTAGGATGAATTTTTAAAGATTTAGTTGAAACAACCTTTAATCCAAGAATTGAAGCCTGTATATCTGTTAAAATATCCTCAGTAATAGCATTTATTTCTATTAAAATTTGCCCCAAATACTTATTCGATGTTTTTTGGATATTTAATGCCAAATCTAATTGTTCTTTTTTTATTAAACCCCTGTCTAATAGGATATCTCCTAATTTTCTCATCTTACCTCCAGAGAATACACCATATTAGCAAGAGACAGGCCAAAAAGCAATAATTTTCTCTTAATTATAACAATATGTTATATAAAATCCACTATAATAACTTAAACTTATAATGCAATCAATCAATATTAATAGAACTACTCATAAAATATTCACATTCTTAACACAATTATTAAAAAATAAAATGATATATAAAATTAAGCTAATTATTTTGGAGAATAATTATGATAACAACAAGAAAAAAAATAGAATCTTTTAGAAAAAAGAGAAAAAAAATATTTAAAGGTACTGGTGAAACGGGTATTGAAAAGCAACATAAAAAAGGAAAGCTAACTGCAAGAGAAAGAATTGCGTTACTAATTGACATTAACACTTGGCAGGAAATAAATTCATTTGTAAAACATAGAGCTACAAATTTTGGAATGGATAAAATTGATATTCCATCAGAAGGTGTAATAACAGGAGTAAGTAGAGTTAGAGATAAAATAGTTTATATTGCATCACAAGATTTTACAGCAAGAGGTGGCTCTGTTGGAGAAATGCATGCAGAAAAGATATGTGCAATTATGGACATGGCCCTTAAAACAGGAGATCCCATTGTTTTGTTTAACGATAGCGGTGGAGCAAGAATACAAGAAGGCGTTGACTCATTATCAGGTTACGGGAAAATCTTTTATAGAAATACATTATTATCAGGTGTAGTTCCTCAAATTGCGGTTGTTTGTGGTCCTTGTGCAGGAGGAGCAGCATATTCTCCAGCATTAATGGATTTTATTATTATGGTCAAAAATACATCTCAGATGTATATTACAGGACCACAAGTAATTAAAGAAGTTACAGGTGAAAACATTGATGGAGAAAATTTAGGTGGGGCAATAATAAATGCCCAAATATCAGGAAACATACACTTTGTCGCTCAAAATGATCAAGAAGCAATTGAAATTGTAAATAAATTACTATATTTTCTTCCTTCGAATAACACAGAAGATGGATACTTAAACGCAAATCAGGATATAATATGGAATGAGGATAATTTTCTAAATAATATAATTCCAGATAACCCTAAAGAATCTTATAATATGCATAAAATTATTCAGCATATTTCAGATAATGGTGATTTTTTAGAAGTAAAAGCATTATTTGCAAGAAATATAATCACCGGTTTTAGTAAAATAAATGGGGTAACAGTTGGTATTGTTGCAAATAATCCATTATTTAAAGCAGGAGTTTTAGATATAGATGCATCTGATAAATCAGCCGAATTTATAAGATTTTGTAATGTTTTTAATATTCCTATAATAACATTTGTAGATGTTCCTGGTTTTATACCTGGAGTAGAACAAGAATATGGTGGTGTTATTAGACATGGAGCCAAAATGCTATTTGCTTATGCTTCCTCAACGGTTCCTAAAATTACAATTATAACCAGAAAAGCTTATGGTGGAGCATATTTAGCAATGTCTGCAAAAAGTATGGGAACAGATAGAGTTGCAGCTTGGCCTACTGCCGAAATTGCTGTAATGGGTGCTCAAGGAGCAGCAAATATCATATTTAGAAAAGAAATTCTAACTTCTGAAAATCCAGATGAAACCAAAAAACAAAAAATAGAAGAATATCAGAATGAGTTTTCAACACCTTATATAGCAGCATCAAGAGGCTTGATTGATTCTATAATTGAGCCTAAAGATACAAGAAAATATATTGCACTTTCTTTAGATATTCTTAAAAGTAAAAATGATATTAGACCACCTAAAAAACATGGTTTAATTCCTATGTAAGGAGAAAAAATGGAAGAAGCATTTAAAATTTCAGCTATAGGTATATTCATAGTATTTTTTGCATTAGTTTTTATTTCTATTGTTTTATCATTAATTGGGAAATTATTTACCATAAAAGAAACTTCTATAGTTCGCAAAGCTAAAAGCAATAAAGAAAGCCCAATTAATGAAGCTAATATAAAAAATAATGACGAATTAACTCCAGAAATAATTGCTGTGATAACAGCAGCTGTAAGTGTTGCTTATGGTCCTTGTACAAGAATACATTCTATTGGTTCAATTCATCATGAATCACAATATAAGATGCAAGGAAGAATGAATATAATGGAATCACATAAATTAAAATAATTTAGTAGGAGAAGATATGAAAAGATTAAGAGTAACAGTAGAAGGAAAAACATACGAAGTAGAAGTTGAATTAATTGAAGATGATGAAAGTGAAAGCTTTTTTCCCACAACCAACCTAGCAACACCATCAATACGACAAAACAACAATATTCAGACTGTTAAAAAAATAGTCCAACAAGCTACTATTCCAAGTAGAGGTTCAGCTGAAGTTACAGCTCCAATGGCAGGTAATATTACTGCAATTAATGTAAAAGTTGGTGATACAGTAAACTCTGGAGATAAAATTGCAGAAATGGAAGCGATGAAAATGATTACACCATTAACAGCGTTAAGTTCAGGAAAAGTAACTGAAATAAAAGTAAGTGTTGGAGAAAATATAAATCAAGGTGCAATAATAGCTATAATAGGATAAATCATGGATAGTATAATAAACTTTATACATACAACAGGTTTTTACAATTTAACAATTGGACATATTATAATGATAATTGCAGGTTTAATCTTTTTATATTTGGGAATTGCAAAAGATTATGAACCTCTATTATTAGTTCCAATTGGTTTTGGAATATTAATAGGTAATATTCCATTTAAAGGTGGAATGCAACTTGGAATATACGAAACAGGTTCGGTTATGAACTATTTATATATGGGTGTTACAAAAGGTATTTACCCGCCTCTTATATTTTTAGGTATAGGAGCAATGACTGATTTTTCAACACTAATATCAAATCCTAAACTAATGCTTCTTGGAGCAGCTGCTCAAATGGGAATTTTCATTACATTTATTGGAGCATTGTTTATTAGTCATAGTTTGCCATTTTTGCATATGAATTTTTCATTAAAAGAAGCAGGAGCAATAGGTATTATTGGTGGAGCAGATGGACCAACAGCAATATTTTTATCATCAAAACTTGCACCCGAATTAATTGGAGCAATTGCAATAGCAGCATATTCTTATATGGCATTAGTCCCTATAATTCAACCTCCTATTATGAAACTTTTAACATCTGAAACAGAAAGAAAAATCAAAATGAAGCCCCCTAGAGTTGTTTCTAGAAAAGAAAAAATTATATTTCCTATTATTGCATTTTTAATTATTACCTTTATTGCTCCTGGAGCAATTCCACTAATTGGAATGTTACTCTTTGGAAATTTACTTAGAGAAAGTGGTGTTACAGAAAGACTAGCAAGAAATGCAAGAAATGCATTAATTGATAGTGTAACAATTTTACTTGGTATTACAGTTGGAGCAAGCACTCAAGCAAGCACATTTTTAACACCAAAATCTATAGGTATTTTTATTTTAGGTGCATTTTCATTTGTTATAGCAACAGCTTGTGGTATTTTATTTGCTAAATTAATGAATTTATTCTTAAAAGAAAAAATTAATCCACTTTTAGGAGCGGCTGGAGTAAGTGCAGTCCCAGATTCAGCAAGAGTTGTTCATAATGTAGGCTTAGAAGCAGACCCAAATAATTATTTATTAATGCATGCAATGGCACCAAATGTATCAGGAGTTATTGGCTCTGCAATTGCAGCAGGAGTATTGTTATCAATATTACTTTAAATTTTCTCTATTTTTTAAACTCTAGATTAAAAAATCCATGTAAAACAACTTGTTGGTTGAAATGGTAAAATAATTTTATTTTAAACTAGTTCTTTTAGACTTTCTTATAACAAAAAATATAATAAACATAATTATAAAGAATGCTCCTTTTGAGTTATTATCATTATTACTATAATCACAACCAACAGCAGAACTTCCTCTATATTTGTTATTATTTTTATCATTTGGATTAATTTGAACATAATCATTATCACAAACATTACCTATTCCATCTTTATCATCATCTGATTGATCAGCATTTGCGACTAATGGACAATTATCTAATGGATTTCCAAATTCATCATAATCATTAATACTATCGTCATCATCATCATCATCACAGAAATCACCTTTACCATCAGAATCTGTATCTAATTGGTCTGGATTAGGTAATGCAGGACAATTATCATCTTCGTTTTTAATACCATCATCATCAAAATCTACATCATTAACATCATCACAAACATCACCTACTCCATCATTGTCTGTATCTAATTGATCTGAATTTGCCTTTGTTGGACAGTTATCTTCATCGTTTTTAATACCATCATCATCTAAATCATCATTATTTGTTTCACATAAATTACCAATACCATTATTATCATCATCTGCTTGATCCGGATTTGAAACTAATGGACAATTATCTAATGGAGTTCCATCAGGGTTTAAATCATTAACTCCATCATTATCATCATCATCATCACAGGCATTACCCTTTTTATCATTATCTGTATCTAATTGAGTGGCATTAGCATCTAATGGACAATTGTCATTACTATCTTCAACAGTATCATTGTCATCATCACTATCACATACATCACCAAAGTCATCATTATCAGTATCTAATTGATCTGAATTTGCAACTAAAGGACAATTATCCTCTCGGTCAACAACTCCATCATTATCTCTATCTAATGCAGTATCGTTATCACATAAATCACCTATTCCATCATTATCTGTGTCAATTTGATTAGTATTAGAAACAAATTTACAATTATCATCATCATTTTTAATATCATCACCATCTATATCATCATCACAAACATCACCAATTCCATCATTGTCTGTGTCAATCTGGTCAGGGTTAGGAATATCAATACAATTATCTAGTTGAGTTCCATCTTCTGTTTTATCATTAATACCATCATTATCTCTATCTAAAACAATATCGCTATCACAAGCATCACCAATATTATCTTCATCTATATCTTCTTGATTTGTGTTAGTAACATACTTACAGTTATCTTCATCATTTTTAACGGTATCACCATCAATATCATCATCACAAACATCACCAAATTCATCCAAATCAATATTTGATTGATTTGGATTATAGATATTTTTACAATTATCCCTATTATCATCAATTCCATCATTATCGCTATCATTATCACATTCATCACCAATTCCATCATTATCAACATCGTCTTGGCTTAAATTTGCAACATTAGGACAATTATCAGTATCATTGCTTACTGTATCGCCATCAATATCATCATCGCACAAATCACCAAATTCATCATTATCCATATTATGTTGGTCTTCATTAGCTACTATTGGACAATTATCTACATCATTATTTACATTATCACCATCTATATCATCATCACATACATCACCAAAAGCATCGTTGTCTATATTACTTTGGTCTTCGTTAGAAATATCGGGACAATTATCTAAATTATCATTAACATTGTCACCATCTTTATCAACATCACATGCATCACCAACACCGTCTCCATCACTGTCTGTTTGATTAGGGTTAATAGTAAAACGGCAATTATCTTTTATCGTTCCATCATCATTAAAATCAGCTATTCCATCATTGTCATCATCTGGATCACAAGCATCTCCCATGTTATCATCATCATGATTTGCTTGGTCTGTATTAGAAACAAATTGACAATTATCATTAATGTTACCATCAGTGTCTAAATCAGGCACTCCATCATTATCGTCATCAGTATCACATAAATCCCCCATAGCATCAGTATCATGATTTTCTTGAGCAGGGTTTACAATAAACTGACAATTATCCAAAATATTTCCATCACTATCAAAATCTTCTACCCCATCATTATCATCATCAGGGTCACAAGCATTTCCAATTCCGTCATTATCAAAATCTTCTTGTGAACCATTAGCAATAAACTGACAGTTATCCAAAACATTTCCATCAGAATCTAAATCCTCTATACCATCATTATCATCATCAGGATCACATAGATCTCCCATAGAGTCATTATCATTATTTGATTGATTAGCATTGGAAACATTTGGGCAATTATCTAGATTATTACCTACACCATCACCATCTCTATCATCATCACAAACATCACCAATATTATCATTATCTATATCTAATTGATCAATATTTGCATTTAAAGGACAATTATCCCATGGATTACCATCTGTATCTAAACTTGGAATACCATCTCTATCAGGGTCCATATCTCTAATTCTAAATGATTCTGACAATACAAATATACCTGATGTTTCATCAATATGAGAGCGTTCGGTATCACAACCGTCTTCATCTACAACGAGATATGCTTCTGATGTTGTTAATCCATAATATCTATCCCAACCACCATCTGCTTCATTTCTAGTTTGTTTTGTTGCAACAAAAAGAGGCTTGGTGTCATAAGTATTTGAAAATGTTATTTCAGTAGGATTAGCATCATCCCAACCTCTTGTTTCATTAAAAATAATTGTTTCATATTTTATAAATTTACCATCTTCATCATGAAAACTACTAACAACATTTCCATCCATTGCAAGCCAACCAATTCTTTCAGGAACAGTAACAGGAGTAACGTCCCCACATTTACCAGCTTCTGAATTATCAAGAGCAACTTGAAAATTATTATCAGTAACATTATTAACACTAACTGTTAACCAAGGGTCAGATATTTCTGAGGGAATATTGTTTTGTTCGTTATTTAATGTTTGTATTTGTGCTAAAACTATTGGATTATTTAATTTTGTAGGAAAAGTAACACTGTCATGGGTACCACCTTGATAATCAACAGTTGAAACAGTATCATGATAACCAGCAATCATTCTTTTACCATCTGGTAGTAACCAATCCCCTGCCTCAACAACAATGTAAGAAATTGTTTGAGAAATATGTGGACCATCATGTGAAGGTGGTTCTGTAAGCATCATCTCAAAAGAAGTTACTCCATTTTCAGTTTTAAGGTTTTTTATTCTGAAATTTGCTGGATGACTACCATTTTTATCAGGAATTGTAACAATAACAGGATTTATATATTCATAATTTAGTGTTACTAAATTCCATTCAGTATTTTGATATGTATCAATTGTTGTAATTTGACCTCCTTCCATTTGAAAGAATAGTGCCTGATCTGCAAATATTGTTATAGTAAAGCTAAAAAAAAGACTAAGTATTAAAAGCTTCATACATCCTCCATAAATTTATAATTTTAATTATAACATAAAATAAAAAAGAAGCAAGTGAAACTTGGTTACTTTTTTCATTTACAAGATTTCAAGCTTGTAAATTCCTACAAGAAATGTATATAATACATATCTTGTACAGACGCCGCATTGCGACGTCTCATAATATAATGATATTGAGACAAGATTGCATTGCGACGTCTCATAACATACTGAGGAAATATGGAACAAAAATATATAGAAATAAAAGGTGCAAATGAGCATAATTTAAAAAATATAGATATAAAAATCCCAAAAAAGAAATTTGTTGTAATAACAGGAGTAAGTGGAAGTGGTAAATCCTCTTTAGCATTTGATACATTATATGCAGAAGGACAACGAAGATATGTTGAATCCCTAAGCTCATATGCAAGGCAATTTATTGGCCAAATGGAGAAACCTCATTATGAAACAATAAAAGGCTTAAGCCCTGCAATATCCATAGAACAAAAAGCAGCATCTAAAAACCCCAGATCTACAGTTGGAACAGCTACTGAAATTCATGATTATTTAAGAGTTTTGTTTGCAAGAGTTGGAGAACAAAAATGTTACAAATGTAACCAACCTGTAACCAAACAATCTGCTCAAGAAGTTGTAGCTCAAGTTTTAAACTTACCCCAAAAACAAAAATTTATGATTTTAGCTCCATTAGTAATAAATAGAAAAGGAATTTTTAAAGATAAAATTGAAATGATTAAAAAAGAAGGCTTTTTAAGATATAAACTAGATGGAAAGATCTATAAAATAAATGATGAAGTTGAAATTAAAAAAGACTTTAAACATAATTTATCCATTGTTGTTGATAGGCTTATATTAAAAAAAGAAATTGAATCTCGTGTAAATGATAGTGTCGAAACTGCTCTTAAATTTGGAAATGGACTTTTAATAATTGATACTATGGATGGTAAAGAAAAAACATTTTCAGAACACAATGTTTGTACTAATTGTGAAATTTCTTATCCAGAATTAAGCCCTCAAATCTTCTCTTTTAATTCACCCCTTGGATTTTGTGAAAACTGTAATGGTTTAGGATTTCATTTTTCTCCAGATGAAACTAAAGTAATTGAAGATGAAAATAAAGGTGTTTTACAAGGAGCAATAAAAGTTACCATAGGAGATAAAGGTTCTTGGCAATACAAATACTTTAAAAAAATTATAAAAGAACTTAAGATTGATGGAACTACTCCTTATAAAGATTTAACAAATGAAGACAAAAAGCTAATTCTGTATGGTTATGGTAAGAAAATAAAAATAAAGTATAATTCTAGAAAATGGAATGGAACTATAAATTCAAAATTTGAGGGTGTACTCAATACTTTACAAAGAAGATATCAAGAAACCGATTCAGAGTCTGCCAAAAAATATTATGAAAAGTTTTTTACTAAAAAATTATGCTCTGTTTGTAATGGAAAACGATTAAGTAAAGTTTCTTCTTCTGTTTATATTGATAATAAATCTATTGCTGATATAGCAGAATTTACCATTAAAGATGCTCTTACTTTTTTTGATAAATTAAAGCTTAAAGGTAGTAAAAAAATTATAGCTTCTGAAATAATTAAAGAAATAAAAAACAGATTAAACTTTTTGGTAAATGTAGGCCTAGACTATTTAACATTGTCAAGAACAGCTTCAACACTAAGTGGTGGAGAAAGCCAAAGAATAAGATTAGCAAGCCAAATTGGCTCTGAATTAACAGGAGTTATTTATATATTAGATGAACCAAGTATAGGCTTACACCAAAAAGATAATGATAAACTTATTCAAACACTTAAAAACCTAAGAGATAAAGATAATTCTGTAATTGTTATAGAACATGATAAAGATACTATAGTAAATAGTGATTGGATAATAGACATAGGCCCTGGTGCTGGAATTTATGGAGGAAATATTGTTTTTGAAGGAACTCCCAAGCAAATATTAAAATCAAAACATGAAACAGGATTGTATTTATCAGGTAAAAAATCTATAAAGCTACCTAAAAAAAGACGAGTATTAACTGATTTTTTTGAAATAATAGGTGCAAATGAAAACAATCTAAAAAATATAGATGTTAAATTCCCAAAACAAGCCTTAACTTTAATTACAGGAGTTAGTGGAGCGGGAAAATCAACATTAATTAACTCAATACTCTACCCTGTTATAAGCAATAAGTTAAATAAAGTAGATAAAAAAACTGGCAAATATAAAAGTATTGAAGGGATAGATTTTGATAAAATAATTAATATAGACCAATCTCCTATAGGAAGAACTCCTAGAAGTAATCCTGCAACCTATACTAAAGTTTTTGATGCAATAAGAACATTTTTTGCTATGCTTCCTGACAGTAAAGCAAAGGGATATAAACCAGGAAGATTTTCATTTAATGTAAAAGGAGGAAGATGTGAATCTTGTAAAGGCGATGGAATGAAAAAAATAGAAATGCACTTCTTGCCTGATGTATATGTTCCTTGTGAAGTTTGTAACGGAAAACGATTTAATGATGCAACTTTACTTGTTAAGTACAAAGGAAAGAGTATTTTTGATATTCTAAACACTTCTATAGTAGAGCTTTTAGATATTTTTAAAGCTCATCCTAAAATTTACAAGATATTAAAAACATTAGATGATGTAGGAATGGGATATGTTAAATTAGGGCAACCATCTACAACATTAAGTGGCGGAGAAGCTCAAAGAATTAAACTTGCAAAAGAGCTATCAAAGCGAGCAACGGGTAAAACAATTTATATACTTGACGAGCCTTCAACGGGGCTACATTTTACAGATATTCAAAAATTATTAGTTGTCATCCATAAACTAGTCGATATGGGAAACACAGTTTTAATGATTGAACATAATCTAGATATAATAAAAACAGCTGATTACATAGTTGACATAGGCCCAGACGGTGGAAATTCAGGTGGAGAAGTAATATTTCAAGGTAAAACCGAAGATATATTAAATTGCGAGGCTTCTTATACAGGTAAGTATTTAAGAGAGTATTTGTAGAATAATCAAACCGAAGTTTTGATTATTAGCATTCAATCATTGCAAACAATGTTTTCATTTGATTTTTAAGCCCCAAAGGGTCTAAAAAATGGAAGAAGTTGACATCTATAAGCAATTTTGTTATTTACTTAATTTTTAATTGTAGGAGATGAAATAAAGCTCTATTTCATTTTATTAATTTTAATAAAGATTTTACAAAAAGCTCAAGGTATTTGGAGATATTGTGATGATGACCCAACTAGAAAAGGCTTTGTGGGAAATAGGAAATAGGAGTAAAAATGGATGACATAACACTTGAAGAATTTCAAGAGATTTATTCAAAATTAGAGTATGATGAATTATTAAGTTTAAACTCAGAAGAATTAACTTTAAATGCCCAAAAAGCTTTATCTGAAGAGTTGAATAAAAGGGAAGTCTTAAAAAGTGAGACTCATATTGAAACTCATATAAAAAGAAATCTAGAAAAGGAACAAAAGCTTGATGTTGATAAAAAATATGACAGAAAAAAATTTACTAATTTAGAGACAAAATCAGAAATTGAATCAAGTAAAATAACTACTTGCTTTAATGTAGCTATAACAATAATTTACTTCTTTACATTAGCTATACACGATGCTTTTTTTAAACCATCTAATCAAAAAATGAGAATAGATTCTCTATTTGATGCAGATCCTTTAATTGGATTTTTAATATTAGCTCTCTTTGGTATATTGAGTATTATTGTATCACTTGTTATTATAAAGAAAATTTGGGAAAATCTTTTTATGGATATATTTAATGTAAGAAATATTAATTATGCAGAAGCATATGCCTTTATAATGTTTTTTGCATTTTTATTATAATTGTTTTTTTTATTTAAAAGCTTAAGAGAGGAATATTCTAAGCATTTAATAGAGACAAAAAATAAAATAATTAAGAAATTAGGAAAATAAAAGTTAATTTTTAGAGATGAATTTATGGCAACAATAGTTAGAAGTAAGAGAAATAGAAAGAAGTATATTCTTTTAGGTGCAGGATTTGGAGCTTATGAATCTAAAAAGGGAAATTGGTTATTGGGTGACCTTTCTGCTGATACTAACAAGGGGACTATTGAGTTGTTATGTGTTTCTGATTCAAAAGGAAATATTAATTGGATATATTCATCCGATTTAATAGTTGTATCTATTAATGGAGTTAAGCCTGAAGATATTTTATAATCTCCATTTTAAAATTTTTCCAAAATTTCTATTAATTTAATATAATATTAGATTATAAGCTAAGCTTTCAGTGTAAAACCTATAAAGCAAGTTTGAAAATATTAAAATTACTTAACTAATTCAACAAAGTTTTCTGAAGCCCATATCGCTTGAATTTCTTTAAATTTTACAAATAGCTTTTTCTTGTTTTTATCAATTTTTTCTACAACTCCAACATAAGAAGCCGTTCTAAACTTAACTTTAACTTTATCACCTACTTTAAATATTTTTTCAGCAGGTTTTTCTCCTGATATTTTTTTAGTATATTCGGTATAAACCCATGAATCTTTCATGGTATCAAAATCAACTAAGAGTTTTTTATCTTGTTTATTAATTTCTTTGATACTACCTTTATAACTTCCATTTGAAAACTTAACTTCTACTCTATCTCCAATATTAAATCCAATTTTAGTATTAGAATTATCTACAAATTTTGATGTATCAGCTTTCTTCATAAATCTTGCTTCACCCCAGATAGTTTTTATATTTTTAAATTTAATTTGATATCTATTTTTATTATATATATCTAGTTTTATAACCTTTCCATAATTCAAACCATTACTAAACTTATATGAGACGATATCTCCAACTTTAAAACTTTCAAGTTCTATGAATAATGTTTTTTTAGCATCACAATTTTTATTTCCAAAAGCTTCTATAGTTTTTATTTCATCTTCTGATGGAACATAAAAGTCTATAGCTAAAATCCTCCATGTTTTTGATATTTCATCGAAAGATATTGCAAATCTTGCTGATTTTCTTCCTTCTTTATCAAAAAACTGCATCATATTTGATTGTTTATGTTTTACTTTTGGAATTTGGCAATACATTCTTTTATATGCTTCCTTATTTTTTAATATTTTTTGCATATTGTTAAATTCTCTACGAAGCAAAACATTTTTTCTATTCTTTACAAAAAATGATGGAGCAAACCTTTTATATATTATTGCTTGCATTTCTAAAGTGTCTGCATTTAACATTTTATCATGTAAATAGTATATAAATTTATCCCCCATTTTAAACTTAGGAACAGTTATTTTAGGAAGTCTGTCTACTATCGCAGCAGCTTCTCTTTCCATATT
>Ga0256842_1001496_pt1 | contig 18573 bp, 18 predicted proteins | sample 4559240metaG_FD_185973 | JGI IMG/M metagenome (GOLD analysis project Ga0256842, IMG submission 185973) | Hydrothermal vent microbial communities from Guaymas Basin, Mexico - 4559-240 | ecosystem: Environmental > Aquatic > Marine > Hydrothermal vents | place: Mexico: Guaymas Basin | collected...
AGACGCCCTGAGACCTCCTATCAACTGATGAACGACATCTCTTATTTTTCCTCTGTAAGGAACCATTCCCTCAATTCCTTCAGGGACCAGTTTATCAGCTGCGGTTCCCTCTTGGAAATACCTGTCGTTGCTTCCCTTTTGCATCGCACCGATACTTCCCATACCTCTGTATGCTTTGTACTGTCTTCCCTGATACATAATTGTTTCACCCGGACTCTCTTCAGTTCCTGCTAGCAGACTTCCTATCATAACGCTGCTGGCACCTACCGCCAAGGCTTTGGCAATATCTCCTGAATATTTAATACCGCCGTCGGCTATAACAGGGACACCGTGTTTTGCACCCTCTCTTGCACATTCGTCTATTGCACTGATTTGAGGCACACCTACACCGGCTACGATTCTTGTGGTACATATACTTCCGGGACCAATTCCTACTTTTACGGCATCCGCACCGGCTTCAATTAACGCCCTTGTGGCTGCTGCCGTTGCCACGTTTCCTCCCACTACATCCACTTCAAATCTTTCTTTAATAGCTTTTACAACATCTAAAATACCCTGAGAGTGGCCATGAGCTGAATCAACTACAATTACATCAACCCCGGCACCTACCAAAGCAGCGGCTCTTTCTATCCCGTTTCCGACTCCTACGGCAGCCGCTACTCTTAATCTTCCGAATTCATCTTTATTGGCATTCGGATATGTTTTTTTCTTTTGAATGTCTTTAATTGTTATAAGACCTTTTAAATGGTTCTCATCATCAACAATAGGAAGTTTTTCAATTTTATTTTTATGTAATATCTCTTCCGCCTCTTCTAATGTAATACCCTCTTTTGCGGTAATAAGCGGCATTGGTGTCATTAAATCTTTTACTTTCTTTTTATAGTTTTTTTCAAACCTCAAATCCCTGTTGGTTAAAATTCCTAACAGTTTATTATGTCTATCCACAACAGGTACACCCGAAATTCTAAAATTCTTCATAATTTCAAGTGCGTCGGCAATTGTTGAATCAGGAAGCACTTTTACAGGATCAATAATAATCCCGCTTTCACTTTTTTTAACTTTCTCCACTTCCTTTGCCTGGCTCTCTATATCCATATTTTTATGAATAACACCGATTCCTCCGAGTCTTGCTATGGCAATAGCAGCTCTGGCTTCCGTAACAGTATCCATAGCAGCAGACACCAAAGGAATATTTAAACTCACATTTCTTGTAAATTTAGTGGTCAAATCAACATCTTTTGGTAATACGTTTGAATACTGGGGAACCAATAAAACGTCTTCAAATGTTAAGGCTCTATATTTTATTCTCATTTGTTTTCCTTTACTAAATTTTCAACTATTTTAGCTCCGTCAAACAGCGTCTGCTCATCAAAATGTTTAGCAATAAGCTGTAATCCCATCGGTAAATTGTTTTTATCTTTTCCTACAGGCAGTGAAATGGCAGGCACTCCTGCTAAATTTACGCTGATAGTATATATATCGCTTAAATACATCTCAAGAGGGTCTTTTTTACTTCCGAATTCAAAGGCCGTAGTCGGTGTAACGGGCGTTAAAACCAAATCCGCTTCTTTAAACAGTTTGTCAAATTCGTTTTTAATAAGATGCCTAACTTTTTGGGCTTTCAGGTAATATGCGTCGTAATAACCGCTTGAGAGAACAAACGTTCCGAGCATAATTCTTCTTTTTACCTCATCACCAAACTGCGCACGTGTCAGTTTATATGTTTCTTTTAAATCTTTTCCCTCGATTCTGTTTCCGTATCTCATACCATCGAATCTTGCCAGATTTGAGCTGGCTTCCGCCGTGGCAACCACATAATAAGTCGCAACGTCGTATTTTGAATTCATAAGGGTTTTATGAATTATAGTGTGTCCTTCTTTTTCAAGCTCTTTTATAATTTCTAAAAGTCTATTTTTAATATCCTCATCCGCTTCTTCAATATAATTGTCAATAACTGCGATTTTAAGTTTTCTGTTTTCGTTTATTTCTATTTTTTTGTTTTCTACAGGTGCCGATGTTGAATCTTTCGAATCATATCCTGCGATTATGTTATATAAAATGGCGGCGTCTTCTACGTTTTGGGTAATTGGACCGATTTGATCAAGTGAGCTTGAAAATGCAACAAGTCCGAGTCTGCTTACTCTCCCGTATGTAGGCTTCATCCCTACAACACCGCAAAAAGCGGCAGGCTGTCTGATTGAGCCTCCGGTATCACTACCCAAAGCCGCAACGGCAAGTCCCGCACCGACTACAGCAGCACTTCCTCCGCTGCTTCCTCCGGGTACCCTGCTTGAATCATAAGGGTTTAACGTTTTTCCATAATAACTTGTTTCAGTAGAACTTCCCATGGCAAATTCATCCATATTACATCTGCCAAAAGGAGCGAGCCCCGCTTCAAGCATTTTATCAATTACGGTCGCGTTATAAGGACTTACATACCCCTGAAGGATTTTAGAAGAGCATGTTATTTCCCATCCTTTTACGTTTATATTATCTTTAACAGCAATAGGAACACCTTCTCCCGCTTCACTTAAATCTTTACCTAAAAACTGCTCTACATACCCGCCAAGCTCACGGTTTTCTTTTGCTTTTTTATTAAGTTCGGCTTTTAATTCTTTAAGTTCTTCTTTTGATAATTTCAGTGCTTCTTTAAGTGTAATCATTAAAAATCTCCTTTTATACTTTTAAGCCATCTATAAACAATATAGCTTATCGCTACTATAACAATTATATTTAATATTATAAACCAAAACGGAACCGGTTTATCCACTATAAATCCCTAATTATCGGCCAATTGTATTTATAAGCCAAATAACCTAATATCATTGCCAGCGGAATGAGAGATGCAATGAATATTTCACCTGTGCTCATATTCCATCCTTTTTATAAATTTATTCATTTTAACATAATTTACAATAATTATTAAAGCCACAAATAAAAACAAAATGCCCAATACAATATATAATAAGTTGTTTTGTTCAAAAAATTTTATAGTATAAACCCACAAACCTCCTGCTACCGCTAATAAAATAACAAGTTTCTTATATAGAGCGTCAACGACTTTATCCATTTATAGCCTCTTTACATCTTGTGCAAAGTTCACCTTCGCTCTCAGCCAGATATCTCCAGCATCTCGGACATTTATATAAAGGTGAGCGCTTGATTTTCACAACAAACTGCTCATCACTAATATGAAATTCATCTAAAACATCACCTTCTATCTTATCACTTATCAGACTTACTACAAAAAAGTCTGCCATCTCATCAACCAGTAATTTATCGTAATTCGTCTCAATTGCTAGTTCAAGCGTATCTTTTATAACTTTTTCTTTTTTAAGTCTGTCAACTATTTCAAAAAATCTTTTTCTAATCTCCAAAATTTCATCATCTATCGGATTTTCCACAGCAGTAAGCGGCGTATATACAAAATCAAACACGTCTTTTGCGTCTTCTTTAATTACGGCGGGAGCATGCTCCACCGCTTCATCCATTGTATATGTAAGCACAGGCGCCAGCAAAGAAATCAGCTCTTTTGCGATTATAGCCATAGTGCTTTGGGAATTTCTTCTTTTTTCGGAATTTAACGGTTCACAATAGAGTCTATCTTTACAAACGTCCATATAAATAGCGCTAAGCTCGGTTACTATGAAATTGTTTAATATATTAAACGCTTTTGAAAAATCGTATTTACCGAAAAGCGCCACAACTTCGTCAAAAACTTCTTTGCTTCTTGCCAAAATCCATCTGTCTATCATTGAAGGGTTAGTCAGTTTAATTTCTTCCAAGTCATTTACGTTTGCAAGTAAAAACCTCACCGTGTTTCTTAATTTTCTGTATTGTTCGGCCACCTGTTTTAAAATTCCGTCACTTATTTTAATATCACCGCTGTAATCGCTTGTAGCAACCCAAAGTCTTAAAATTTCCGTTCCGTATTTTTTGGAAACTTCCTGAGGGGCAACCACGTTCCCCTTGGACTTACTCATTTTTTCACCTTTTTCATCTACGGTGAATCCGTGAGTAAGAATAGACTTATAAGGCGCTTTTTCTTCAATTGATGTCGATACTAGGAGCGAGCTTTGGAACCATCCCCTATGCTGGTCGCTGCCTTCAAGATACATATCGGCAGGATATTCACCCGCATCATAAGGTCCGTTTTTCAAAACGGCAAACCAGGTTGAACCGCTGTCAAACCATACGTCAAGTATATCATTTACTTTTTCAAGATTCGCTGCTAAATTCTTTTTGCTCTCAGGCAGCAGTTCTTCAATGCTTAAATCATACCACGCATCGGCGCCTTTAACTTTGAATATTTCATAAATATTGTCAATAATTTCATCGTCGATTATCAACTCGCCCGTTTCTTTATTCCTAAAAAACGCAATAGGCACACCCCAGTCTCTCTGGCGGCTTATACACCAGTCGGGTCTGTTAGCAACCATTGTTGAGAGTCTGTTTTTACCTGTTTTAGGAGTAAATTCTACTTTTTCTATTTCATTAAGAGCCCTGTTTCTTAAGGTATCACCATTTACCTCTTTATCCATTGCAATAAAAAACTGTTTAGTGGCCCTGAAAATTACGGGATTATGGCATCTCCAGCAGTGAGGATAGCTGTGAGTAAATTTGGATACTTTTATTAAATTGTCACCTAAAAGCTCTAAAATTTTAGGATTTGCCTCAAATATATGCATTCCTTTAAATTCTTCAGGCAGTAATTTATCACTGACGATAAGGTTGGAATATTTACCTTCGTCGTCAACCGGCTGTAAAATCTCGCTAAATCCATATTTAAGCCATACCCTGTAATCCTCCTCACCGTGTCCCGGAGCCGTATGGACGCATCCCGTTCCGCCGTCCATCGTTACGTGCTCACCAAGAATAATCACCGATTCCCTGCCGTTTAGCGGGTTTAGGGCTTTTAGGTTTTCAAGCTCTTTTGCTTCAAATTCCTTTATTATATTTCCGCTTACAACCCCTGATTCTTTTAAATTCTCATATAATTCTTTCGCTACTATTTTACCGTCTTCGCTTAAAACATATTTTTCATCAGGATTCAATGCAATTCCCATATTTGCCGGAAGTGTCCAAGGTGTGGTCGTCCAGATTACAATACTAGCATTACCGATTCCGAGTTTGTTTTTAGCTTCATCGCTTAAAGGAAACGCCACATAAATTGAATAGTCTTCTTTATTCTCATATTCGACTTCCGCCTCGGCCAAAGCGGTTTTATCGTGCATACACCAAAACACCGGCTTGCTTCTTTCAATTAAGAGACCTTTTTTTGCAATTTCTGCCAAAGCTTTATAGATATTGGCTTCAAATTCAAAATCCATAGTTTTGTAAGGATTGTTCCAATCCCCTATAACTCCTAAATTCTGAAACTCTTCTTTTTGAATTTCTATAAATCTGGCTGCATGCTGACGACAAAGTTCCCTGACTTTGCTTTTAGGAAGGTTCTCTTTTTTCTTTCGTCCTATTTTTTTTTCAACCTGCTGCTCAATTGGAAGCCCGTGACAGTCCCATCCGGGAGTGTATCTTACATCAAACCCCTGAAAATAGTAATATTTAACAATCATATCTTTTAATATTTTATTAAGCGCATGTCCTATGTGAATATGCCCGTTTGCATAAGGAGGTCCGTCGTGAAGGTTAAATTTATCATTACCCTTACGGTTTTGTTTCATTTTTTCATAAACGTTTTCACTAAACCATTTTTTATATCTCTTAGGTTCATTTTGAGGAAGATTTCCGCGCATAGGAAAGGTTGTTTTTGGTAAAAGGAGAGTATCTTTATAATCCATTGAGGTTTTCCTTTTTTACAGGGTATTATACCAAAAAAAAGTTGTTAAGTTATGAAGTTGTGAAGTTGTGAAAAAAACATTTCAATTTTTTAAATTCTTTCCAATACTTCACCATTTATTCACTAATCAACTTTTTATTCGATATGTGAAACAACTTTAACTATTTTCGGGTCCGCCGGATAAAAATAATCTTTTTCATCATATTCGAACTGTGAAAGAAGGTCCCTTATTACATTTATTCTCGCTCTTTTTTTATCGTTTGCATCAACAATTACCCACGGTGCATAAGGAGTGGAGGTTGCCGCAAACATATCTTCTTTATATTTTTGATAATCATCATAATGCTCGTAACTTTTCCAGTCAAGCGTTGAGAGTTTCCATTTTTTCAAAGGATCGGTTTCTCTTTTTTTGAGTCTTTTATACTGCTCTTCTTTTGTAATATCAAGATAATACTTAAAAAATTTGATACCGTCATCCACTATCATTTCTTCAAATCTTGGAGCCTGGCGGATAAATTTTAAATATTCTTCATGTGTGCAAAACCCCATAACTACTTCAACCCCGGCACGGTTATACCAGCTTCTGTTGAAAAACACCATTTCTCCTCCGGCCGGAAAATGCGGCACAAAACGTTGAAAATACCACTGGGTTTTTTCTTTGTCGCTTGGTTTGTCAAGCGCTACGCTTCTTGCAAATCTCGGATTAAGGTATTCCAGTATCCTTTTAATCGTTCCGTCTTTTCCGGCTGTATCCATTCCTTCAAAAACAACCAACAGTCTTTTATTGTTGTTTTTAAGCCAGGTTTGAAGTTTTACAAGCTCGATTTGGAGTTTTAAAAGCTCTTTTTCATAAAACTCCTCTTTCATTTTTCCGTTTTTTTTAAAAACCTTTTCTTTGGGAAGTTTATACTCGGGCAAGTCGATTTTCTTTTTCATAATTCTCCTTTTTGATACAATATCTTAATTATAACATAAAGGTAAAAAATGGAAGTGTTATTCGTGGGAAAAGAATGGAAATTTAAAAAAGCACTGAAAGAAGAAGTGTTAAAAATTATTGATTACAATTCAATAAAATATATTGATACGTTTGACATTGAGTTTCAGCCCTCACAAGAAACCCTAATCGTAACAAACAAAAAAACTTATCCCCTGGCTGCCAGGATACTTGCAAATCTTACCAATCAACAGCTGGTGGTAAAAGACGATTTTTTAATTCCGGAATTTGCAAAATATGCAAAAAACAGCTTTTATCTGGATTATTATTATCCTGTAAATGTAATTCTTTTAGAAGACAAAGTGCCCGAAATTTTTATCATCACTCCCGAATACGAACGCATAAATGTCTTTAAATTCGACAAAGACACGGCTTTAATGTTTTTAGAGCCTATTTTTAACGCACATAAACTCAATTATACCGTTTTGGAAAATGAAGGAGGGTTTGTAGAAATAGTCACCGAATCATTGGAAGACATTATTAAAAAAGAAATTTTAAATGTAATACCGACCGTGGTGTTTGGAAATATTTTCGAACATATCGTAAATAATCTCCCTCCTAAAAAAATCACTTTTGCCGAAAGCTGTACAGGCGGGCTTATTGCAAGCAACCTTACTAAAATCAGCGGCTCAAGCGGCTGTTTTGACGGAAGCGTTGTAACTTACGCCAACAGAATCAAACACGAATGGCTAGGAGTTGAGGAAATTACCCTTGAAAAATACGGGGCGGTGAGCGAACAGACGGTAAAAGAAATGCTTTTAGGAGCTATAGAAATAAGCAAAGCCGACTATGCACTGGCTGTAAGCGGCATAGCCGGACCCACGGGAGGCACCCCCCAAAAACCCGTAGGAACGGTATATATAGGAGTGGCTGACAGAAAAAGTCTAAAAGTGGAACTTCATCATTTTAAAGGGGAAAGAAATTACATTCAGTATCAGGCTATGATGAATGCTATAAGAATGTTTATAGATTTCAGCTCTCTTTATAGTAAAATTTCATAAAAAAGGTATTTTATGCCAACAGCAATTCAAAGAGTAGAAAAAGCGGTTGAAGAGATTCAAAAAGGCAATGTTGTTATTATGATAGACGATGAAGACAGGGAGAACGAAGGCGATTTGGTATACGCCGGGGTTTTTTCAACCCCCCAAAAAGTAAATTTCCTTGCAAAAGAAGGCAGAGGATTGATATGTGTAAGTCTCACAAACGACATAGCAAACCGGCTTGAGCTTAAACCGATGGTGGATTCCAATAAAGAGAGTTTTTCCACCGCATTTACCATCAGTGTGGATGCAAAAGATTGCAAAACCGGAATAAGTGCGTTTGAGAGAGACTTAACAATAAAAAAACTATCATCCCCTACCAGCAAACCCGATGATTTCGTAAAACCGGGACATATATTTCCTCTTATTGCAAAAGAAGGCGGTGTACTTGTCAGAACGGGACATACCGAAGGAAGTGTGGATATATGTAAATTAGCCGGAGTTTATCCAGCAGCCGTAATATGCGAAATAATGAATGAAGACGGGACAATGGCAAGACGCGACGATTTGGCAAAATTTGCAAAAAAGCATAACCTTGCCGTCGTATATATTTCAGACATTGTCGAATACCGCCTACAGTTTGAAACGCTGACAAAAAAAGAAATAGAAGAAATATTAGAAATTGACGGCGTTAAATTTAAAAAAATTATTTTTAAAGACCATTTAGGGCATTTTCATTATGTGTTGGCAAACAATCCCAAGTCCACTACCAACGTAAAATTTTACAAAGTAACCAAAAACGTAGATTTTCTTTTAAACAACGATATTTTAAAAGAATACGAAAAAATCCTTGAATATATCAAATATAACGGCGGGGTTATTATATTTATAGATTCAAATTCAAAAGAAGCGGAAAAAGAATACGGAATCGGAGCACAGATTTTAAAAAACTTGGGAATCAAAAATTTAAATCTTTTCAGCAGACACAAAAATGAATTTAACGCCCTCAGGGGATTTGGTATTAATATCAATAAATATCTGGAGGTATAATGTATAATGAAAGCAGTAATCTTACTAAATATGGGCGGTGCCAGAAGTGCTCAGGAGCTTAAAGAGTTTTTATATAATATGTTTAAGGACAAAAGAATAATATCTTCACCCATAAGACACATTTTAGCACCCCTCATTTCCAATTTAAGATACAAAAAAGTATGGGAAAACTACGAAAGCATAGGCGGAAGCAGAATATACGAATTAACCGAAAAACTTTGTAAAAACATAAAACAATATACCGATTCGGATGTAATATATGCCATGCGTTATACAAAACCCAATCTTAAAGATGTTATTAACAGATATGATGAAGTCACCCTTTTACCGCTATACCCCCACTATTCTTTTACCACTTATGAAAGTTCCCTTGACGAATTAAAAGAAATTGATTACAAAGGTAAAATAAATATAGTAAAACCTTTTTTTAAGGATGAAAGATTTAATAAAATAATCACCGAAAATATTCTAAAGAGCGTTGAAAATCCGAAAGAATGGAATTTGATATTTTCAGCCCACGGACTTCCCAAAAAAATGATAGAAAAAGGCGACAAATACCAGGAGCACATCCAAGAGCACGTAAAGATTCTAAAAAACATGCTGCCCGAATTTAAATCTCTAAATCTTGCGTATCAGTCGAGATTCGGCTTTAGCGAATGGTTAAAGCCCTACCTTCACGAAGAGCTGGAAAAATATAAAAAAGAAAAAGTGTTAATTTCTCCTATTTCGTTTATGATTGACAACAGCGAAACCGATTTGGAACTAAAAGTCGAATACAAACATCTTGCAAATGAAATAGGCATAAAAGAATATAAAGTCGTAGATTGCCCAAATGACAGTGAAAAAGTGGCAAAATTTTTAACGGAGCTCGCCAATGAAAGCTGTGCTTCAAAGAGTTAAACATTCAAGTGTAAGTGTTGAAGGCAAACTTGTTAATGAAATAAATACCGGTTTAAATGTATTGATAGGCTTTGAAAAAGGCGATAATGAAGAAAAACTTAAAAAAATGGCAAAAAAAATTATATCAATGAGGCTTTTTGGAGAGAGATTTGATAAAAACATTCAAGATATAAACGGGGAAATTTTGCTTATTCCCAATTTTACAATCCCGGCAATTACAAAAAAAGGAACCAGACCCAATTTTCAAAATTCCATGCCTCCAAATGAAGCAAGAAAATTTTATGATAAAATGGTAGAAGAATTAAATTCCGTCATTAAGACAAAATCTGGAATATTCGGTGCTATGATGGATGTTGAAATAATTAATGACGGGCCTGTGACCATCATATTGGAGGTTTAATATGAAAAAAATTTTACTTATTTTTACTTTTTTTGTCAGTCTGTTTGGATATGATGTGAAAGAATTTGTAACCTGTAAAGACGTTGAGAATTTAAAACCTGTCAATATTACCAATCTCTTCACTACAAACGACAAAAAAGTATATGCATTTGCTTATTTTACAAACATTGAAAAAAACACACTAATTGATTTTGTCTGGGAAAAAGAAGTAAACGGCATCTGGAAACTTTATGCCGATATTCAGCTTCCGATTTTCGCCGGAGTCAGATGGAGAACATATTCAAATATAACAATAAGACCCTTTTTCACAGGAAAATGGAGAGTTAGTATCGTTGAAGGCAACAATACCATTGATACAAAAGAGTTTAATATAACAGATACAAACAGTTCCAATTAATTTTTTATTTTTATCTCAAAAGGCACACTGTCTTTTATATGTAAATCGTGCTGAGGAAAAGGAATACCGATTCCAGCTTCGTTTAAAGCGGTATAAATCATTTTTAAAAATTCGCTTTTTGTGCGTCTTGGTCTTCTTGCGTATTCTCCTTTTACCCATACAAAAAGTTCAAAATTAAGAGAACTCTCCCCCATTTCTATAAAAATAACCCTCGGGGTTACATCAAATTTAGGGTGTTTTTTAATATAAGGAAGATTTGATTTTTTAAGGGCTTCTAATATTACCTTTTCAACTTTTTTTACCTCAACGCCGTATTCAACACCAAAAGGCACCCTGAACCTTACCGTATCATCATTTAAAGTCCAGTTTATAACATTGTTTTGAATAAAAGTTTGATTGGGAATAATCAAATCAATATTATCGTTCGTTCTTATAATCGTAGAACGCATTGAAATATCAATAACTTCCCCTATTCTACCCAAAAAGTCAAGACAAGTTTTAAAAATTCATGTATTTTATTGGATATCATTGCCCCTATGGCGGCACTAGGACCTTCGTTTCCAATGGCAAATCCGCTCGCTATTGACAAAGAAGATGCAAAAATTTTTAAAAACAAATCCTTAATAGTGAAAATAAGTCTGTTTTTTTCAACAGCTTCCGCTATTTCTCTAACACCATATTCTTTTACCGATTCATTTTTTGAAATCATATAATTAATGATAAAAATAGAAACCGTCGGTACCAGATAAACATACCAAACAGGAAGATGCCCTATAGTCTCAAAAGGGTCACCCAAAAAAAGCACAAAAGATAAAAACTTTGCTAAAAGAGCGTATATTACTATAAAAATACCGCTCAATGTTCCGCTTAAAAGAGCTAATATGATAAGTTTTGTAATCACGTTAAACCTTTATATTCCAACCCAGAGGGCTTTTATTCCCCCGACCAAAAACAAAAAAGCCACAGCCCCGATAATAAGCCCCATAAGCCTGCTTACGATTTTCAGACCGTTAATCCCAAGCATTTTAGAAATATAAGAGGCGTTTCTAAGAATCAGATAAACAATAAAAGAAGAAAGCAAAATAGAAATAAATAATATTAATTTTTCTTTAAAAGTATTGGCTTTTTCGCTAAACACTATAATAGTGGTAATGACTCCCGGCCCGAAAAGTACGGGAATGGCAAGAGGAATCATTGCAACATCATCCCTGTTTTCTGCAGCATTGTGTTCTTCTTGTGTAGTGTTTGTAGGAGCTATTTCTTTACCCTGAATCATATGTAGGGCTATAATAAGCAGAACAACTCCGCCGATTGTCTTTATTGAAGGTATATTGATTCCAAAAATCCTTAAAACATATCCTCCGCTCAACATAGTTATAATGCTTGCTGCTAAAACTGTAAGACTTGATTTTCTAGAAACATCGGGTATATCTGAATATTTCACAAGAGACAACATAATAGCGGCGGCGGCTATTGGGTTTAAAATAGTTATAAGAGAGATCGTATCAAACATTAACAATTTAAACATTCATTAGACCTTTTTTTAATTATATCACAACCTTTACTTATAAATTATCCGGAAATTGGAAAATCTAACCTGTTTTATTCCAATACCATTTCAAAGAAAAAATATGGAAAAGAAAAATAAATGCAAGTTTGAAATGTGGCTTGGTATAATAAAAAAATTCTGATAAAAATATCAATTTTCAAGACAGTGCAAAAAATGGATTTCTATACATAAATAATACCAAAACATAAAACAAATCCGACATTTTCATCTTTTTCACTTTACGATATTTCGGTGAAAAAGGTGACTAGTGAACCTACCCAACCAGCCAGGGTGCTAATGTTGTAAAATTTATGAGGATTGGTTTAACAGTGCCAGACCCCATTATAAATATAAAAAAATTAAAAAAAAACAGAAGTTTATTCAACTTCCGCATCGATAACGTCGTCGTCACCGCCTTTGTTTTGTTGCTGTTGTTGCGCTCCGCCCTGCTGAGTTCCGGCGTTTTGCTGCATATTTTGTGCAACTTTCTGCATTTCAGCAGTGATTTCATTTTTAAGAGCATCGATTTTAGCTTTATCTTCGCTTTGCTGCTCAATTAATTCTTTTGCTTCTTTAATTTTAGCTTCAAGGGCACTGACGTCTCCTAGTTTATCTTTATTGTCTTTTATGAATTTTTCAGCCTGATATGCTACGGCGTCAAGCTCATTTCTGGCTTTAATTGCTTCGATTCTTGCTTTTTCTTTTCTGTTGGCTTCTTCCGCCTCTCTTACCATTCTTTCAATTTCTTCCTCACTTAGAGTTGAGCTTCCCGTAATTGTAATTTTTTGCTCTTTTCCGCTTGTTTTGTCTTTAGCGCTAACATTTAGCACACCGTTTGCGTCAATATCAAATGTAACTTCGATTTGAGGCACTCCCCTTGGTGCAGGCGGAATTCCTTCAAGGTTAAACTGACCAAGCGATTTATTGTCTTTTGCAAGTTCCGCTTCACCCTGTAATACGTGAATTGTAACCGCTGTCTGGTTATCTTCAGCTGTACTGAATACCTGAGATTTTTTTACAGGTATAGTTGTACCTTTTTCGATAATTTTTGTCATAACCCCGCCAAGTGTTTCAATACCAAGGCTAAGCGGTGTCACGTCAAGCAACAATACGTCTTTTACGTCACCTTTTAATACTCCTGCCTGAATTGCCGCACCAAGTGCTACCACTTCATCCGGATTAACGGATTTGTTTAATTTTTTACCGCTAAAGTAATTGCTTACAAGTTCCTGTACTTTAGGAATTCTTGTTGATCCACCAACCATTACGATTTCATCGATTTCATCTTTATTTAATCCCGCATCATTAAGTGCGGTATCGATATGTTTTAGTGTTTCTTGTAATAAATCATCAATCATGGCTTCAAATTTTGCTCTTGTCAGTTTTTTAACAAGATGTTTAGGTCCTGACGCATCCGCTGTAATAAACGGCAGGTTGATTTCTGTTTCATCTTTTGTTGATAATTCTTTTTTAGCTGTCTCAGCCGCGTCTTTTAGTCTTTGAAGCGCCATTTTATCCTGGCTTAAATCAATGCCTGTTTCAGCTTTAAATTCACTAATCAACCAATCAACGATTCTGTTGTCAAAATCATCCCCTCCAAGGAACGCATTACCGTCAGTCGCTAAAACTTGGAATGTTCCATCACCGATTTCAAGTACAGTTACGTCAAACGTACCACCACCTAGGTCATAAACCAAGATTTTTTCTTCACCTTTTTTATCAAGTCCGTATGCAAGCGCCGCTGCTGTCGGTTCGTTTATAATTCTTAATACGTTAAGTCCAGCAATTTTTCCAGCTTCCTGAGTCGCTTTTCTTTGAGAATCGTTAAAATATGCCGGTACTGTAATAACAGCTTCTGTTACTTCTTCACCGAAAAATTCTTCAGCGTCTTTTTTAAGTTTCATTAAAATTTTTGCGCTTATTTCCTGCGGAGTATACACTTTTCCGTCAACTTCTACAGCACAAGCTCCGTTTTTATCAACTATTTTATATTGAACGTGTTTTTTAGCTTCCTGAGCTTTTTGCTCGTTACACATCATACCCATAATTCTTTTTACAGAATAAATTGTTCTTTCAGGGTTTGTAATCGCCTGTCTTTTAGCAGGTTCCCCTACTAACACCTCACCTTTATCAGTAAATGCCACTACTGAAGGGGTAGTATTTCTACCTTCTTTATTAGGAATGATTTTTGCATCTTTTCCATCATAATACGCCATTGCACTGTTAGTTGTTCCTAAGTCAATTCCTATAACTTTTCCCATAATTTCCTCCTTAAAGTTTATTTTTTATTGATTGTAACCATTGAAGGTCTTATGACTCTACCTTTTAGGGTATAGCCTTTTTGATAAATATCAACTATCTGCCCTTCTTCATGCTCCTCACTGCTGACCTGCTGAATAGCCTGATGAATTTCAGGATTAAATTCATTGTGCTCTACCGGTTCAATACCATGGTTTTTAAAAGTATCAAGCATTTTTTTAAGTGTTAACTCGACACCTTCAAGCAATTTGTCAAATGCATCCGCTTTATTTTCTATATCACCTGCGTGGGCTATTGCAAGCTCTAAAGAATCTACAACCGGAAGCAAATCTTTTGCAAATTTTTCATATGCATATTCTATAGCGTTATCAGCCTCTTTTTGAAGAAGCTTTTTGTCATTTTCACACTTTGCATAAGCTCTGAGAGCCTCATCAAGTTTTGCCTGAAGCTCTTCATTCTGTTTTTGAAGAGTTTCTATATCAACTTGATTTTCTTTTTTTTCTTCATGATGTTTCTCATGGTGCTTTTTTTTACTCATTTAATCCCCTCCTTTCACGGGTTTTGTTACTTCAAAAAAATCTGCATAAACTTTTCCCATTATAAGAATCTGTTTATACATTTTTTTTTCATTTTGAAACGTTTTCATAATTAAATAATCTTTTAAAAAACTAACGCCTTTCGGAAATTTATTAAATTCATAATTTTCAAAGGCGTTATATTCAAGATTCTCTTTAAATATGAATTTTTTATTGTAAGTTTCGTATTTATATAATTCTTTTATTTTTTGATACTCTTTTTTAAGCCCTATATGTAAAAGATATTTTCTAAGTTCATCTAACAGCATACCTTTTACGCATTTAAAAAGAGTATATATATGTCGGTCATATTTAAAAACGACTTCATCTTTTTCAAATTCCAAAATTATAAATTTGTTATTTAGATTATATACCTCAACAAGCAACTGGTTTTCAAACATCTCTATCATAACATATATATTTAATTCTTCTGATAATTGTTTTAAATCGCTATCAGTATTTATTGTACGATTTTTTAAATTTTCACGCCAAAATGATTTCATAGCTTTAACCGATGGATACGACCCGCTTGAAAAGTGTTCTTTTAAAATCAGGTCGTCTTTCTCAAGCTGTTTTAAATAGCTTCTTATACTTGATGCCGAAAACGGCAAATTAGCAAGTTCTTTTAATTTAGTTGAGCTTAAAGGCTCACTTTTAGTTAAGTAAACCTGTATTAACTGATTTAACACCAACTCAACTTTTTTCATCATTCTGGCACTCTTTTTTATTTTTTGACAATGAGATTATACAATATTAAAAAAAATATGTCAAGTTTTTTTATTGTGTTTTTTAAAAAACTTGAGCTGAATAGACTAAATCTTTTCATAAAAGCGTAATATTGAAATAAACATTGCAGTTACAGCAGGACCTATTATAATTCCCCAAAGCCCGAATGATGAAAGTCCGGCTACTATTGAGAAGAAAATAAGCAGTGAATTAAGCTCTGTATCAGCTTCAAAAGTGTTTTTTACATATTCTATAATCATAGGTTTAATAAATGTATCAGCAATAATTGAAATCATTATAATTGAATAAACAGCTACAACCAATGCCCCTGTAGTATTATCTATAGAATATAAATATAAACTAACAGGTCCCCACATTATAATTCCGCCTATTACAGGGATTAAAGAAGAAAAAGCATACATTATGGCAAAAAACAAAAAATTGAAACCATAAAATGAAACAATTGCTCCAAAAAGCACACCTTCCAATATCGCAGTCAATACCGTAGAATAAAACACAACACTCATAACCTCGCTGGTACTGAAAAAAAGTTTTTCAAGCTGATGTTTTTCAAGAGGCACAACTTTTTTAAAAAACTCTAAAATTTCTTTTCCGTAAAGAGTAGCAAAAAAGAAAAAAATCACAATTAAAAACGCATCTTTTATAAATACGGCGCTTTTTGCCGTTACAGTTCCGATAATCGGAACAACGGTATTATAAATCTGGGCAATATTGTCCGGATTTATAAATTTTCCGAGTTTATCAGCCATAAATCCCGGAAAATATTGTAATAAATCCTGTGCATTTATAATAATATTTTTTATATCTTCTATTTTAATATGTGATATAAATTTACCGGCCGTTATTACGAAATATAAAATCGGACCGAAAATCAACAATGCAAACAACAATGTCACTACAGTAGATGACAAATATTTGTTTTTAATTTTTTTATTTATGATAATACTGACTTTCCCAAATGCTATAGCCATCAATGAAGCTATTGCGATATCCAAAAGATACGGTTTATATGTCAAATACACAAAATAACCGATTACAATAGTTAAAAACGTTAAGAATTTCATATTTTTCCCTTAAAAAAGACTCTCGTCCGGAAATCTTAATATTTCATATGTTTTTCTCGTCGCGATTCTTCCTTTCGGTGTTTTTTCCACAAACCCGTTTGCAATCAAAAACGGCTCGATTACATCTTCAATCGTTCCCTCGTCTTCACTTAACGCAGCGGCAATTGTCGAAAGGCCTAAAGGTTTTTTAGCATCAGCCAGAAGTGTTAAAAATTTAATATCAAGCTCGTCAAATCCGTGCTCGTTTATTCCAAGCTCGTCAAGCGCGTATTTTGTAGTTTTGTGCGAAATGGTATTTTCATCTTCAATTTCAGCAAAATCCCTTACTCTTTTAAGAAGCCTTAAAGCGATTCTAGGTGTGCCGCGTGAGCGTTTTGCTATTTCTTCCGAAGCCTTGGGTTCTATTTCTTTATTTAATTTCCCAGCGGCCAATCTTATAATTTCGCCTAATTCATAAGTATTATAAAAATTCAGCCTGAAACTCATACCGAATCTGTCACGCAAAGGGTTGCTAAGCATTCCGGCCCTTGTAGTTGCTCCTATGAGGGTAAACCTTGCAACATCCAGCTTTATAGTCTGAGCTGCCGGACCGCTGCCTATTACAATATCAAGCCTGAAATCCTCCATTGCCGAATATAAAACCTCTTCAATTGAAGCTTTAAGGCGGTGTATTTCATCGATAAAAAGAATATCCCCATCTTCCAAATTTGTTAAAATCGCCGCCAAATCGCCCGATTTTTCAAGCATAGGGGCCGAAATTGTTTTAAGATTGCTTCCCATTTCGTTTGCTATAATGTTTGCAAGCGTAGTTTTTCCAAGCCCCGGGGGTCCGAAAAAAAGTATATGATCAAGCGACTCCCCCCTTTTTTTTGCCGCCTGAATAAAAACTTTCAGGTTTTTTTTAATCTGTTCTTGCCCAATATACTCGTCTAAATTCTGAGGCCTTAAGGATTTTTCATATGCTTCGTCAAAACTTATTTTTTCAACTTCCACTATTCTCATTAATATATTTCCTCATCACCCGGAAATTTTCCATTATTTACATCTTCAACATATTTTTTAACAGCATCTCTTACAAGCTCGGCCCCGTTTAGATAACGGCGCACGAATTTTGGTTTAAACTCTTCAAAAAATCCAAGCATATCGCTCCAAACAAGCACCTGTCCGGTTGTATATCTTCCTGCGCCTATTCCGATAGTCGGGATATTCACACTTTTTGTAATTTCACGGGCAACATCTTCTTTTACCCCTTCAATCACAAGCATTACAGCACCCGCTTCCTCTATTGCTTTTGCATCTTCAAGGAGCTTTTTTCTTGAATTTTCATCCTTTCCTTTCACAATATAACCGCCCTCGCTTCTGCTAAACTGCGGCATAAGCCCGATGTGACCGACTACCGCTATTGCATTCTCAGTTAAAAGCTTAACATGGTCGGCTTTTTCTGCTCCGCCTTCCAGTTTTACGGCATCGGCTTTTGTTTCTTTATAAACCCTGATGGCATTTTCAAGGGCCTTTTCAGGAGTTACGTAACTTCCAAAAGGCATATCGCATACAATATATGCTTTTTTAGAACCGTTACACACCGCTTTTGTATGATAAATCATTTGTTCAACCGTGGCGTTTAACGTATCGCTTTCGCCCATAAAACTCATATTTAAACTGTCACCTACCAAAATGATATCTGCAATATCATCAAAAATTTTTGCAAAAAGCGCGTCATATGCAGTAATCATAGTCAGTTTGTCTTTTTTATACAATGTTTTTAAAGTATTTTTCATTACCATCCTTTGGTATAATTTCACTAACTTAATTATACCAAAGGAAAACGATGAAAAAATTAATTTCATACGTAACAACAGGA
>Ga0256842_1001497_pt1 | contig 18569 bp, 16 predicted proteins | sample 4559240metaG_FD_185973 | JGI IMG/M metagenome (GOLD analysis project Ga0256842, IMG submission 185973) | Hydrothermal vent microbial communities from Guaymas Basin, Mexico - 4559-240 | ecosystem: Environmental > Aquatic > Marine > Hydrothermal vents | place: Mexico: Guaymas Basin | collected...
TAAAAACCATAAATACAACCTAATCCCCCTATGTAAAAAACACCATAAGTTAGTACATCAAGGAAAAATAGTTATATCAGGTTTTATTATGACAAGTGAGGGGTTGCAACTTCACTATGATGAGAGGCAGTAAAAGATTTTGGGTGGGTGCTTAGTTTAAGATAGTTTAAATCTTTTTTCTTCTCTTTTAATCTCCTTATCTCACTTTTTTTATCCAACTCAGGTTATTAATTCCATTAATAAAAGCTCTCAAAATAATACTTCTATGGGACTTATAGTAATTTAATTTTTATCGAATTCAAGTTTATAAGAATAATTTAATTAGGGATTATAAAACCAAAAAGTTATTTAAATCTTATTCTTTAAATTCCTAAATCATAAATTTGAACAACACCTATTAATATATTGTTATTAGAGACTAATAGAGAGTTCACTTTATATTTTGCCATCATTGTTTGGGCTTCCATTAGTTTGGCTTGTGAATTTATGGTTTTTGGATTTTTTGACATTAAATCTTTAGCTTTTAGTTCAAAAAATCTCTCTTCCATACTCTCCATAGCTCTTCTTATATCTCCATCTGTTATTACTCCAATAATATTATCTTGTTCCATAACAATAACTAATCCCATTTTACACTCTGATACGGTCTGTATAATCTCTTTAATTCCACTTTTCTGTGTGCATATTGGTAAACTACTTTTACGCATTACATCTTCTACCTTTGTTAAAAGTCGTCTTCCTAAACTTCCACCTGGGTGAAATTGTGCAAAATCTGTATCTTTAAACTCTCTAAGTTTCATAAGTGCAATAGCTAAAGCATCTCCCATAACAAGTGTAGCTGTAGTTGATGAGGTGGGAGCAAGTTGTAAAGGACACGCCTCTTTTTTTACACTAATATTTAGATGATAATTACTATTTTTAGCTAAAGTTGACTCTATATTGCCACTCATACCGATAATTATATTTTGTTGAGATTTAAGAAATGGAATAAGTTTTAAAACCTCATCAGTCTCTCCTGAATTTGATATAAGTAGAACTATATCCTCTCTCTCTATCATTCCTAAATCTCCATGATAAGCTTCTGCTGGGTGAATAAAAAAGCTAGGAGTTCCTGTACTTGCCATTGTAGCTGATATTTTTTTACCAATTATCCCCGATTTCCCCATACCCGATACTATTAGTTTACCTTTTGATTTAAAAATATCTTTTACACTTTTTTCAAAATCTTCTGTAATATTATTAGATAAATTTTCTATCTCTTTTGCTTCAATAGAAAATACCTCTTTTGCTATTTCTTTTATATTCAAAATTAACTCCTTTGATGATTAAATTCAGGTACTATATCTTTTAGAAGTTTAGGTAGATTTTCCTCTTCTTGTATTAATCTATCTATCTTTTTAATTAACTCACTGTAATTAACAGGAGGATTTGATGAAACCATAATTGAGCTATATTTGGTTTTTAAATCGGCATCATTAATTAAAAGCTCCTCATATAGCTTTTCACCTTTTCTTAGACCTGTAATTTTTATCTTTATATCATCTCTTCCTGAAAGCTCTATCATTTTTTTGGCTAAATCATATATCTTAATAGGCTCTCCCATATCTAAAATAAATAGCTCTCCACCTTTTGCTATTGAGGCAGATTGTAGTACTAATTGACAAGCTTCGGGAATAAGCATAAAGTATCTTGTAATATCTTTATGGGTTACTGTTATATCTTCACCTTTTGCTATTTGAGATTTAAATTTTGGTATTACTGAACCTGAACTTCCCAATACATTTCCAAATCTAACTGCTACTATCTCTGTATCTTTTGATGGAACTGTATGGGCGTATAGTTCGCATACTCTTTTTGTTGTTCCCATAATATTTGTGGGTCTTACTGCTTTATCTGTAGAGATTAAAACAACCTTTTTAGCACTATATTTAATGGATAAATCAATTACATTTTTAGTTCCAATTATATTATTATTAATTGCCTCTTTTATATTCTCTTCGCATAGAGGTACATGTTTATAGGCTGCTGCGTGAATTACAATCTCTGGGTTATAGAGTTTAAAGCTCTTCTCTAACATAGACCTCTCTTTTATATTTTGCATAATAGCTACACTTTTACTCTTATCTATCTCTTCATTAATAGAGTATAGATTAAATTCGCTATTATCGACTAAAATTATCATCTTTGCTCCAAATATCTCTACTTGTCTTGATATTTCACTTCCAATACTTCCACCTGCACCTGTAATCATAACTACTTTATCTTTTATAAAATTAGCTATAGTCTCTTTATCTAAATCTTTTGGTTTTCTTGCCAATAAATCCTCTATTGATATATCTTCAAGTTTTGGTTTATTGTCTTGAAATATTTGAGCTATCTTTATCTCATTTATACCTAAAGAGTTTAGTTTACTAAATAGGGTATCTAACTCTTTTTGAGATAACTTCTCTACTATAATTACAGCTTCAATATCAAGTTCATTAATTACACTATCTATATTATTTTTATGATAAACTCTTAGATTAGAAAAGTATGTACCAATAACATTTTTATCATTGGATAAAAGTGCGATAGGTTGATATGGTATCTCACTACTCCATGCACTCTTTATTATCTGAACGGCTCTATCGTTAGCTCCAATAATTATCGTTCTTTTTTGAATATTGGGACTATCTCTTTCTATATATAATCTTTTTGATATTCTAATAAAACCTATAAAGAACAGAGATAAAAATAGGTCAATAGCAATAACACTTCTTGGAAAAGGGTGGAAATACTCTTTAAATAATAGAAATATTATAGCAAATATAGAATAAGCTATAATGTGTGCAAATATTATTTTTCTATATTCAGCCAATCCAAAATAACGCCATGCTATAAAATATATCTTAAATATAAAAAATAGTAATATCTTTATCGGAATGAAAAATAGCATCATATTAAACATTGAATCTAAAAAGTTTTGAGGAATGTGGAAATTAAATCTTAAAAGATAAGATAGTGATATGGTTGCAATAGATATAACAATATCAAAAATAAGAAAAAATAGAACCCTTTTTATTTGAGTTGGTTGAAATAGAGTATCTTTTAGCATAGATCTTTAATAACCTCAACTACTCTATATAACTCTTTTAAATCTATTCTAGTAGGAGATGGCAGACATATACCTCTTTTATATAAATTTTCACTTGTACCATCTATAAATGAAATAGAATTTTTAAATAGTGGCTGTAGGTGCATCGGCTTCCATAGTGGACGAGACTCGATATTCTCTTTTTCTAAAGCTTTAATAACTTTTATAGGGTCTGTTTTTTTAAATATTAGAGTTGTAAGCCATCTATTTCCTCTACTTCCTTTAATCTCTGGCATAAATAAAATCTCTTTTATACCACTTAACTCTTTTTTATAAAAATCAAATATTGCTCTTTTTTGTTCTACTCTTTTTGTTAAAACTTCCATTTGAGCTACACCTATGGCTGATAGTACATTACTTAATCTATAGTTATATCCATACTCTTTATGTTCATAGTGAAGATGTGGCTCTTTTGCTTGGGTTGATAAAAATTTAGCTCTATCTATCCACTCTCTATTATCACTTACCAATATTCCACCACCACTTGTGGTTAAAATTTTATTTCCATTAAAACTATATACTCCCAAATCTCCAAAAGTTCCACTCTGTTTATCTTTAAAAGATGCACCTAATGATTCTGCACTATCTTCTATAAGATATATATTATTATCTCTACATATCTCTAAAATCTTATCAATCTCTGCTAACTGTCCGTATAGATGAGTTACTATTAAAGCTTTTGGTTTTTTAGGCAGTTTTTTTATGGCTTTTTTTAGAAGTTTAGGAGATAAGTTCCAACTCTTATCACTATCTATAAATATAGGAGTAGCACCTTGATAGAGAATACAATTGACCGAACCTATAAAAGTAAAAGATGAGGTTAAGACAAAATCTCCACATTTTATATCTAAGACTCTAAGTGCTAAATGTAATCCAGCTGTAGCACTAGATAGTGCTAGAGCATTTTTAGTTTTTGTATAATATTTTATACTATTTTCAAATTTAGTTACAAACTCCCCAGTTGGAGCTATATAGTTACTTTTAAAAACCTCATCAATATATTTTTGTTCATTTCCACTCATATTGGGTGGAGATAAAAAAATTCTATCTTTCATCTATTTTCCTTATAACCTTACACGGATTACCATAAGCTACACTTCTACTACTAATATCTCTAATAACTACAGAACCAGCACCAACTATACAGTTTTTGCCAATATTAACCCCTTGTATAACTGATGAGCCTATGCCTATATGTGTACTTTTTCCTATTTTTACATCTCCAGCTAAAGCAACTTTTGGTGAGATATGCACAAAATCTTCTATAATATTCTCATGCTCTATAACAGATGCACTATTTAATATAGCACAATTTCCCACTTTTGCATAAGGATTAACAATTACACCTGCCATAATAACTGTGCCTTTTTCTATAGTTGCACTTTTGGCAACTACTGCACTTTTGTGAATTAGTGTCTCTACTTTAAAACCGTAAGATTTGACTTTTTTATAAAGTTTCTCTCTAATACTATTACTCCCAATACCAAAAGCTATTGGTATGTGGGAGTTATCTTTTATATCATTAAATGATAGATAGTTATTTTCTCCATCATCAATTAGTATTATATCACTATATCCACAAATTTCTGCTATATCAGCCACAACTAATCCATGTCCACTAGCTCCATAGATATAGATAGATTTCATCTATTTTGAGCCTTTAAACTTTTCAATAGTTACATAAGAGTTTGAGGATATATCACTTCTTTGAATAACCTTTAGAAAAGTGAGCCATAAAATTTTTAAATCTAGTAAAAAAGAGTGGTTATCAACATACCAAACATCTAGTTTAAACTTCTCTTCCCAACTTATAGCATTTCTTCCATTTACTTGTGCCCAACCTGTAATACCAGGTATTACACTGTGTCTTCTTCTCTGCTCTTTATTATATAGTTTTAAATACTCCTCTAACAGAGGACGAGGGCCTACAAAACTCATATCTCCTTTTAAAACATTAAATAGCTGTGGTAGTTCATCAAGACTTGTTTTCCTAATTGCTAAACCTACTCTATTTAATCTCTTATCATCAGGAAGAAGTTTTCCATTTTTATCTCTCTCCTCACTCATTGTTCTAAATTTATAGATAGTAAATAATCTATCATTTAACCCTGCACGAGTTTGTTTAAAAATTATTGGTGTTCCTATCTTAAAATAGACTAATATTGCTGTAAATATAATAATTGGTGATAGTATAATAATTAAAAATAGAGATAAAAAAATATCAAATACTCTTTTCATAGTAATTTCTCCAGTTCATCTTTTAGTTCTTTCAAAAAAAACTCTTGATTATATCTTTTTATAATTGAATTTCTAACATTATCTTTTATTTTATTATATAAATTTTTATCTTCAATTAATTCTAAAAGAACATTAACTAAACTATAGAGATTTTTTTTCTCTACTAATATCCCATTTTCTCTATCTATTATAATCTCATTACAACCATTAATATTAGTAGCAACCAAAGGGAGTCCAAAACTTCCAGCTTCTATTAAAGAGTTTGGTAATCCCTCTCTATATGATGGCAATATAAAAATATGGCTAATAGATAGATATGGACGAATATCTTTTTGAAAATCTATTCTAATAATATCACTATCACTCATCATTAAATCCATACTTTTTTGACTAATGGCATTTAAATGCTCTTCAAAATCACCAACTATTAGAAGTTTTAGACTCTTATGACTCTTTTTTAAAATAGAAAAAGCCTCTACTAACTCATTTATTCCTTTATCTTTTACAACTCTTCCTATAAATATAAAAACAAAATCATCTTTTTTAATATTAAGCTTTTCTCTTAAACTCTCTTTTTGACTAATAGAGAAACTATCTTTAAAAAACTCTGTATTAACTCCATTTATAGAGCCATTAGCAATAACTTTAACCTCTTTTTTAGTAAGATTTCTATTTACATATTTTTGCAATCCAAAACTATTACAAAATAGATTAGTAGAAAAAGCGTAAGTTAATTTCTCTATTAATTTAAGAAGTCTCTTTTTATTTCCTTTTGCTTCCATTAAAGGCATACCTACAATATTATGTACTCTAATAGGAACTCTAGCAAAAAATGAGGCTATCATAGCAAGTAGTCCAGCCTTTGGAGTAAATGAGTAAACAATATCAGGTTTAATTTTTTTAAGATAGATATATATTGTAATTAAAGATTTCAAATCTTTAAAAGGCGTAATTTTTCGGCTCATATCAATAGCCTCTAGTTTTACACCCTCATATTTTTCTATTTGACTATTTATAGGCTCATTTGATGTAACTAAATAGACATTAAAAAAAGAGGATAGATATTTTGGTTGCCCTTTAACTAGAGTAGCTAGACTTAAAGGGACAGTAGTAAAGATAACTAATTTTTTCATAAAGAATTATACTTTTAGTTTAAATACTTTTGTAAATGGTGTTAATATTGTAGGTTCAAATAGTTCAGGGTCATAATTTTCTAAAACAAATAGTTGAATATAGGTAGAATTAAATATTCTCTTATCTAAAATTAAAAATTGATTATAGTTTCTCATATATATAACAAATATATTTGAGCCTACATTTAAGTGTCTTACTCTTTTATGTAAAATGCCTTTATTATCATACTCTGTTACTACAAATTGATTAATAGGTATTATATTATTACCAGATTTTATATTTCCACCTATAATTTGCATTCCATTATTTAAATGAAATATATTTCCTTGTGTGCTAATAACATTAGCCCTAGAGAATAGTGGAGATTTATATTTTTTCCCTGTTAATAAATTTAGATTAGCAAATAGGTCAATAGTTGGCAGAATATTCATCATTTTTAGAGGTAAATAAAAATATATATCTCTAGTTTTTTTAGGAAGTTTTATTGGAGAGTTTAAAGAGGCTATAAACTCATTTACATTTTTAATACCATACTCTTTCATTCCTCTCTCAAGCACAGTTCCTGCTGTAAAATTACTATCTTTTAAAGCTCTCTCTTTATACTCCACATCAAGTCTTGCTATATTTGCACCAGCTCTTTGGTTATGAAGTAATGCAAAACTTACAGAGTAGTTTGCACTTCCACTATGTCTTGCACCATCAATAAGGGTTTTAACATCAGAATAGTATCTAATAGGATAGCCATAATCCCACCAAGCAACTACATAATCTTCTCTTGATGCTAATTTTTTAAGTTTATCTAAAACTTCAACAGTCTGTTTATTAAATACAGTTGGAACTTTATATCCTACTATATGTTCAATATTAGGTATAAGAATAGCTATTGTTGAAATAGCTATAAATCCTAATCTTAACTCTTTTTTCTCTATAAAAGTAGATAAATACATTATAAGATAACCAATACTAAGAGCTAAAATAGGAACAGCATAAACTGTAAATCTAAGTCCACCCCATAAAGCAATAAATCCAAGTCCAACTAAAGGTAAAGAGAGTAAAAAGATACGGTGTTTAAATAGTAATAGAAGATAACCAATAATAGATAATATAAGTGCAACTCTTCCACCACTAATTCTATTTGCAAATACTTGAAAAGGTATCTCTCCTGCCTCTCTTACGGTTTTTACAACAGAGTAGTAGTGAAGTCCTGCTTCATTTGCTATATTTGAACTATCTCTAAATAGATACCCATTAACTCTATTAATAATAGGGTCAAGTCCACCTGTTATTAAAATTAATAAAACAGAAATAGCTAAAATAGCATAAATTACTTTTGATTCTAAATCTTGTTTAATATGAAAAAATCCAAATAGAGCTAATATAAGAACTATTTTAATAGATAAATCTATTTGAGATAGTGCTAAAAGCATAAAAATTAAAATCTTATAGTTAAATATATTTTTTCTATCAAAAATAAGAGTATATATTAATACAACTCCTGCCATAGATAGACTTAATGAGTAGTTTTGAAAATACCACCAATTAGATAATACCATAAAGAAAGAGACAAGTAGTATATATCTATTTCTTTTTTCTATCATTGCAAACATAATAGACCAAAGTGTTAAACTAGGTAGAACTATGGTTAACATATCAGTATCATAATATCCTGTCATTGTTCTATTATAATAACTCCAAGCAATTCCACCAAGCAAAGCTCCAATAAATCCTACATACTCCATGCTTAAAACTCTAGCCATTAACATAATAGGAATAACAAGCAAAGAGCCAAAAAATGTTGGCATCCATAAAATAATAGTTTCAAATGAGAACGGTAAAATCTTTGCTAAAAAGGCAGTAACAATAGCTAAAGAACTATCAATAAAAGAGCCATCACCTTTTTGATGTCCTCCATTTAATATATCTCTAGCCCCTTCAGCATAACCATATCCATCATTGGTATTAATCATAAGTTGATTATTCCACCTAAACTGTTCCACATCATGAAATTGATAGACCCAAATAGTTCTAACAGATAAACTAAATAGATAAGCCAAAAGTACCAATATTATAAAATTTTTGGTAGAGAGTTTCTGATTTGTCATAATTTTCCTAATTTATTTAAATTTATGTATAAATCTCCATATAGAGACAGGCAAAAATGATAAGAGATATAAAAAAAGATAATTCTTACTTATAAATCTATATTTATAAAGAGCTAATCTAGCCTTTTTCATATCATCTATACTAGCGTAATATTGGGCGTAATAATACCCAACTTTTGCATAAGCTAAAGAGTACTCTTTACTATATTTATTTTTTAAACTTATATTTTCTTTAAAAATAGTGTTAAGAGTTTTTTCCACTTCAATAGCCCATCTATCTATTTTTTTAGATGTTAAAGAGTTTAATAATTTTCTATATTTTACTATTGGTCTCTCTATAACAGCTACTTTATATTTACTTGCAATCTGCATAAATAGGTCATAATCTGGTGAAAACTCCATAGTGGTATTAAAAGATATATCTATATTGTTTCTAATTAAAACAGTTTGCATATTTATCTCATATCTTATTAGATTTTGAGAAAATACATCTCCTGTTTTTGCTTTTGGTAAATCTTGGTTTATCTCTTTTCCATATTTATCTATCCAAATAGCACCACCATAACACATCTGCAGAGTTTTGTCTTTTTCTAAAATATCTATCTGATTTTGAAGTTTATCTTTTAACCAAATATCATCTGTATCTAAAAATGCTAAATATTCACCTTTACAGTAGTTAAGTCCAAAATTTCTAGCATCTCCTAAAGGTATATTTTTATGGGTTTTATAATATTTTATTTTTTTATTATAGCTTTTTACTATTGAAGCTGTATTATCAGTTGAGCAGTTATCAATAAATATTATCTCCCAATCTTTAAAAGATTGAGCATAAACACTATCAATTGCCTCTTTTAAATACTCTTTAGAGTTATATCCGTTCATTAATATAGAAACTTTAGCCATAATATCTCTCCAATAAATTAAATATACTCTCTATCTCCTGTTCAAATTTATTGGAAAACTCTATATCAATTAAGCTCATTAGTTTACTATTATCTACAAATAGTATTTTAGCTTCTGTTTTATCTCTCTTATTTAATATAATCTCTAACTCCTTATTATATTTTTTTTTGAAAACCGATTGAACCTTTTTAGCAAGATAAAGCATACTATATGTTTGATTTGAACTTAGATTTAAAGTGCTATTTGGTTTAAACTTAAAACTCTTTTCTATAACTTTACAAACATCACCCATATAAATAAAATCCCTTACAGCTTTGCCATTACCTTTTAAAACTATTTTCTTATCTAAAAAAGCAGACCTTGCTAAATCATTTAAAACTAAATACCACTTACTACTATCTATAGATTTAGGAGAACCGTAACTATTAGTTAATCTAAAAACTATTGAGGGAAAACTATTAAATTGCTTTAAATAGTACTCTGCAAAAAGATGAGTGGAGGCATAATCATTTTTAGGATTAGGAGGAGTATTTTCTGTAATGGTGCCACTATCTACTCCATATATATGAAAAGTACTTAAATATATAAACCTTTTTATATTTTTATTTTTAAAAATTTCTATTAAATTTCTAGTTCCTAAACTATTAATTAAAAGAGCTTTTTGATAGTAGTTTTTATAAAAAAACTCATTATAACTTGCAGTATGGATAATATAATCAAACTCCAAATCTTTTAGTTTTTTATTTAAATTATTAAAATCACTAATATCAGCTTGAATAGTACTATATTTACTATCTCTTATATTTTTAGATAAAATAGAAATTTTATAACCATTTTTAGCAAAATAACTACTAATCCAAGAGCCTAAATTTCCAAATCCACCTGTAATAAGTACTCTTTTACCACTCATAAGAAATCTCACTAAGTTCCAAATTATCAGCTTCGTTTGGATCATGTTCAATACTAGCTAAATTTAATACTATATTAATCTCTCCTAAACCTCTAAAAGCAACCCAAAGATTAGGTTTAATAGTTAATCTTTGATAATTTTTTTTAGGAGATAGTTTTACAGATAAAAACTCATCTCCATTATATATAACAAACTCAACCTCACCCAAAATTACAACTAAATTTAAAACCATTTTAGTATGTCTCTTCCAACCTTTAATATCACCTCTATTTACAGTTGTAAAATATGCTTCACCAAAGCCACTAAATCCACTGTCACTTTTTTTTATTGCATGAAATATATCACCTTTTGGATTTTTTATCTGTTTTAATGGGGTTAGGAGTAGTTTTTCCATTTTAATCCTTTTATCTGAAATTTTATCTAAATCCTACTAAATTAGAACTATTTTAACCCTAAATAACATCATCTAATTTATCATATTATTTAAATACTTAATATTTATTTTAAATAAATAGCTTAAAGAAATATTAAGTATTATCTAACTCTAAATAGAGTAATATTTAGGCTGAATTATATGTTTTTTTTAATAAAAAGATAAGTTTAACTATAAAAGGATTATAAAATGTATAATAAAATATTTTTAATAATTACTCTTCTTACTACCACAATTTTTGCTAAAGATGAGTTTAGTTCAGAGAGATTTTTAGGTATTGAGGCTGGATATGGGACTGTTCAATCAAGAAATGTTATAGGTGTTCCAAGTTCTACTAAAGGTGTAGAGTTTGGTTTTAGAATTGGTGCTCAAAATGAGGAGTGGAGAACTACTATATCAGGTCATACTTTTAATAAAAATGAGCAAAAATATTTTAGAGGAATGATTTCCTTTGATAAATTTGTATGGGATAGTTTATATAAGAGTGATAATATTATATTTAAACCTTATCTTGGTGCGCATATTGGTTGGATGAAATATACCGATAGTAAATCAGCAATAGAAGATAGTGGTTATATATATGGAGCTCAAGCAGGAATTGCATGGAATGTTTTAAGAGAGGTTGATTTTGATTTTGGTTACAGATACTCAATATCAAATCTAAATAAAGTTGATGATATAGGCAGTTTTGTATTTGCTGTTAACTATCTATATTAATAAGGAGGAGTAGATGAAGAAATATTTTATAAAATCTGTTTTGCTGTTTTTAACAATATGGTTGAGTGGTTGTGGGAGTGGAGAGATTAATAGTACAGGTACATCTTCAGAAAAAAATATTGAAATTACAACACGAAAAAGTTTAATTGATGCTAAAAATCAAGAGTTTTATTTAGAATTTTCAATGAAAAATAACTATTCACAAGGGGTAGAGACTGAACTTTATAATGTTGTAGTTGATTTAAATTCATGTGCAGTAAGTAGTAGCTCTTTGGATATTTTAGACCATACTATTAAGTTTAATGAACCATCTCAAACTCGTACTATTACAATGGTTGCAAATTTTGTAAAGCCTTGTATTCCAACAGCTTATAAAATAGAAGCTAATAACCGTTTAAGTTATAATGGAACAACAAATACAATAAAATATAAATCTGGATTTAAACCTATTACTATTGATGGAAATATAACCCATGAGGATATTACATCTATTTTTGATTATGGAGTACAACTTATAGCACAAAACAATCAACCAAAAATAGAACTAGATAGTAAAAAAAGATATAAACTCTTTTTTGTTAATTTAGATAATAACTCTAGTGTAAAAGAGGATAGAGTTCACTCAATTACTATTAGAAGTAGTGACCCATCAAAAGTAAAACTTATTGACCCAAATAACTATTTAAATGATAATGGAGAAGCACATAATGAACTAACATTTAAAGAGAAAAATGGAATAGATTTATATATACAAACATATAATAAATCAGGTGTTGTAAACTTTGATGTAGATGTAAATTATACTAATAATAGAGGTGAAGTTTATGATTTAAAGACTAGAACAACTTTAACTATTTTATCAGGTATTCCAACAGCTTTTTCTATTAATTCAGCTGGAGTTGAATATAAAGAAGATACTAAATGGTTTGAACAGAAGTTTCTTATATCTGCTTCTGATAAATATAATAATATTGTAAATATTTCACCAAAAATTAATATATCAGCTATGGCAGATTTTACTAGAGATAGTAATGGAAATAGAATTTTACATGGTAAATTTAGTACTATAAAGGGTGAATTAGTAGCAGATAAAGAGAGTCATAGTGCCATATTAAAAACTAATAGTAATCTATTTAATAGTATTGATACTACTAGGGATTTTTTACTTCTTTTTGGAGATATTAAAGCTAATGAAGCTTTAGGAAAATGGGATATTGACGCATATAATTATAATAAAACAACTTTAGGTTTAACAGATTCTTATTATGGAGAAAATCATAATAATTTAGGTTTTGCAATAGGACACAACTATTATAATGAGGTGTGTAGTAGTGAATCTAAAGAGTGGGAATTAAATATTGATTCAACTGATGGAATTTATCAATTAGATAATGAGGGTAAAACCTATGTTACACTAAAATTTCCAGCCTATATGATAGGTAAAAAAATAGCATTAAGTGTAAACTTTTCAGGAAAAGAGCAAAGAAGTGGAGAGGTGCATTTTGAGACTCTTCATAGTTTTCAAGGTGTAAAACCACCCGAAGATATAACTATTGATGCAAATACTTCAACTCCTATTACTCAAAGTTTTGCTTTTGAGATTGATACAGGTTCAGCTGATAGATTTTGGGTAAAGAATGCAAGAGTTATATGTAAAACAAAATCTGAAAATATTGTAGTAACTGCATTTTCAGAAAACAGTGAAGTTACAAATATTTCAGAATGTTCAAATAGTGAAAATGGAGAAATAGCATATTGGAACTTAACTGTTCAATTAGCCAATTTAGAACAAGGTGGAACTTTATCTTTTGAAGAGTGTCAAGTTGCTAGTTTTATTGATGAATTTTAAATAAATATAGATACCTTAAAAGGTATCTATATAGATAACACTTCTACAAACTCTAACTAATTCTTTCAAATTATTATATAAAAACAACTAAAAAACTTTCTTAAAGAAATATTAATATAAAATCAACTATTGACTATACTGTTTTTATTGAAATATTTATATATCTAACTTATTTTAATAGAATTAAATATTTTTTAATCATAAATAAAAATGTTTTATGTTATAGTATGTTATATTTTATATGGTATAGTCATATATATTATAATCAGGAGGATAGCATGAGCTATTTTAAAAAGTTACTTATTATAGGAGTAGTTTTAATATCAACTACAATAAATAGTTTTGCATTAAAAGCAGAATATAGGTTTGAAAATTGTGATGGAAGTGCTACAACTAAAAATAATCAAAGTTCATTACTCAATGGAGTATTAAGTGGTGATGCAGAAGTTACACTTAATAATGGAAAGATAAAAAATGCACTAACACTATCAGGAGATGGAATGATGAGTATTAAACATAATTCAAATCTTGACCTTATTCAAAACTTAACTATTACATTTTGGGTTAATCCAAAAGAGAAAAAGAGACAAGCACTTATTGTAAAAGGTGATGGTGGAGGAAAAGCAGGAGCTAATGCAGAGTACTCTCTTGTTTTATGGGAAGATGGGAAATTTAAATATAAACATAATAATACAGCAGATATTTTCTCTAAATCTAATATACCTCTAAATAAATGGACATATATTGCATTAGTTAGAGATAATAGTGCTAAGAGCATAAAGATATATATTAATGGTGTTCTTGATGCAAATAGAACTTATACTATTGACCCTTCATCTTCAAATACAGAAAAACTATTAATTGGTACAGGAGATTTTTACTCTGATACTATGAAAAGTTTTAATGGGAAATTAGATGAGATTAAAATATATAATTTAACTCTATCTAAATATGAGATTAGCAATATGTATGAAACTGAAAATAGTAAAAAATACTATACCAAAGAGTGTGCCTCAACCCATAAAGCACCAGAGGCAGTTAATGATAGTGCTGATTTACCTATTGATGGAGAGGTTGTTGTAGATGTTTTATCTAATGATATAGTATATGACAGTAATAGATGTGAACTTAATAGTTCAACTGTTAAAATAGTATCAAATTTAGAAAACTCAACAATAAGTGATAATAATAGAACTTTAACTGTAAAAAATCAAGGTATATGGAGTGTAACAAGTAGTGGTTCAATTAAATTTGTATCTAATAATAACTTTTATGATAATCCTACAGATATATCTTATATTGTAACAGATAGTTGTAAAGAGGTAAGTAATAAGGCAACTGTAACATTAACAAGAGTAGCAGTTACTCCACCAACACCTACTCCAACACCAGTATCTACACCTATGCCACTACCTACACCTTATCCTACGGCTACCAAAACGCCTACTGTATCACCAACACCTACAGTAAACACTCCTACTCCTACTCCAAAACCAACTTCAACTACAGAAGATAGTAGTAAAGAATTTAATATAGGAGATAGAGTTTGGTACGATAAAAATAAAAATGGTATTCAAGATAGTGGAGAAGATGGAGTAAATGGAGTTATTGTTGTGTTATATGACAATAAAGGAGCTGTTGTAGAAAGAACAACAACTAATGCTAGTGGAGAGTATCTATTTAAAAATATAAAAGAGGGAACTTACTCTATAGGATTTAGTAATTTACCAAAAGGATATATATTTACATCACAAAATATGGGTAGTGATAATAGTAAAGATTCTGATGCTAGTAGCAGTGGAAGAGTATCTAATATTAAGATAGATAAAAATGACTTAACTTATGATGCAGGGATTATATTAAATCCTCAAACAGTAGTCCAACCTACAATAACAGACAATAATAGTAGTGTAGTTGGAGATTGTGATTGTAATGATTATGAGTCATCTGTTCCAGCTCTTAATAAAATAGGAGTATTAGCAATATTAATATTAGTTGGGTTACTCGGAACTCTTTTTATTAAAGAAGAAGAGTTTAATTTAAATATTAAATAAAGGAAAGATATGAAAAATTTAAAATTATCTCTTATTGCACTATGTGCAGTAGGAAATTTTAGTTATGCAGGAGGAGATATCTCTCCTGTTACAGATTATGAGATAGAAGATGCTGTAGTAGCAGAAGAGGAAGCGTATCCTATAGAAGATACCTATATTGAACCAATTGTAGAAGAGAGTGTTATTGAAGATGAGTTTTCAATTCCTGAACCTCAACCTGAAATTGTTACTCCATCACCTACTCCTGTAGCAGTTAAACCTATTCCTATTCCAGTTAAACCAAAACCTCCTATTGCCAAAAAAAGAATATCTACAAATGGGTTTTATGCAGGTTTAGGTATTACAGGTGCTAGATATAGAGATAGCTGTCACTGTAAAACTAAAACAGGTAAAACAGTAAAAGTTACAAATAGAGATACAACTTATGGTGTTATGGGAAGAGTTGGATATGATTTTAATCAATATGTAGGAGTTGAAGCTAGAGGATTAAAAACAAATTGGGGTTCAGATGGAAGTAGAGTAGAACATATTGGAGTATATTTAAAACCAATGATACCAGTTAGTAATAATTCTAATGTATATGGTTTAGTAGGTATTGGAAATACAAAAGTTAAAGGTAGTATGCCACATGTTGATAGTGATGCTTTAGCTTTGGGTGCAGGTGTTGAAGTAGATTTATCAAAAGATACACCAAAAGATGGAAGATACTCAAGAAGTTTTGATGGTCAAGGAGACCAAGAGACTGGTATAGGACTATTTGTTGATTATGAAAGAATGGTAGCAAAAAAGAACGCACCTATATTAGATGCAATGAGTGTTGGTGTCTCTTACGACTTTTAAAAAAGAGCTAAATTAAACATATTTTGCTATAATCAGTAAAATTAAAAATATGGAATATAATAGAGATGAAAAGAATTATACCACTAATGATTTTTAGCATAATAGGTTTAAATGCTCAAATTATTGATGCAATAGCTATTGATGTTGATGGTGAACCAATTACGACCTTAGAGATAGAGGCAGTTCAAGCAAAACTTAATATGTCAAAAAAAGCAGCTATTGAGGCTTTAATTAAAGATAGATTAGAGAAAAGTGCTATTGAAAAAGCACATATTACTGTCTCTCCTGAAGAAGTTGATACAAAGATAGACCAAATCGCATCTGCTAGAGGAATTACGAGAGAAGATATGAAATTAGCTCTTGCTAAAAAAGGTCTTACTTGGGACTCATATAAAAAACAGTTAGAAGTAGAGATAAAAAAAGAGAAATTTTTTGCTAAAAATATAGCTTCTACTATTTCAAGACCTACAGAAGATGAATTAAGACTCTATTATGAGACACATAAAGATAAATTCTCTCAAAATAGTTCAATTACACAAGTTAGTCTTATTGCTTATGCTAGTAACTCATCAACTAAACTTCAAGAGGCTATGCAAAATCCTATGAAAATAATAGATGGCGTACAACAAAAAAGTATGTTAGTAAGTAGTAATGAGATGAACCCAAAACTATTTAATATAATAGATAGTACACCTGAAGGTAGTTTTACACAACCAATTAATACAGGTAGAGGATTTGTAGCATATTTTGTAAAATCAAAGTCAAATCAAGGAGATGGTGGATTTGAAATGGTTAAAAATAGCGTAGCTATGGCATGGTTACAAGAAGAGAGAATAAAAGCTAGTAAAAACTTTTTAAGTAAACTAAAAAATAGTGCAAATATTAGAGTTATTCGATTATGATTAAAAGATAATCTTATTTAAATTTATGGTTTTTGCTTAATTTTAAATAAAAGTATGGTATTTTTAGATTAAAAAAATAGGTGAGCGTATTGAGTATAGATTATAGAGCAGAGATTAAAAGACTAAAAGAGAAACTACCTGTTACAGTTGTAGGACACTTCTATCAAAGAGATGAGGTGTTTGAAATGGCTGATATTATTGGTGATAGTTTAGAATTGGCTAGAAAGTGTAAAACAGATAGTAATCCTTGGGTTGTATTTTGTGGTGTTGGATTTATGGGGCAGAGTGTAAAAGTTATTGCTCCTGAAAAAAGGGTTCTAATGCCAAAAGTTGCATGTTGTGCTATGGCTAGAATGATTGATAGTAGCTACTTTGATGATAGTGTTCAATATATGGTTGATAGAGGTGTACCAAAAGAGAATATTTTACCAATTACCTATATAAATAGTGATGCAACAGTAAAAGCAAAAGTTGGAGAGATGGGTGGAATGGTTTGTACTTCATCAAATGCCTATAAAATTATTGAAAAAGGTTTAGAGAGTGGGAAAAAGATACTCTTTGTTCCAGATAGATGTTTAGGTCAAAACTTTGCAAACTCAATGGGATTAAAGTCTTGTATAATAGGTGAAGGTGAGTGTGACCCTAAAGAGGCTGATATTATCTGTTTTAATGGTTTCTGTTCTGTTCATCAACTCTTTACTCTTGATGATATTGAGTTCTATAGAAATAGATACCCAGATATAAAAATAGCAGTTCACCCAGAGTGTGACCCAGAGATAGTTAATGCTTCAGATTTTGCAGGTTCAACCTCTCAACTAATTAAATATGTAGCAGAACTTGACCCCAACCAAAAAGTAGCAGTAGGAACAGAGTATAATCTAGTAAATAGAATGCGACCTAACGGAAACACTTTTGTACTATCTTCAACGAAACCAGAGTGTCCAACTATGAATGAGACTACGCTAGAAGATTTATATCTAACTCTTAAATCTATTGAAGATGAAAAGCCAATTAATGAGATAGTAGTTGACCCTCATACTGTTAAATATGCCAATTTAGCACTAGAGAGAATGTTAGCTATAAATTAAGTTTACCCATTTTATGGTTTTTAAAACCATAAAATGAAACTAAAAACTAAGTACTTATATATTAATGATAGTATCTTTTTCAATGGAAAATCATAGAAACCACAAAAATATCAAAAATAGTTTTTAATCTATGATACAATCATCTTCCATCTACTTTGGTTTCACCTCACTAGCTATTATTAAACCAATAAAATAACTTTCCTTTATAGGAATTGGCAGTTAAGGTGTCGTAGCCAAACTATTGTGGCTTAAGGTAATTGTTATTT
>Ga0256842_1001498_pt1 | contig 18566 bp, 16 predicted proteins | sample 4559240metaG_FD_185973 | JGI IMG/M metagenome (GOLD analysis project Ga0256842, IMG submission 185973) | Hydrothermal vent microbial communities from Guaymas Basin, Mexico - 4559-240 | ecosystem: Environmental > Aquatic > Marine > Hydrothermal vents | place: Mexico: Guaymas Basin | collected...
AACCCTTGTTAGAATTTTTTGAAAGTCCAATATCAAAAAAGATTTTTTCAAATAAGGCAAAAAATATATACATAGAGAAAGATATCTTAAAGCCAAACAGTGTTAAGGTTATCAGACCAGATAGATGTGTTGTGTTTGAACAATATGCTATAGTAGTTGATTTTAAGACCGAAGAGCCAGTTACCTCTGAAATTGAAGATAAATATAGAAAACAGATAAGAGAATATTGTGATACTGTTGCTAAGATCTTAAATATCCCATGTTATGGATATCTAGTTTATCTTTTAAAGCCATCTATAAGGCAGGTAGTTTGATATGTCCAAGATAGTTTGTGTTCATCCAAAGATAAATCTATTAAATACGGTTGCAGATGTTATATTTGAAAAAAATGACATGGATAATGCATATATAATCTTTACACATAAAAGGGCGGTTAGCTTTTTTCAATATTATATTTCGAAAAAGATAGATAAGCCATGTTTTTTGCCCAATGCATATTCGGTGGAAGATTGGGTAAAACAGTTATATTTAATGAATCAAATAGATGTCCCTGTAATAATAAATGAATATGACCAGGCATGGATTATATATGAGGCTGCAAAAGAGGTTTTTTGGGATTTAGGAGATAATATATCAAGCTGGGATGATTTTTTTCCTTGGGCACTTAAGCTTGTTAAGTTGTTTAAAGAAATAGATATTGAACTTGTGGATGCGAAAGATATACCCCATCCACCTTATGAAAATTTATCCAAACTGGGCCAGAGGCTTTTAGAAAAACTTGGAAGGATTTATGATACATTTTCTTATAAATTAAAGGACAAAAAGGTTATTACTTATGCAAAGATGATTCGTTTTTTAGCTGAAAATCAGATACAAATTCCAGATTCACCATTTTATTTTGTGGGTTTTTATGCATTAACAAAGGCAGAGGATAGACTTTTAAAAAAGATATTTGATGAGCGTGAAACTCATATTTATTGGCATGCAGACATCAATGATCTTCCTGTGTTGTATAAAAGATGGAAAAACTCATGGAATGTATCATTAGAATCATTGGATATAGATAATGCTCCACAAACTGATATGTATTTTTATGAAGCCCATAGTTTGCATGCTGAACTAGAAGAGATAAAAAGGGCCTTACCTGAAAAAATAGAAGATACAAGGCCTGATAAGAGTGCAATAGTGCTTGTATCACCAGAAAATCTAATACCCCTTATTTATCACCTTCCTGATGGACCCATTAATATCACAATGGGATACCCATTAAAATTAAGTGGCATTGCACTATTTTTAGATTCTTTATTTGAATTGATCTTGGGAAAAGATGAAAAAAAAGGATATCCATTAAAGCTGTTTTTAGGTTTTTTAAAAAGTCCTTATTTTGAAAAAATCCCTGAACTTGAAGAAAAACTAGAGGAATATGGTGCTCCTTATTTTGATTATGAAAAACTTTTAAACAGTATGAGCGATAACTTATCAAAAGAAGCACTAGATTATTTAAAAGAGATTTTTGAAAATATAATTTTGCCAGTAGAAAAAACCTCAAATATTTCTGAGCTTATCAATACACTTACAGATATTTTTGATATGATAAAAAAGAGCGAGGACTATCAGGAAGTTGAGCAAATATTTGTAGATACATTGGTGGAGTCTGTATTTTATCCCTTGAAAACTTCTTTTTTTGCTAATGTATTAATGGAAAAAAGGGGACTATTAAATCTTTTAAAAAACTTAATAGCCACTGTTTCAGTTCCCTTTGAAGGAGAGCCTCTTGTGGGCCTACAAGTAATGGGTATATTGGAGACAAGACTACTTAATTTTGATGAAGTGTTTATCTTTGATGTAAATGAAGGTATTCTACCCAATGTGGAAGAAGTAAATCCCTTGATGCCACAGGAGATACGTGTTTCCTTAGGACTGCCAGATAGAGAAAAAGAAGAGGTAATCACAAGATATCATTTTGAAAGACTTATAAACTCAGCAAAAAAGATCCATATTTTATGGCAATTTCAGACAAATAGTGGAAGAGATGGGGGTGTAGATAGTATAAAGGTAAAAAGCAGATATGTTGAAAGATTGTTATGGGATATGGAGAAAAAAGAAAATAAGATCTTTTCAGAAATAGGTGATTTTGATAAATTTAAGAGATCTTCCTTTAATATTTTAATAAAAGATGGAGATCTTTTAAGACCCAATTATTTAAATAAAACAATACAAAAAGAAAATATACAAAATATTTTAAAAAAGATCTCTCCCTCTCTTCTGCAACAATATATTAACTGCCCTTTAGAATTTTTTTATTCCAGATTCTTAAAAATATCTACTCCTCAAAAAATAGAAGAAATAAAATATGATAAATTGGGAACAGCACTGCACAAGACTATGGAACTCTTTTATAAAGAGCTAATAAAAAAATCAAATATAGTTACTAAGAACCAAGTGCAACAAAATAAAGAAAGACTATTTGAGATATTTGATGAAGAGATAAAAAAACAGAGCTTTTTTGACATAATGTCAAATGAGAGAAAATTTATGTTACTTAAATCTGTAAAATTTAGGCTTTCAAAATATATTGAAAATCATCCAGTAGAAACTCGACTTTTATTTTTAGAAAAGGAATTTAAAAGAAAAATTACTATTGTTGATATAAAAGATATAGAGTTGTGTGGAAAGATAGATAGAATTGATTTAAGGGATAACAACTATATTATTCTTGATTATAAGACGGGTTACACCAACAAAGTAAATATTGATAAGGCCCTTAAATTAGATGTAAGGATATATAAAGAAAAAAATATATTTGACTATGAAGTATTAAAAGAGATTGCAACTAAGCTTCCTGATTTTCAATTACCAATGTATGTATATTTATTTGCAAAAGAGCAAGAAGATAATAATAATGACATATGGGACCATACTGTTGCAGCGCATATAAGGTTAAGAGATACATGTAAGGAAGAATATTTTATAACACCCAAAAAAGGAATAGTAGATAAGAAATATAGAGATTGGTTGAGAAATGATTTTATTGAGATTGTAAAATATGTAATAAGACATATACTTTATTCAGATTATTGGTATCCATCTACAAAAGATGGTGTTTGTGGGTATTGTGATTATGCAAAGATGTGTAGATTTGCATCATAAAAAACCTGTAATGTTGTTTGTGTATTTCTCTAGGTTGTTTAAGATTAGAATTATAAGCCTTATTGGTTCTCGTAAAATATAATTTTAGGTCTTCACTGATATAAGACTAAGGGATTTCTCCCTTTATTTCAGTACTTTTTTATTTACCCTATCAATAAATTGAATATGTGAATAAGCTCTTTTTTTTGCTTTTTCATATTCCATATAAGCTATGTTTAGACATCTCTCACAACAATTTAGTGGCGCTTCTATTGCAATGCAATTTGTTACCCGTGTGGAGCTAGTTTCAATTTTCAAGACCCCTCTGCATTGATTACAATCATAAAGATATTCCTTCTGCTTTTCCACAATATAAGATGTATCATAAAATATCTCTTTATCTCTTACAATCCAATCACCGTCTTTCTCTAAAGTTATATCTGATTGTGGAGGAGAAAAATAATTATTATATGCTGTTTCACATATCCTTTTTATATAATCCATGGTCTTTGTATCCATTTTAAATTTAGCAGGATCATAATCAGGCTCTTTTACATAGGAATAATCAAGCCCAGCTAAAGCCAAAACTATTCCAAGATTAACATAAGGAAGTGCACCTTGAATAGAATATCCTCCTTCTAATACTACTAAATCAGGATCTAACATTTTATTGAGCGTTGCATACCCTGTTGCAGAAAAATTCATATTAGTAATAGGATCTGTATAGTGATTGTCCTGGCCTGCAGAATTAACAACTATCTCAGGTTTAAAATCCTCTAATATTGGCAAAACTACATGTTCTAATGCATACAAGAATCCCTCATCACTGGTATTCGGGGGCAAAGGGATATTAATTGTCTTGCCTTTTGCCTTTGGTCCACCTATCTCATGTGTAAAACCTGAACCAGGATACAGAGTCCTCCCATCTTGATGGATTGATATATAAAGCGTATCTGGATCATGCCAATATATATCCTGTGAGCCATCTCCATGGTGACAATCTGTATCTACAATAGCTACTTTTTTTATTCCATAATTATCTCTCAAATATTCTATCATTATAGCTTCAATATTTATATTACAAAATCCCCTTCCACCATGTACCACTTTCATAGCATGATGTCCTGGTGGACGCACCAATGCAAATGCCTTATCTTCATCTTTTTCCATAATTAGCCTTGCAGCTTTTATTGTACCTCCAGCAGATATAAGATGCGAATCTGTTACATTACTTTTAACATCAGGAAAGCAAAAATGAACCCGTTCAACATCATCTATTGTTGCCACATCTGGCTTATATTCTGTAATTCCAGGTATATCAAATATGCCTTCTTCTTTTAATTGGTCCATTGTGTATAAAAGCCTCTCTTCCCTTTCTGGATGGGTTGGAGATATTGCCCAATCAAATGCTGGAAAAAATATAACCCCTAATCTATTTTTTACCTGTTGCATATACACCTCACTCCTTTTTCATATCCTTCTGAAATACCAGGTTTTATCTGACATTTAACTCTAATATCTTTTCCTACGGTAAACACATCTTTTACCATATTCATGGAACTTTCTTCTATGACTTCTATATCTTTTATGTCTAAATTCCACGAAAATTCTCTTTTTATGTAATCTTCCATTTTTGCTTTTAACTCTTCCCTTGCAACCTTTAAATTATAGTGTTTTGAGATCTTATCTGTGATGCCAAGTTCTGGAATGGTTATTATACCTTTTTCAGTATCTGCTAGAAGCTCTGCCTGCATTGTGGGCCTTGCCAAGGCTGCACCTATGGCATTGGCAACTTCAAAAAAGTCAGGTACTATTACTGGCAGACCAAATTCACGTTCCACATATGGCGCCAGTAACTTTGCAGGACCACCCATTAAATAGATCTTTTTAGGTTCTATCTTTCTAAATTCTAACATTTCATGAATAGTATATATGGGCCTTTCATTGATCTCATCAATAAAATCCGTGACCTCTTTCTTTAAAATCTTACATCCTTGTTCTACTATTTCAGACGCTGTTTTATCTAACACACATGAAAGATTTTCATTTAACTGCGCTATTCCTCTCAATGATGCCTCTTTATCACCATAACATTCCTGGGATATAATATTTAATGCATCTAAAAATGTTGGGGTATCACCACCTACAGCCATACAAGGTCCAACCCTTTTTGGCCCAATATTTATACAATTATTTTTTATAGACACCATTGAATCCCCACCAAGTCCAATTGATTTTACCTTCATTGCACGAACCAAGGTAGGCCGCTCTTTTAACCTTACATTCTCTGGCTCAATCAAAGGATCTCCTGAGGCAAATATTCCAATATCAGTTGTAGTACCGCCCACATCCATTACAATAGCATCTTCTTTAATATCACAAAGGGCAATGATACCCATGACACTTGCTGCAGGACCAGAAAAAATACTTTCAACAGGGTACATTCTAGCCCCTGCTATGGTCATTGTTCCCCCATCTGCCTTTAAGATATTTATTTTGGGAGCAAAATTAAATTCTTTTAAACAATCTTCTACTGAATCTAAAAAATTTACAAAAATTGGCCATACAGCACTATTATAATATGCTGTTGCAATCCTTCTTGGAAAATTTAGTTGTGCTGATAATTTATAACCCTTGGTTATAAATTTTGCCCTGTCTTTAATCAGGGACGCAAGTTGTTCTTCATGTGCTGGATTCCTGGGTGAAAACTTTGATACCACAGAAAAAACTTCTATACCCTGTTTTAAAAACCTATTCACAATCTCTTTGGCATAATCTAGATCTAGAGGTGAAATCTCTGTGCCCCTGTGATCCAGACCCCCTGGAATAATCTCATAATACTCTCCTATTCTAAAATTTTCAGGATGTATTCCTGGGCCCGCACTCACTAACATACCCACAGGCTCAAGCATATCCTGCACAATTGCATTGGTACAAAGGGTAGTGCTGAGATTAAACCTTTCTATTTTGACATTTTTTTCCTGGGATAAAATTTCCTTTATAGCAGCCCTGATGGATCCAAGCAAATCATTGGTCATTGTTGGGATTTTGGTATAAGCCCTTACTCCTTTTTCTTTATCAATTAGCACAGCATCAGTATGGGTTCCTCCTACATCAATGCCAAATAACATATAATCTCTCCGTGTTTATTGGTTATAAAATTCTATCACCCTATCTACTATATATTCTTGCGTTTTTTCATCTAAATAAGGATGCATAGGTAGAGACACTATATTTTTTGCAATATCTTCACTAATTTTCATGTCCCCTTCTTTATACCCCAAATAGTTAAATGCCTTTTGCAGATGAATAGGTCTTGGATAATATATGTTAGTTGGTATATTGCCCTTTTTCAAAAAATTTATCAATCCATCTCTGTCCTTTACAACAATGGAATATTGTGCCCATGCAGAAAGTAGTTGTTCTGGCACATAAGGTGTTTTTACATAAGGTGATGCTTTTAACTTTTGTGTATATCTGTTGGCCACAATCTGCCTTTTTTTTATTTCATCATCAAAAATTTCCAATTTTGCAAGTAAAACCGCTGCCTGTATGGTATCTAATCTTCCATTGATTCCAATTCTCAGGTTTTCATATTTGTTCCTTCCCTGTCCATGAACCCTTAAGGACCTGATTAATTCTGCTACTTCATCTGACTCCACAAAAATAGCTCCACCATCCCCATAACACCCCAGAGGCTTTGCTGGAAAAAATGATGTGCAACCAATATGGGCTAGAGAACATGCCTTTTTGCCAAAATATTCGCCTCCAAAGGACTGTGCTCCGTCTTCTATTACATATATTCCCATCTGTTCTGCTATTTTATTTATTTCATTGTAATCAGCACAAAGACCAAATAGGTCTACAGCAATAATGGCCTTTTTAGTAAAATTATCTTCCTCATATAATAAGATCCTAGGCAGTGGATATATAGAAGGATCTCTTTTATCTACTGCTTCTATTGCCTTTTTTAATTCATTGGGATTGATATTAAAAGTAGTAGGATCTATATCTACAAATACAGGTATGGCACCAAGCAAAGAAATCACCTCAGCAGTTGACATAAAGGTAAATGGAGTTGTAAATATCATATCACCCCTTTGAACTCCACACGCCATTAAAGCAAGTAAAAGTGCGTCTGTTCCAGATGAACAAGTAATACAATTTTTGACACCTACATATTCTGCAAGTCTCTCTTCTAATTCATACACCTCAGGTCCTAATATAAACTTCCCATGTTTAAAAACATTATTAATATTTTTTTTAATCTTTTCTTCTATACGCTTATATTGAGACTTTAAATCAATAAACGGAATCTCCATAATTAAAAACTCCCTATATTTTTGACTATTATCCTCACTGCTTTGTTTCAAGTCAAGAAATAAATTAAAAATAAAGTCTGGTCACCTATCCTAATATTTCCCTTGCATATTATTTTTCTCTTTAATATAACTTTGCTTCAAATCCAATTATTGCTCATACTATTATGGACATAACTACGCTTGATTACATAATTAAAAGGCTAATACAAGGGTCGTGGGTCTCAGGAGAAGAGATAGCCAAAGAATTGGACATCTCCAGGACATGGGTATGGAATCAGATTAATCAATTAAAGGTATATGGTTTTGAGATTCGCTCCTCTGCTAAAAAAGGCTATAAATTGATCTCAACTCCTGATGTGTTATTTCCCTCACTAATAAAATCTTATCTGCACACACAATATATGGGACAACACATATACTTTTTTGAAAATCTCTCATCCACCCAGGATAAGGCAAAGGAACTTGCCCAAAAAGGAGCAGAACAAGGCAGCTGTGTTTTATGTGAATTTCAAGATAAAGGACGTGGGAGAAGGAAACGAAGCTGGATTCACGTTCCTTATAAATCAATAGCTATATCTATAATTTTAAGACCAGATGTGGTGCCATCTCAAATTATGCAGATCCCAATTGTCATTGGTGTGGCTCTTTGTGAAGCAATAAGAGATCATACATCCCTATCTGTAGAACTTAAATGGCCCAATGATCTACTTGTTAACGGGAAAAAATTGGCAGGTATTCTTGTTGAAATGGCGGGGGATTCAGAAAAAACCCATTATATTATTGCTGGAATTGGGATTAATGTAAATCTCACTGAAGGTGATATACCAGATGATTTAAAGGATATTGCCACATCTATTTTTATTGAAACAAAAAAAAATATCCATCGACCTAAGTTAATTGGATGTATTTTAAATTATATTGAGAAATGGTATAATACATATTTAAAAAAAGGTTTTCTGCCAGTTAGAGATAAATGGTTAAAATATAATTGTGTAATTGGTAAAGAAATAGATGTGCATCTCAGTGATATGACTATTTCAGCAAAAGCAATGGATCTAGATAACCTTGGTAATTTAATTGTATTAGATAAAGATAAAAACACAAAAACTTTGATGTATGGAGATATATCTATTAGAACAAAAAATTAAGAAGTGAGGGGAAGTAAGATATGCACTACTTTACAGAGAAAGATGGTAATCTATATGCAGAAGAAGTATTAGTAGAAGATATTGTAAAAGAGTATGGTACTCCTTTGTATATTTATTCATCAAGGACCTTAAAAAGACATTTTAATGCTTTTGATTCTGCATTTTATAATATACCTCATATTACATGTTTTTCAGTTAAATGTAATTCTAATATACATGTTTTGAATTTATTAAAAAATGAAGGGGCAGGGGCTGATATAGTTTCTGGAGGGGAATTGTATAGGGCACTTAGGGCTGAAATTGATCCACAAAAGATAGTGTTTTCAGGGGTAGGTAAACAAGAACATGAGATAAGGGAGGCACTGCAGGCAAATATCTTAATGTTTAATGTGGAATCAATGGAAGAACTTCAAAAAATAAATGAGATTGCCTTATCTATGGGAAAAATTGCAAATATAAGTTTTAGAATAAATCCAGATGTTGATCCAAAGACCCATCCATATATCTCTACAGGACTTAAAGAAAACAAATTTGGGATAAACATAAATGATGCAATTTATGCATATAAGAGTGCAAAGGAGTTAAAAGGCATTAATCCTGTTGGAATAGATTGTCACATTGGATCTCAATTGACAGAAATAGATCCGTTTTTGGATGCACTTGATAAATTAAAGGTTCTATATGCTGAGCTGAAAGAGCTTGGTATTCACATAAAATACCTTGATCTAGGTGGTGGACTTGGTATCCAATATAAAGAAGAAGAACCACCGCATCCAAAAGAATTTGGTGAAGCTTTGTCAAAGGCCCTTATGGGATATCCTCTGACATTAATACTAGAGCCAGGGAGGGTTATTGCAGGAAATGCTGGAGTACTAATTACCAGGGTCATTTATACAAAAGAGACATCTAACAAAAACTTTTTAATAGTTGATGCAGGGATGAATGATCTAATTAGACCATCCCTTTACAACTCCTATCACAGGATTGCCCCTGTTAAGAACATGGGGAGAGAGATAAAAAAATATGATGTAGTTGGCCCAATTTGCGAAAGTGGAGATTTTCTTGCAAAAGATAGAGAACTACCTGAGAGTAGAAGCGGAGAACTCTTATGTGTATTTTCAGCAGGGGCATATGGCTTTGTTATGTCCTCACAATATAACTCAAGGCCTCGGGCAGCTGAGGTCATGGTCACTGGTGATGAATTTTACTTAATTAGAGAAAGGGAGTCATATAGAGATCTTGTGTATTTAGAAGATTCTATTCCATTTAGAAATTAGTATTTTCACTAGATTTCATTCATAATGAATGAAAAAAGAGGAGGAGAAAGTAATATGCCCAGAGAATCCTATAATGAAAAAAAAATTCTTTAAAGATCGAACCTGTTTGTCTAAGTGTTGAAGAATTTAAAATCCTTTTTGAGTTGGATGAAATTAACCTTAAAAAAGGAACTAACATCTGGGTATTCCCTTTATGGGGATCAGTAGGGTTGATAGGAATGTGAGGGGTAATATTTTCACAAAATGACAACAAGATAATCAATAGTGTTGATTTATATGCAAATATTACGGCAATGGCCCTTACCAATGCCTTGTTAATAAAAGATCTGGAAGCAAAAACTGAAATTGATCCTCTTACTAGGACTATACAATAAAAATGCGATTATGGAAATATTAAACAGAGAATTTGAGCTCTCATTGGGTAAGAATTTACCCCTTTCAGTTATTGTCATTGATAATGATACTCCACAAAAACTTTTAGGTAGGGCAGACGAAAATCTATATAAGGCCAAACATCAAGGAAAAAATAGAGCTGTTTTTTAGAATATAAGTTAGGCGGTTATGATCCCCCTTTTATAACTTATTTACTTTGATAGATATGTTAAGATATCCACGGGAGCAAATTATGATGGTAAAGCCATGGACACTTTTAAAATCAAAAAAAGATAAATCTTACAGGGTATTTGATCTAAGGATAGATACTGCTTTATCTCCTAGAACAAATAAGGCCTATAATTTCTATATCTTAGAATCCAGTCCCTGGGTAAATATCATACCATTAACAAAGGATAATGATGTGGTATTTATAAGACAATACAGACATGGAATAAGGGAGATTACCTTAGAGATACCTGGGGGATTGGTGGAAGAGAATGATCCCAAAGATGCTGCAATAAGAGAACTTTTTGAAGAAACAGGTTATGTGGCAAATGATGCAGAATTTTTGGGTAAAGTCCATCCAAACCCAGCTATTTTAAACAATGAATGCTTTACATATATTGCAACTGATGTAAAAAATTCAAAAAAACAACATCTAGATGAAAAAGAAGATATATCTGTGGAACTGATCCCTTTAAAAAAGGTTCCCAGTTTGATTAAATCTGGAGAAATTACTCACTCCTTGGTGATCTGTGCATTCACATTTTTATTTTTAAAATATCCCTCAATGTTTAATTTCTGATTTAATTCATTTAAAGTAATATCTTTTTGATTAATGAATTTAAAAAAAGGAGAAAAAACATCATGTTCTAATGTTAATTCAATATCACTATAATTTCTAACTGCATCGAGAAAATATTTTAATGAACAGTCAGAAACATCAGATGATACTATGACAGTGGATTCACCAGTGATATTGTTTATTTTTAATATGAATCCTAAGTCAACAAGTGCCTTTAAAAAATCTTCTAATATATATTCAGGTATTTTAAAAAACTCTACTAGTTCCTTAATCAAAACTTCTCCATCCCCTTTTTTAAATGAATCAATTAAATATAAAATAAGATTTAAAAAGATTAGTTCTTTAAGTTTAATATTAAATATTCCAAGCTTTTCTTTGTATCGAAATTTCCCAATATAATTTCGTTTGCTAAATTCAGAAGCAATCACAGCTCCTGCAAGTAGCATAAGCCATGTAAAGTATATCCACAACAAAACAAGCAATACCTTTGCAAAACCTCCATATATAGCATTATATTTTGCGTCATAAGGATGATAACTAATAAATATATATCTTGATATTTCCCAGAATAGTGCAGAAAAAAAAGAACCAATTATGCACCCAGATGCATTTACCTTTGTATTTGGAAGGTAGTAAAAAATTAAAAATATTGAGAGCCATATTATAAAAAAGGGTATTATCTTTGTTAACGCAAGGTAGATATAACTAATTAAAGAATATGTCAAGATTTTTTTTACAAAACCAATGCTTGTGATAGTGGACATAAAGTTTATAAGAACTATCAATAACATTGGGGTGAGCAATGTTCCAGAAAAATAGTATGAGATCTTTTCTTTTATAGTCCTGTTTTTAGGTGCTTCAAATATGGCATTTAATGTATCTTCTATTGTACCAAGAAGTGATAAAACTACAATAAGCAGGCCAGCAACACCAAATGTCCCAAGTTTACCTACATTTGTATTATTTATATATTCTAGAATTTTCTCTACAACATCTACCCTGTTGGCTGTTACCTTTAATAAAAAATTATATATAAAGTCTTTGTGATGAAAACCAAGCCCCTTTGATATTGAAAATGCAATGGCAAGAAAAGGGACTATAGATAATGTAGTTACATAGGTTAATGCCCCTGCCCTTAACATGCATTTATTTTCATTAAATGCCCCATATGCATCCTTTATAAACCTCTTTATAATAGATGAATATTCCATTTTCAAATCCTCAATTAATACCAGTTAAATTAAACTCTTATAAAAAACACCCCTTTCAAGTTTCTCCATAGTGACTTTGTTTTCATTTGTTAATTTTTCTAAATATTTTTTTATTTCCAGTTCCTTTTTATTTAAAATTTTTGTCAAATCATCTAAGGTACAGGGTCTTCTTTTAATAGTCTCTAAAATTGAGGACTCAATATCCTGTATAATGGCATTGTTTCTTATTTTATCTAATCCAGTAGTAGAGATTATTTCTACATTTTTAAATCCCCATACATCAATTATGTATTTCAATTCATCATATGTTGCAGCTCTTATTCCCTTTAATGCACCAGGTCTATCTAGGGTATTTAATTGTATTATATCAGGTTCAATACGCTCTATTGCGTGTTTTAATGCCAATAGATCTTCTTTATTGTCATTAAAACCCTTCAAAATAAACACTTCAAGATGATATTTACCTTTATACTTACGTCTAAATTTTATTAATCCATCAATATATGACTGCAGATCTATTTTTTTGTGAGGTCTATTTATCTTCTTAAATGTCTTTTCTGTTGCAGCATCTAAAGACGGATTTACCAGATCTGCTAAACCCAATGCATCTCTCACTTCTTTTTCATTAAGTAATGACCCATTTGTGAGCACTGCAACATTTATATCTGGCCTTATTTTTTTGATATGTAATATAACTTCTTTTATGTTTGTATCTAACGTTGGCTCTCCATATCCAGAAAATGTGACAAAATCAGGATCAGAATTGTGTTCAAAGTAATGGACTAGCTCTTTTTTGACCTCATTTAAATCAGAATAGGCCTTTCGTGTGACAGTCAAATTGAGTGTGTTTCCTGCTTCACAATAAACACAATTAAAAGAACATGTCTTTTTAGGCACAAGATCTACACCCAAAGATAATCCCAATCTTCTTGATGGTACTGGACCAAATAGATATTTATACATACATAACCTCCATCACTTTATATCTTCTAATTTTTGTTTTTTTATATAAACCATACCATGAAAAGTAGCAAGGAGTTCTCCTTTTTCATTTGTTACATTTATCAAATAAGTGGCCAATTTGGGATTTCTTGACTGCTCCTTTGCTTCAGCATAAATAGTCCCAGAACTTACTGCCTTTATAAAGGATATATTGGCATTTATAGAAACTGCCACATCGCCATAAGAATTAGATGCAATTGCAAAGGCATAATCAGCAATAGAGAATAACACTGCTCCATGGACTATATTAACACCATTTAGATGTCTTTCATCAATATCCAATTTTACTGTTGCTTTTCCTTTGTCAATTTCTACAATCTCTATACCAACATATTTAGCAAATTTATCCCTTGTTTCAAAAAATTCTTTTATATGTTCCATCTGACTAATCTCCTTTTATTCTATTACTAAATAGAATTTGTCTCCAATCTGAACATTACATTTTTTTGCAAAACTATCTTTCCAAAGAGAGATTTCTAAATAGCCTTGAGATCCGACTAACATCCCAATTTCTCCCTTTTTAAGATCATTATAGGTTTTTACCATGCGCAATGTTTTATTAAAAGGCATAATTGTTATCTTCTTTTTTGAAAATATATCAAAAAATTTCTCTTCAATAGTAGTTACACAATTTCCAAATCTATCTATGTGAATTATTTTTAAGTCTATCTTATTGCCATCAATTTTTATCTCTGGAAAATGGATTGTGTTTATATCTTCAATAGATATCTTTTTTGAAACCTTTTCTATATCATTACCAAGTGCTATATATGTAGCAAGTGGAGCAAAGACATCCCGACCATGAAAGGTAGAAGAGATTTTTCTCTGTTTCACCACATGGACAAACCTTTCCCAATTCAGAACATAAATTATGGGGTCTAAATTGTATTTTTTTATTAAAGGATATAAAATTCCATTGTCTGGGGCAATTACTATTTTTTGACCACTCATAAGTATCAATATATCTCTACTGCTCCCAACACCTGGATCCACAACAGCTATGGTTATGGAATTTTCAGGTAAATAGTTCCAGCTTGATAACAAGAAAAAACTGCCCTGTAAAATGTTGTGGGGTAGTATGTCATGGGATATATCTATTATTTTGGCTTGGCTAATTTTCTGATAAATTACACATTTCATCTGTCCAACATACATATCTTTGTAACCAAAATCTGTGAGCAAACAAAAAATTTCCTTCTTCATAATAAATCTCTAAATCTCATTTAAACCTACTAGTTTTTCTATTGCATTATATCCCTCATCAGTCATATCTTTTGAAAATTCATTAACAAATGTGTTTATATGTTTTAAAATAATTTCTCTATCCATTTCCTGGGCATTGTCTTTTATAAAGTTCCAAATTTTATCCATATTCCTCTCTGCAAAATCTATACTCTTTTTTATCAAATTTTCAATAGTATTATGCATAGTATCACCGAGCTCTCTTTTTGCCAAAATGCATCCCAATGGAATTGGATAATTTGTTGTATCTTCCCACCATTTCCCTAAATCCTGGATTAATTTAAGTCCATAATCTTTATATGTAAAACGCGTCTCATGAATCAAAATTCCAATATCTATCTCCTCCTTTAGTAAACTAGGAACTATATTGTCATATCTAATATCTATTACCTTACCTCTAAAATCAGGATATGCATTTTTGAATAATAAATAGGCCGTGGTATGTTTACCTGGAATTCCTAATCTTAAATTTTTTATATCTTTTTGAGAAAAATCTTTCTTTGATACCAAAATAGGTCCAAATCCCCTACCAATTGCCCCTCCACATCTCAAAATTTTATAATTATCCTTAACATAAGGATATACTGCTACAGATACCTTTATTACATCTATGGCTTTTTTAATAGCTAATTGATTTAACTGTTCTACATCATAAAGATAATATTCTATATCCAAATCAGATTTTATATAACCATTTAACATAGCTCCAAAGATAAAAGTATCATTGGGGCAAGGAGATATAGCAATTGTGATCTCTTTTTTCATAAAAAACTCCTTTTTATGTCTATCAAAAATCTTTATATTGACATTTCAAATAGGTGTCATAAAATCTTTTCCCATATCAGGGGTTGGATATCAATATGATAAAAAAAATCAAAGATTACAAGCTAGAAAATGTATATAAAAAGATTATAAATGGTGAAAGAATTACAGTTTCTGAAGCAAAAGAAATATATAATTGTCCAGATCCAAAGGTAATTGGTTATCTTGCACATCTTGTTAGAAAAAAACTTCACTCAAATATCACCACCTATGTGTTAAATCAACACATAAATTATACAAATATTTGTGTGAATAGGTGTAAATTCTGCGCATTTTCTAGAGAAAAAGATCAAGATGGGGCGTTTGAATTAACGATATCCCAAATAAAAAGAAAAATAGAAGAAAACATAAATGAACCAATAAGAGAGATTCACATAGTTGGTGGCTGCCATCCTCATTTTGGACTTGATTACTATGTGGATATGATAAAAGAATTAAAAAGACTCAGGCCCAATGCCACACTCAAATGTTTTACTGCTGTAGAGATACACCATATAGCAAAAATCTCAAATCTCTCAGTAAAAGATGTACTTATAAAGCTAAAACACGCAGGACTTGATATGATGCCAGGTGGTGGAGCTGAAATATTTGACTCTGAAATAAGGAGAAAAATTTGTCCTGAAAAGATTAGTGGAGAGAAATGGCTTGAAATAATAGAAACCGCACACTCTCTAGGTATTAAAACAAATTGCACCATGCTTTTTGGACATATTGAATCAGTAGAACACAGGATTCATCACCTCGATAAATTAAGAAGACTTCAGGACAAGACCAATGGCTTTATATGCTTTATACCACTTCCATTTTTAACAAAAAATAGTAGGTTAAAGATAAAAAATGAAATATCAGGGATAGAAAAATTAAAGACTATTGCACTGGCCAGAATAATGCTTGATAACATCCCCCATATTAAAAGCTACTGGATCATGTTAGGACTTAAGCTTGCACAGGCAGCCCTCTATTTTGGAGCCAATGACTTTGATGGAACTGTTGTTGAAGAAAAGATTGGGCACATGGCAGGAGCAACTTCCCCAAACGTCCTCGCAAGAAAAGAATTAGAAGATATGATAACAGGTTGTGGATTTAAACCTGTTCAGCGTGATGGTTTGTTTCGATTCGTTTCCCAATAAATCTAAGGACGTTCTATGAGGTTACAAAACATAATAAATAAAGTATCTAAAGAGGAGAGGATCACCTTTGATGAGGCCTGTTTTTTGTATGAAGATGGAGATTTTTATGAGCTTGGTAAACTTGCAGATGAGATAAGACGAAAAAAACACCCAAATAATATAGTTACCTATGTAGTTGATAGAAATATAAATTACTCAAACATATGTGTTTGTGGTTGTAAGTTTTGCGCATTTTATAGACCCCCAAACGATCCATCTGGGTATGTAATCACCTTTGAGGAGCTGGATAAAAAGATAGAAGAAACCATCCAGTTAGGGGGCACTCAAATACTTCTTCAGGGTTCCCTCCATCCTGATTTGAAACTTGATTTTTATATTGAGATGCTATCTCATATTAAACAAAAGTATCCTCAAATCCATATCCACGGTTTTTCACCCCCAGAGATCGTCCATTTTTCCAAAATAAACAATTTATCCATTGAACAGATTTTACAGCGCTTAATAGATGCTGGGCTTGATTCTATACCTGGTGGTGGAGCTGAGATCTTAGTGGATAGGGTGAGAAAAGAAGTCTCACCCAATAAGTGCACAGCAGATGAATGGCTTTATGTTATGGAAATTGCCCATAATCTGGGCTTAAAGACCACTGCCACCATGATGTTTGGACATAGGGAAACAAAAAAGGAGCGCATCTTACACTTAATAAAGCTCAGAGAACTGCAAGACAAGACAAAAGGATTTACAGCATTTATTCCTTGGGGATTTCAGCCAGATAACACCAGGCTTAAGGCAAGAAAGGTCACATCTGTGGAATATCTAAGGACTTTGGCAATTTCCAGAATTGTTTTGGACAATTTTCAAAACATACAGGTTTCCTGGGTCACCATGGGGTCTGAAATAGCGCAACTCGCCCTTTTTTTCGGAGGCAATGACTTTGGTTCTACAATGATTGAAGAAAATGTGGTAGCTGCCACTGGTGTTAAATTCAGGATGTCCATTGAACAAATCAGAAAACACATAAAAGATGCAGGATTCATCCCAAAACAAAGGAAAATGGACTACACTATTATAGAATAAGGTATATTTCATGGAAAGGTTACGGCTTGGGAAAATTGGATATTTAAATGTATTGCCTATCTATTATCCATTAGAAAATAATATTATCAAACACTGCTTTGAGATAATAACTGGTATCCCCGCTGAGTTAAACCAACTAGCAAGCAAGGGCAAATTAGATATAAGTGGCACATCTTCTATTGAATATGCAAGAAACTTCTCTAAATATTATTTGATTCCAGATTTGTGTATTGGTTCTAATGGACCTGTTATGAGTGTCTTATTCTTGAGCAAATGTCCTTTGGATAATTTACATGGCAAAAAAGTCATACTCACATCCCACTCACATACCTCTGTGGCCTTACTTAAATTATTCTTAAAGAGAAAAGGCATGGAAGTTGAGTATTTGACTGGAAATGTTATGGATTTTGTAAAACAAAAAGATATCTATGGTGCTTTAGCCATTGGTGATGAGGCACTTGTTTTGAGAAATCATCCCAATATTCCATATATCATTGATCTTGGAGAAGAATGGAAAAACAAAACAGGACTTCCTTTTGTCTTTGGAGTATGGGTTGCTGTTAAAAAATCTGTGGACCAATCTCCTGAAAAAATAAGACAAGGATGTAAGATATTGATAGATGCAAAAAAATGGGGCCAAAAAAGGCTTTCCTTTTTTGCAAAAATCTTAGAAGACAAAAATATATTGAGCTATGAAGATGCCCTCGCCTATTATCAAGGCCTTATATATGATTTAGATGAAAATTACATAGAGGGCCTGAAACTTTTTTATAACGAGCTGTATAAAGAAAAGATTATACCAACGATGCCTGAGATAAATTTTATTTTTTAGGAAAATAAAATTTATCTAGAGGAACACAGAAAATTTTTAAAGGCAGCAAGGAGAGAGATTGAAGCTGATATAATTTTAAAAAATGGCCAAATAATCAATGTGTTCACATCATTAGTTAAATAACCTTATATCCTTTCAAGAAAAACCGTTGGCAAAGTTCAAAATTTTTTGCCTTTTATGATATATAAGTTGTT
>Ga0256842_1001499_pt1 | contig 18566 bp, 13 predicted proteins | sample 4559240metaG_FD_185973 | JGI IMG/M metagenome (GOLD analysis project Ga0256842, IMG submission 185973) | Hydrothermal vent microbial communities from Guaymas Basin, Mexico - 4559-240 | ecosystem: Environmental > Aquatic > Marine > Hydrothermal vents | place: Mexico: Guaymas Basin | collected...
TCAAGCCAACAATAAGTGCAGCCATAGCAGAAACCAATACTGCCGCCGCAGAAAGGTCTTTAATTTTCTTAATCATTTCGTTACGCTCTGAGGAAATAAAGTCAGCAACATTCTCAATGGATGAATTAATAATCTCCATAGAAATAACCAATGCAATGGCAAAAACTATTACCACCCACTCCATTGATGAGATTCCTAGAACAAAGCCCAATATAACAGCAATAACAGCCACAAAAAGATGAATTCTAGCATTATGCTCCTCGCTAAAAACAATGCGCAATCCGTTGAAGGCGTGAGTGAAGCTTTTAATCCTTTGCTTTATGGAAAAATTTGATGGTTTCATATCTTACTATTTTATACTCTCAAATCTATACTTTGTAGTTCTTTTATCCCCATATTTTACAATAATTCCATCATCTACTGCTAGTTTCATATCTCTACTTGCAGTTGCAGAAGAAATATTCTTAAATGACCGTAGATAATCTTGTCTTGAAAAATAATTACTCCCAATAATTTCTTTAAAATACTGTATTCTATTGGCATTACTTAAACTAACATTTTGACTCTTTAATAAATCACCAAGAGCTATTTTTATTATCCCTAACATAAATTCAACAAATATAGTTGACTGACCCTGCTTATCAGATAATTCTAAAGCTCGATAATATTTCTCTTGATTGGCTTTAATCAAAATCTCTATTGGCAAAAATTCAAATATTGGTGAATATTCTTTAAGAATTAGTGTTTGCCATAGCCGTCCCATTCTACCATTACCATCAATAAAAGGGTGAATAAATTCGAATTCATAATGAAAGACGCAACTCTTTATTAATAGCAAATCATCATCGTTTTTAAGATAATCAAAAAGATTACTCATAAGCGAACCAATCATTTTTCCTGATGGAGGGATATGCGATATTTTATCGCCTTTCACAATACCAACAGAAGTTGTTCTAAGATGACCGGCATTATCAATTAAGTTATCCATCAATACTGCATGTGCATCACACATTGATTGCAAATTATATAAATCTAATTTATTCAAGTTATTATAAACCTGAATTGCATTTTTAACTTCTATAACATCTTTTTGGGGAGCTAATACGCTTTTGTTATCAAATAAATCCGAAATCTGCTTTTCTGATAGCGTATTACCTTCGATTTCTAATGACGATTGAATAGTTTTTATTCTGTTTCTTCTACGTAATTCTGTTGGTGGTTTATATAAATGAGCGGCCCTAACTTCTCCTAATTGCTCTGAAATAGAAGCAATTAAGGTCATTATTGTATTTGTAATTATATATGGTGGTTTCATTTCAAAATATCAATTATAGTATCATATGATACTATCAAAGATATACATTTTTTCAGAAGCTAAAGATTATTTATTAACTTTTGGAAGGAAATTCTTTTTCTCAAACATAAACAGTACTGCCATATATCCCAAAAGGATAAGTGTATTTACTGATAAGCGAATTATTTGAGAATCGATTTGTAATTGTAGGCTAGCAAAGTATAGCAATACTGCCAAGCCTAGGTATGATAATATACGTTTAAGATCGTATGGAATTGGATAATATTTACGCCCAATGAGGAATGAAACAATGGTCATGGAAGCATAGCAAATAAAGGTTGCCCATGCCGAGCCTGTATATCCAATACGTGGTATCCAATAAAAATTCAGTGATAAAGTGATTAAGGCTCCAAATATAGAAATATAGGCTCCAAACTTAGTTTTATCGGTAAGTTTATACCATACCGAAAGATTATAATATATACCTAAAAATAGATTTGCCATTAGCAGGATAGGAATTACTGGTGCTCCTGAACGGAATCTTTCGCCAACAAAATATATTACTATATCCATATAAAGCATTGTAGAGAGGAATACTATTGACATAACCATCACAAAATACTTCATCATATTGGCATACATAAGCTTAGCATCCTTATGCTTTTCTTGAGCAAAAAAGAAGGGTTCTGCAGCATACCTATATGCCTGTATTATAATAGTCATTATGATCGAAACCTTATAAACAGCAGCGTAAATTCCCACTTGCGCCATTGCAATATTTTCGGGCAATAAATATTTTAGTAGAACTCTGTCTATAACTTCATTTACAGCACCCGCTAGTCCAAAAATCAATAATGGAAGAGCATATACCATCATTTTTTTCCATAAACTAAAGTCAAAAGTAAATCTCAATCTCAACCATTCTGGAACAAACATTAAGGTTTGTAACCCACTGGAGATAACATTACTTATAAAAATATAGTCAATCTTATTATCTGCATCATAATACTTAGAAATCCATTGAACTATACTATTATCACCATACCTACTAATAAGAAAAGGAATGAATAGAATAAACAGAAGATTGAGCCCTAAATTAGAAAAAATACCCGTAAGCCTAATGGCAACAAAGCGTTTCGCTCTATCTTCTAGCCTAAGATTTGCATATGGAATAGTATTTATGGAATCAAAAAACAGTATTAATCCCACATAAACAATATACTCGGGCTTTGCCGCATATTGAATAATATCGGCAATCCCTTGCTTATAAAAAGCTATAATTAAAAGAAAGAAAATACTGCTTACAAAAATTGATATAAATGCAGTTCCAAACACCTTTTTACTCTCCCTTGTAGACTTGGCAAAACGAAAAAACGAAGTCTCCATACCATAGGTTAACACTATAAGTATTAACGCTATATAGGAATACAGTTCGGCCACTTCGCCATAACTCGCTTCGGCTAGAACCCTCGTATAAATAGGCACCAACAGATAGCCTAGCAATCGTCCAACGATGCTACTAAGGCCATAAACGGCGGTCTGACTAACGAGTTTCTTTAAAGGATTCAAGTGATCTTATTTATTATACGTCTTTCAGTAATTTATCGATATTCTCGGCATAGTCCAATGAGTCGTCTAATTGAAATAGTAACTCTGGAACAGTGCGTAACTGATGACGAACTTTCTTAGCAAGCATAGTTCTAAAAACCACCTGCTTTTTCTTAATCACTTTCATTAAAGCTTCCTTATCATTAGTAGCAAAAAGGCTAAGAAATACATGTGCCGTAGTTAAATCTTTACTAACCCTAACCTTAGTTACAGTTATCATTGCTCCTGAGCCTAGCACATTGCGGCTCTCTAGCTGAAATATTACTCCCAAATCTTGTTGGAGCAATGCATTAATCTTTTGTTGTCGTGTCGATTCCATATCTTTTATAATTACGAATTAAGAATTAGGAGTGAAGAATTAACTCTACATTCGTAATTCCAAATTCTACATTCTTAATTAATTTTATCTTCTTCTTCCTCCGCCTTTATTCATTTTAGGACTTGCCGATCTAGTTTTAGGAGCAGGCCTAGCTTGTGGTGTACTTGGCCTAGTTGATGGCTTAGGTCGTGTTTGAGGTTGCTTATTTGGCTTAGTTGAAGGCTTAGTACTAGGTTTTGTACTAGGCTTATTATGTGGTTGAGTACTTATACCTTTATTTGGTTTTTGAGAAGGTTTAGTACTTGGTTTAGTGCTTGGTCTAGTGCTCTTATAATTACCGTTATTCTTATTACGATTTACTGTATTTGAAGAATGTCGAGATCTATTATAATTATTATAAGTACGATTATTATTGTTAATAATCACCGTATTACCTCCATGATGATGATGCCCACCATGATAATGGCGATGATGATAACTATTTCTACCAAAATACACATGAAATGTTACTACCGGATAAGGTCTGTAATATGGTGGATAATATCCATAATAATACGGTGGGTAATAAGGAACATAAACAGGTGAATATACATATTGAATAATAGGTTCTGACCCTACTACAATAGCTTCAGCAGCTGGACTAGCAACAGCAGTATCTTTACCTTGATAGGCAGGATTTGGCGTTACAGCAGGAGTTTCCAATTTTGGCTCAATAACATAATCTTTACCATATAAATCTTCATTTCCAACAATTTGAATTGTCACTTTCTTATCCTTATCTTTAGAAACTAATATTGCGGCTACATCTTGTATTTCGTCCTTAACAATATCAACCTGCAAAACAAATACAAAATCATCTTTATCTTGCTTTGTTTCAACTTTTATAAAATCTACCTTTTCATCAAGGTTCAAATCAAGGTTATTAATCCCTGTTTTTTCTTCATTTAAGGTTTTCTCAAATTCCTCTATTGTTTTTGATTTTTGAAAAAGATCTAATACCGCATAAAGGTCCAGATTATCGCCTGGCAATCCTAATTGAGTAGTATCTGATTGTGCTCTCAGGTTTGAGAATCCAATTAGAAACATTACTATTAATAATCCAAATTTTATCTTCATAGTTTAATTTCTTTAATATTATTAATTTACAAATATAGGTGTTTTACACAGCCTACAATATTCTTTATAATTAGGACATTTAACTGACTACAAATAATCATCAAAGTATTTTGCAATTTTGGTTTCTAAATGCAATCTATCCATACCACGTACATTATGCTCATGACCAGGATAAACAAAATAATCTACCTGCTTTTGCTTTTCAACACAAGTTTTAATAAACTGTAAGCTATGTTGCCATACAACTGTAGGGTCCATAGTACCATGAATAATCAATAGTTGACCTTTTAAATTATCAACCTTATTAAGTACGCAAGAGTTTTCGTATCCTTCAGGATTCTCCTCAGGAGTATCCATATAGCGTTCGCCATACATAATTTCATAATACTTCCAATCGATAACCGGTCCACCTGCTACACCAACTTTGAACACATCAGCGTGATTAAGCATTAACGAAGTAGTCATAAAACCACCGAAACTCCATCCGTCAACACCAATTCTATCTTGATCGACAAAACTTAGGGTTTTCAGAAACTTAATTCCTGACATTTGATCTTCCATCTCCACAACACCTAACTGACGGTGAATTACATTCTCAAAAGCAAATCCTCTATTTCCTGAGCCTCTATTATCCACAGTAAATATAACATATCCCTTTGCAGCCATTGCTTGCAAGAAATAACCTCCGCCTCCAAGGAAAGTGTTATTAATCATCTGAGCATGAGGGCCTCCATAAACATATACTAAAACTGGATATTTTTTTGCAGGATCAAAATCAACAGGCTTTATCAATCGGTAAAATAAGTCAGTACCATCATTAGCCTTAATCTTATCAATGGTCATTTCGCCCATTTTATAATCCTCAAATGGATTCTTATTCTTCTTAATAATCTTCATTGAAACCGCCTTCGAAATCGATAATAAAGAATACTCACGAGCTATTTCCTTATAATTTGAATAGGTATCAAAAGCATAAGTTTTACTATCGTTTAAAGTAATATGGTGAGTACCTTCAACAGAAGTAATTTTCTTAATATTTAAAGTTTTCATATCAAGCTCATAAAGGTGACGCTCAATTGCACTTTCTTTGGTTGCCATAAAATACATTTTAGTATTCTTAGCATTAAAGCCTTCGAAAGAAGTAATCACCCACTCGCCTTTTGTAAGTTGCTTTAGCATTTTGCCATCAGTATTATAAAGATAAGCATGATAATAACCATCGCGCTCACTCATAAATACAAACTGCTCATTATTATTATTCAAGAAATGGATTTCCTCTTCTGGCTCAACCCACTTATCATCTTTCTCTTCAAAAAGTGTTTTAATAAAAACACCTGTTTTAGCTTCATATTTATTCAAATGCATATGGTTTTGACCACGATTAAGCACCTGAATATATATAAACTCCTCATTAGGACTCCAGCTTACATTTGTAAGATACTGACCTTTAAATTTAGAATTATCAAGCACAATACTCTTATTAGTATTAGGGTCAAAAACCCAAACATCAACCTGCTCAGTTTCCATACCTGCCATAGCATAGCGAGTATTTTCGACACTAGCAACACGAGTGGTAGTATTTACCAAAGGATAGTTAGAAACCATTGATTCATCCTTTTTATAATAAGCAAGCAAATTGCCCTTTGGTGACCAAAAAATTCCCTGAGTAATACCAAATTCGCTACGTGCTACAGTTTGTCCGTTTACAATTCCGTCCTCAGTATCGTTAGTAACAGCAATTTCCTTATCTCCCTTATTTATATATAAATTTTGACCTTTGGTATAAGCTACCATATCAGCCTTTGCTGGATTTTTTTTAATATATTCTGAAGCTTGAGGGTAATTACACTCAAAAGCAATGGCACCAGATTTAATATTATAAGTATAAAGCTTATCCTTATTTACAAAATTAAGTTCATCTTTTGCCGACCAGCTAAGGCGAGGAAAACGCTTCTGCTCATCAAGGCCTGCTTTTTTGAAATCTTCATTCACCTTCTCTAAAGTAAGAATAGGTCTATCAGCTCTTTTACCTTTTATGGCAGAGCTCATCATTTTATTATCCTCAACGTAGCTATAATTGCTTTGGTTAGGAATCCATTGCAAGCTATTTACTCTAATAGGATATACCTCTGGGTTGGTGTATACATCATTAAGTTTAAGCACTTTCTGCTGAGCTACTCCTGATATTACAAACAGAAAAAGCATCATTGAAATAAAAATATTTCTCATTATATAAAATTTAATTGAGTTACTAATAATTGAACATTTTGTGTGTGTTATCTTCAAAAAAAAACAAGATTAACTAATTGCTTTTTTAATTTCTTTAATAATATCGGGCTTATTTTCTGCAGCATTGCCAACAACAATAATATCAGCTCCGGCATCTACAATTCGTTTTGCAGTTTGTGCATCACGAATACCTCCACCAATTATAAGTGGAATATCAATAGCAGATTTCACCTTAGCTATCATATTGCTACTAATAGAATTATCAGCACCACTACCAGCATCCATATATATGGATTTAAGCCCCAGCATTTCGCCAGCAACAGCTGTAGCCACAGCAATATCGGATTTATATTGAGGGATTGGCATAGTATTGCTCATATACTGAGCCGCAGTTAATTTACCACTCTCAATAAGCATATATCCCGTGGCAATACTCTCAATGCCCATACCTTTGATATTAGCAGCAGTACGCACTTGATTTCCAATTAAGAAATCGGCATTACGACCACTTATTAAGCTCAAAAACAAAATAGCATCAGCATCTTTATGAATATGAGTGCCATCACCAGGGAAAATTATGATTGGAATATTTGTGTTTTCTTTCAATATTTTTATGGAAAGTGCTACCCCATCATTGGTAATAAGACTTCCTCCCAAAAAAATATAATCAACATTTGATTTATTAGCAACATCTATCTGCTGCAAAAGTAATTGTTGGTCAAATTTGTCAGGATCGATAAGCAGTGCTAGCTTTTTCGTATTATAGGATATAAAACTATCGATTACCATAGGCTAAGAATCACTTTTTTCGTTTTTGGATTTTGCTTCCATATTTTCATCAGAGCAATGTACTAATACATATTCGTCATCATCAGAAAACTCATACTCAAGCACATAATCTCGCACAACACCATAATTGTCAATCCTACCATTGAAAACACCTTTACGCTTAAGTTCAAATGGTGATAAAAATATATCCCTATCGAATTGTACTTTTGGTTTACCGAAAAGTTTATAAAGCGCCTCTTTGGCACTCCATAATACTGTTAGATATCGCTGTCGGTTATCTAAAGGAAGGTTTTTTAGCTCTTCTTCCATTAGGAATTTATCAGCAAGCCCTCCTATTCTATCTCCTAGTTTCTCAATATCCAAGCCCACATAATGGCTTCTGCTAATAATAACTCCTGCATATATACCACTATGGGTTACAGAAATTTGATAATTAAGATTAGAGAAGTGGATTTTACCATGCGAATCGTAAAAGAAATTGCATGCCTCATCAGGGTCAAGCAATTGTCGTGCTGCCAAACGATAAGCGAGCCAGTGAGCCTGACGCGACTTTATCTTAAATTTTTCGAAAGTTACATAATCCTCCTCACTGAATTGAATCATAGACAGCATATCATCAACACTTTCTGTGATTTTCCAGACTCCGAGAACACCGTGGTTCTTTATATTTTTTCTAAAAATTATTGGCATAAGACGAGCAAAGATAATGTATTTTTTAATTGTTAATTGTTAATTATTAATGTTTAATTAGTTAAGTCACACTAATTAATCGTTAATGATTGAATACTAAGACTTAAGACAATCTACAAAAACAATAAAAATACTACTAAATAAGTATATCATAGAGTCTTCAATAATTCACTTCATATTAGACCTAGTAATAATTTATAAAAAAAATACTATTAACCTCATCAAATTTATAATTACTTTTGACTCTAAATTAACCTATTTAAAGGAGGCAGCTAAGCCCTGCCTCCTATTTTATTTTATCATAATATGCGCATAATATATACACTTATTATTATTCTTATTTACAATATAGGCTTTAGTCAAAACCTCATATATAATGGTAGTATTGAGGAACTTGACTCTAATTGTGTATATATGATTAATACAAGTTCTAATTTTTTTAATTCTGACGATACTGATACCAAAGACATTTATTGTTTAAAAGGCACTGTAGACATATTTAATGAATGCGCAGTTATTCCTTCATATACAACAAATTGCAACTACAAAGTAAATATCCCTTTTAATTGTGCTGGCTATCAATGGGCAAGAACAAGCAGAGGTTATGCACATATATTTTTAGAAAATCATATACTGAATGACAAAAAACTAAGTAAAGAAGTTTTATCTTTTCCTTTAACTAATAAATTAATTAATGGCAAAAAGTATTGTATACAGTTTTATACAGTTAGGTCAAATTTAATAAACTGGACAACAGATGCATTTGAGGTTATACTATCAATAGATAGCTTAATGCCCTCGCAAGACAGTATTGATATAGAAAATTGTATTAGTAATATCGGAAATGGTTTTATTATTGATACTATTAACTGGACATCAATTACAGATACTATTATAGCTACTGGTAATGAAAAATATCTCCATATTGGTAGTTTTAACAAAATGAGAAACAGCAGTATTAACTACATCTACACTTCAGCCTCCATAAATTATCCTGCAAAGGATATGCTACTTTACTACATCGACGACGTAGCCCTATGGCCCTGCGATACTGTAGCACCACGCGCCAATGCGGGTAATGACACAGTGATATGCAAAGGCGACTCTCTGCTTATTGGCACTCACAACTACAACGACTATTACTATAGCTGGTGGCAGGATAGTATATGTGGTATACATGGCATTAGCGAAATACAAAGAGATGAGCACCTTGGACAAATATGGGTAACGCCCAACAAAAGCACTTGGTACTATCTGCAAGCTACTGATTTCAAATTCGACAAAAGTATTGATAGTGTTTTTGTAGAAGTAGATGTATGCAAATGCGCCATTGAAGACACTGCAATATGCCAGGGCGAGAGTGTAAATTTGGGACTAAACGACCCTTTCTTTAGCTCCTATGTATGGAGCCCCAATTATTGTATTGATAATATAAACTCTCCATCACCAATAGTAAATCCCGAGCATAGTTTATGGTATTATGCTACAGCATACGATACATTGGGTGGTAGCATTAGCGATAGTGTATATATTACCATAAAAAACTGTAAGGCAAGTAATAACGATACTACTATTTGCTTGGGAACAGAGCTAAGTATAGGCAATAACAATCCGCTGTATAATGCGTGGTTTTGGTTTCCGACAGACTATCTAAGTAGCCCCACAGTGGCATCACCCATTGCTAGTCCACCATACGATATTACTTATTTCCTTAGTGCAACAGATACATTTGGGGCTGTCACCCAAGACACCATTAATATTGTGGTAGAAGATTGCGACAAAATATATGATTTGCTTATTCCCTCAGCTTTTACTCCAAATAATGATGGGCTAAATGATGAGTTCGCTTTTGGCAACTATCAGTATTGGCAATTTACAACTTATATTTACAATAGATGGGGACAATTGATTTTTGAAGGCAAAAATACATATTGGTGGGATGGAAAATACAAATCAAAGCCAGCTCCCCAAGGTGTGTATATATACAAAATAAAAGGCAAGGCAGAAGGTATTGAAAAAGAATGGATGGGGAATGTTACTTTATTGAGGTAAGGGACTTATGTGATGTTTAGCAACCATTAATAATCAAGCATTAACAATTACACCCTAATGATGATTTCTCTTTTTCTCCAATCTATATTTCTTCCTATTTCCCTTGGAAGGAAGCACGCTTTCTTTGGTACCTGTGAGCACCGACTTTATAAGCAAATTTATAAAGCCTTTATTCATATCTCTATGAAAAACAAAATCTACCTTACGAGCAGGTAAACCTAGCTTTATGGGATTGCTAGAATTAATTACCGAATTAGCAATTATTGACAATAAATGATCCGATACTTTAGTATTATATTTTTCTACTCTATCAATTTCTACATTCAGATTATCGTACAAAAATGTCATTTCACCCTCACTTTTAGTTCTGTTGGCAATTCCCTTAAATTTTACACTATTTATCTGTCCATTATTCACTCTTACAGGAGCAAAACTTGCTATAGGTTTAGCTATTTTTTTCAGATTAGAGCTAAACAACTCACCATTAAAACTAAAATAATTTTTAGAATAGCTGAATACTAAATCCAATTTAAAAGGTATTTCATTATGAATTTTGCCTTTAGCAAATAAACTCAACTTTTGCTTTTTAGACTTATTCTGAATGTTTTTTAAACTTACAGAGAGGTCATTCACATCAATCTTACTATGCTTACTATCCTGCTGCACTATTTCTACAAACACATCAACATTATTTGCATTTACTGATTTAATATTAATTGGTATTTTAATTCCAAATATATTCTGTGCAAGATATTTAGGGATATTTTTTGGATTAAGAGGCTTATGTTTGTCTTTAAAAAAATGAACTTTAACAGCGTTAATATCCACATGATTTGCGAACACTCCTTCAAGTTTTTTTAGTTTTTCTATATCTATATCATCTACTCTTAGATCATCTATTTCAATATCATACATTGGCTTTTGATACTTATATTTTGCAATAAATTCCTTCTTCGATATTAAAGGCTTTATTGTTGACTGCGAAACTTTTAATTCATTTTTAATTTCGTCGTAATAAATTGACTTTACTGATATAGCATAAACTTTATCTGCAGTAATAACTCTTGGATTTTTTAATTCAATACTATTGTTTGAATTAGAATATGTAAGCCCATTATCGTCCTTAGTAAGCTCAATATCAGAAGTAAGTATATGCAATAATTCAAAGCTAATATCAGCTCCATTTTCTGCCTTATGGCTAATATTATATAATGCTATTTCTAGTTTTTTTAATATTAGCTCAAAACCCTTTTCATTTTTCGTAAAAGCTAGAGAGCTCAAATCCACATCCAACTCATCAAATAAAGTTGCATTTTTAGTATTTTTTATATCAACTACCGAAAACGATGCACCCTGTAATTTAAACTCTCCAATATTTACTTCTATTTTTAAGGAATCATTATTTTCTTTCTTCTCAATAAAAGCAAAAGGATGAAATACTTTAGCGTTTTTTGTAAGGTTTACATCTACCTTATTAAATAATATTTTGCCAACGGTAATTTTATTGCTAACAAGGAACTCTCCAATATCAAAATCTTTCAACTTTATAGATTTAAGCTTAACAGCTATGCTACCATTTTTCGTAAAATATGATTCTTGGTTTTTTATTTTGGGTATAAAATTTACATTATAAATTTTAAGATTGCTAGAAAACAAACCTATTCTTACTTTTTCGTATTCTAAGGAATAGTATTTGGAAACTACACTTGCGGAATATAATTCTGTAATTCTTTGTTTTATAATGTCCTCAAAATTGTATACACCGTATAAGTATAAAGAAGTAACAGCTATTGCAATAATACTAAAAACATAGAAAAGAATCCTTTTAAGGCGAGAGTTTCCCTTGCTAGCTTGCACTTTATGCTTAGCTTTATTTTTTTTGCTTTTAACTACGGCTTTGCCCATTTAGTTTTTTTTATAAATACTGTTACAAATAGTGCTGCAAATATAATTATTTAATACTTATTATAATAAGTTACTGTTAATCTAATTAAATGAATCTATTATTTCAACTAAGTGCAACCAATTTGTTAATAATTATATCTATATAATCTATACATTTGCAAGCATTATTATACACACATACACAAAAACGCATTACATGCACAAAATCAATACTTTACTACTTATATTACTATTGTTTTTTATTTCATTTGCTAATGCTCAAAACATAGCATCAAAATCCATTGACAATAGAATTAAAGCAGCACCATTCCGCAGCATTGCTGATAACGGCATTAATGGGATTAAAGTTTCATATAATTTTATAGATTATAATAGTTTCAAAAAATATAATAGAAGAGACGAATACTCTGTGCTAAATATAACTGACTTTAGTCATTTGCAAGAAGTTGGCAAGCCTGCATTACCATCTCATATAGATCTAATTGCAATTCCTGATGGCGCTAACTACCAACTCATTATTAATAATGATGTGCCTATGGTGAGCAAAACAACTACAATATTCCCTGCTTTGCAGCCTGCTCGCGATACTGAAGGTGCTCCTGAACCTGGCTTTGAATTAGACAAAGAGTTTTATAATACTGATCAAGTATTTCCTCAGCAAAGTGTTAGAATTATTGGTGAAATGAAATACCATGGCATTCGTATGGCAATGGTCGAAATTTGTCCTATTCAATATAATCCTGTAAGTTCAAAATTATATATTCATTCGGATATTAATTACGAAATCGTATTTTCTGGAGCCAATAACTTTACTGATTATTCAAAACACAGCAAAAATTTCATAAATCAGATAGTAAATTACCCTTTAAACTATCAATCGTTTGCTAAGGAATCTAACGATTACTATTCGCAAAATTTGGCTGATAATAGCACATTAGATAGCAAAAACTATATAATTATAACTCATAGCGATTTTGAAGCCGCAGCCGATACTTTGGCAAATTGGAAACGACAAATGGGTTATTCGGTGGAAGTAATTTCGGCAAATAACTGGACCGATACCAGCGTAAAAGCTGCTGTACATACCCGATATCAAAACTGGTCTCCAAAGCCTGACTATCTTTTGATAATTGGCGATGATGGTGATGTACCTCCTGAAACACACTACATTAATGGTGAGCCTTTTGGCACTGACCTATACTATGTATGCATGGATGGGCCTTCCGATTTTATTCCCGATATGGCAAAAGGTAGAATTTCGCCTACAAATGCCACAAATGCAATGATGCAGGTGCATAAAATTATAAATTACGAAAAGAATCCTGTTTCGGACACTGCATTTTATCAAAATGGTATTAACTGCGCACAATTTCAGGATGACAATACCGATGGCTATGCCGATAGAAGATTTCTGCATACTAGCGAAGATATTAGAACCTATATTAATTCCCAAGGTTATAATTCTGAAAGAATTTATTATACCGACAATAACGTAACTCCTACAAATTATAATGCTGGATATTACTCTATGGGTCAACCATTGCCTTCTGTATTATTAAAATCTAATGGATTTAATTGGAATAATGGAGCATCAGAGATTTCCACTGCTATAAATGCTGGAAAATTCTTTGTTTTTCATCGTGACCATGGATATTCTGGAGGCTCAGGATGGGCACATCCATATTTTGTAAACAGCAGTATTTCTACTCTTAATAATGGCGATAAACTACCTATTGTTTTTAGTATAAACTGCCATACAGGAGAATTTACACAAAACTCGTGCTTTGCCGAAACTTTTATGCGAAGGACTAATGGCGGAAGCGTTGGTATATTTGCCGCATCTTATTATAGTTATAGTGGTTATAACGATGGTTTTTCCATTGGGCTAATTGATGGTCTTTGGTCAAACCCAGGCATGGTTCCAAACTTTGGAAATGGTGGCATTAGCAATCCAAATGTTACACCACATAACGACATTATAAACATGGGCGACCTATTGAACCACGGACTTACTAGAGTTGTTCAAACTTGGGGTGGTAATTCTAGCTCAAACAGATATACTAATGAGCTTTTCCATTATTTTGGCGACCCTGCCATGCGTATTTGGACTCAATTTCCTGATACTATTACAGTAAGCATAGTTGACACTATTGGCTGTTCAGCCAGTAGCTTTGCAATAAGTAATTGTAATGTTGCGGATGCTGTTGCTACATTTACAGGAAGTGGTGTGCTATTAGGGAAAACTACTCTAGTTAATGGTAGTGGAACAATACCCGTTAGTAATTTACTAGGACCATATTTTGAAGTAACAATTTCAGCACCTAATCATAAACCTTTTCAGAAAACAATTTATTTAGGTAGTGGTGGCAATTTGACCGTTTACAAACAGCATAGCAATAATATATGCTTTGGAAATAATGAAGCAGAAATAAAAATCTTCCCTTCATGCGGAAATCCTCCTTATTCTGTACTTTGGTCAAATGGAAACACCCTTACAACTCTCACAAATGTTGCCACTGGTGTATATTCTGTAATAATTACTGATAATGCAAATAATACTGTATACGATACCATTACAGTATCTGGACCTAGTTCGGCAATACAAATATCAGCAACCACTACGGATGCAAAATGTAATTTCGAAAGTAGTGGAAGCATATCTGTAAATGTAACAGGGAGTACCCCTCCTTATACGTATAAATGGCAGAATGGAAGCAGTGGTGCCGACATTAATAATATAGCTGCAGGAATGCACTTATTTTCAGTTACTGATAGTTTTGGCTGCGTTTATAAAGACAGCTTCCTAATATCACAGCCTGCAGTATTAAATATGCAAGTTTCCAAAACTGATGATGCAACAGGAAACTGTAGTGGAACAGCAACCTCAGCAGCAGTAGGCGGAACACCTCCTTATACGTATTTATGGAATGACAATTCGCAACAAACTACGGCTACAGCTACCAACTTATGCGCTGGCCTTTATAAAGTAAAATTATTAGATAATAACCTATGTGCACTTAATAGAGCAGTATATGTACAGAACACTGTTGGTATAGAAAGCACTGATAATAACTCCGTTATAAGCATTTCACCAAACCCTTCTAATACTGGTATTTTTACAATTAATATTGAAAATAATGAATTAGATAACATTCATTTCAATCTATATAATTCATTAGGAGAATTATTATTACAACAGAAAATAATAAGCAAGAAACAAAATATTGATCTTTCAAAATATGCACAGGGAGTTTATTACCTCCACATTGCAAATAATAATAAATCAAAAGTTTATAAATTAATTTATCAGAAATAGGCCATGAATAAAAAATTACAAATTCTATTTTTCGTTTTAGCATTTCCATTTATTACGGTAAACGCACAGTTTACTGAATCAGAAATGCGCGCAGACATTCTTAGCCAAGATGCCATACATCAGTGCTCTCACATTAAACAAAAAAGTTTAGCAAAAGCTTTTGCAAAAGCTAGTAGCAGCAATTTTGCTGGTCATAATATTGATATTACTTATCATAGAGCCAAATGGGATATTGACCCAAGTGTTAGCTATATAAAAGGAGCTATTTATACTGAATTTACAACCACTGAAGATAATGTAAGTACCATTACTTTTGAGCTTGATAATACCATGATTGTTGATAGTGTAAAGTATCATAATACAAATGTTGTTTTTCAAGATAGTGGAACATATCTATTAAATATACGCTTACCCAATGCTTTGGCTAGTGGAGTTTCTGATTCCATAGAGGTATTTTACCAAGGGTCTCCTGGTCAATCAGGCTTTGGTTCTTTTATTCAAGCTGACCATAATGGTAGCCCAATAGTATGGACATTGAGCGAACCTTATGGCGCTCGCGAATGGTGGCCATGTAAAAATGATTTGAGTGATAAAATAGATTCTATTGACATTTATGTTACTACCCCATTGGGTAATAGAGCTGCCTCAAACGGATTATTAGTTGAAGAAACTACTCTTACAAATAATAAGGTATACCATTGGAAACACCGACATGCAATACCAACATATTTAGTAGCTATTGCTGTTACTAATTACGCTGTATATTCAGATTTTGCAACAATAAATGCAGGACAAGTAGAGGTATTGAATTATATCTTTCCTGAAGATTCACTTTATGCTTCAAGTCGTACTCCTGGTGTGGTAAGTAGTATTCAGTTATATAGCAATCTATTTATCGACTATCCTTTTCAGGACGAAAAATATGGTCATGCTCAGTTTGGCTGGGGTGGCGGAATGGAACATCAAACAATGAGTTTCATGGGAGGCTTCAGTCATAGTTTAATGGCTCACGAGCTAGCTCATCAATGGTTTGGCGACCTAGTAACATGTGGTAGCTGGCACGACATATGGCTAAACGAAGGTTTTGCCACTTACCTTACAGGATTAACTTATGAGCATATGCCCGGCACAAGTTACTGGGAATCTTGGAAAAGTCAAACAAGAGGCTCTGTTCTTTCTGAAAACTACGGCTCTGTTTATTGTGATGATACTACTAACGTGAGCAGAATTTTTAGTAGCAGACTCTCTTATAGCAAAGGCGCATATGTACTACATATGATGCGTTGGAAAGTTGGTGATGCAGCATTTTTCTCTGGTTTACAAAACTATTTATCAGACCCTAACCTAAGCCATGGTTATGCTCATACTTCAGATTTGCAAGCTCATATTGAAGCTACTAGTGGAATGAGTCTTACTGGTTTTATTAACGATTGGTTTTATGGTGAAGGTAGCCCAATGTATCAGATTGAAACATATCAGGCAACACAGGATAGTATAACAATTACACTAAATCAAACAACTACTAATCCATCAATTAGCTTTTTTGCACTCCCTGTGCCTATCCGACTTAAGGGGTCACAAATAGATACTATTGTAAGACTTGAAAATACTGTTGCAGGTCAGCAGTTCACCATAGGTGTAAATACTTATATCGATTTAGTAGAATTTGACCCTGATATGTGGTTGCTCGCTACTGCAAATATTACTAACAATGTGGGAATAAATATGGCAGAAGATGGTTTTATACAAATCTCTCCAAATCCTACGAAAGATATTATTAGAATTAATACAACCGAAGAAATAAATAATATAGACGTACTTGATGTTAATGGAAAGGTGATTTTATCAAAAAATAATATTGATAATACTGAGACTGAAATAAACTTATCAAGTTTTGCCACAGGAATATATTTCTTACGAATTACAACTAACGAAAAATCGTATATCCGTAAAGTGTCAAAATATTAATAATGGTAAATAGGTTATTGATTTATATTTTATTGGGTTTATTTTCTAATACACTTTATGCACAGCTAGATACTATGCAGATTAGTGGCATGTATTATAATACAAACTTATATATTTACAACCCCTCTGCGGGCAGTAATTATAGTATAAGCAAACTAATAGTTAATAATAAACCAATTTCTGAAAACCTTGCCACCAATGGTCTAGAAGTAGACCTTGGTATTTACGAAATGGAGGAAGAAACTCCAGTAAGCGTTACTGTAATTTACAATTCGGAATATCCTCCTGTAATTGTAAACCCCGAAGCGCTTATGCCTCCTGTGCGGTTTCGGATTACCAAACCACGCTATTCGTCACGCAATGGAGATTTGGTGTGGACACTACGCGGAGTACCCGGCGATAATCCAATAATTGTTGAACAGTATAAATGGAACTCTTGGAGGCAAGTTGCGGAAATAGACCCTGTTGATACTGTTGCCAACAATATTTACCAACTTCATATAAATCCCCATTCAGGAAAAAATCTTTATCGGGTAAAAAGTACATCAATTAAAGGGGAAGAAGTAAGGTCACGAAACTGTATTCTCAGTGACAGAAACGTAGCAAAAGTCGAAGTTCAGAGCACAAAAATAACTAACGAAATTGTACTTTCTTCCAAAGCTGATTACGAAATATATAATTCTGACGATAAATTAGTTCTAAAAGGCAGCGATAGGTATATTGATGTAAGCACATTAGAAAAAGCTTGGTACAAACTATTTTTTGATAATCAAATTCAAGATTTTAAGAAGAAGTAGTATCTATAAAAAATGCGTCTTTGAAGTTGAAATCAACTAAAAACGCATTTTGTTTTTTTTGTCAGTATATATCATAAGAGCTATTTTACCACCTAGCCATGCCACTGGAATATATGCAATCAATAAATCAATGGTTAAAAACCATAAAGGAGAAGGTAGCAAATAAGCCATAGTAATTCCGCCAATAAGGAATAAACCTCCAATACTGTAGGAAAACTTCATTCTATGACTTGCTGCAATAAGACCAGCAATAATAGCGCCCACCAAAGTACCTAAGGCGTGAGCTAAAAATGGAAATATAAAGAATTGAGGGTCTAAATGAGGCATAACGGCAGCCAAGGTTTCCATGTCATTTGTATCTACACCTTCCAATGGAAAAACGCTATAACCATAATTAATTAGGCTCATATTAACAATACTACCTATGAACCAACCTATTATAACTGCTAGAATATTCCTTATAATTATCATACTAACTCCTTA
>Ga0256842_1001500_pt1 | contig 18554 bp, 17 predicted proteins | sample 4559240metaG_FD_185973 | JGI IMG/M metagenome (GOLD analysis project Ga0256842, IMG submission 185973) | Hydrothermal vent microbial communities from Guaymas Basin, Mexico - 4559-240 | ecosystem: Environmental > Aquatic > Marine > Hydrothermal vents | place: Mexico: Guaymas Basin | collected...
TGCTCATACCCCCTGTCAAGATGATATATCCTTCTTACAATGGTTGTGCCTTTAGCAGCAAGACCAGCCAGCACAAGGGCAGCACTTGCCCGAAGGTCAGATGCCATAACAGGTGCGCCTTTGAGCTCTCTTCCTCCCCTGATTATTGCAGTATCGCCAGCAATCTTTATATCTGCTCCAAGCCTCATGAGTTCTAAGGCCTGCATAAACCTGTTCTCAAAAATAGTCTCTTTGATCATACCTGATCCCCTAGCAGTACACATAAGCGCCATAAACTGGGCCTGCATATCTGTTGGAAAACCTGGATAGGGCTGGGTTATTATGTCAACACAATTGATTGGATCCTTTGCTTCAACAAATACACTATTACCTTTAATATAAACCTTAACTCCCATTTCCTGTAATTTTGATATAATAGCATCCATAGCAAAAATAGGTGCATTTTTAACTTCAATAGAGCTCCTGGTTATTGCTCCAGCAACAAGGTATGTACCAGCCTCGATTCTATCTGAAATCACTTCATATTCACATCCTCTCAGTTCCTCAACACCTTGAATTCTGATTACATGAGTACCATGCCCTTCAATTTTGGCCCCACACTTGTTTAAAAAATTTGCCAGATCAACTATTTCTGGCTCCCTTGCTGCATTCTCTAAAATGGTCTCACCTTTTGCGAGGGTAGCTGCCATGAGCAAATTTTCAGTTCCACCCACAGTGGGAAAATCAAAATTAATGTGAACACCTTTAAGTATATCACACTTAGCATCAATATATCCCTGTTCTACTTGTATCTTGGCACCCATTTTCTCAAGGCCAAGAATATGCATGTCCACTGGTCTGACCCCAATGGCACATCCACCAGGAAGGGCTACCCTTGCCCTTTTTCTCCTTGCCAAAAGGGGACCTAAACACAAAATAGATGCCCTCATTGTCCTAACCAGATCATAGGGGGCTTCATCATTTATAACTTTTGGGGGAGTTACTATAATTGTTCTTTGCTCTTTCTGGTATACAACTTCACAACCAAGGATTTGGAGCAATTTAACTGTTGTTTCTATATCCCTCAAATTAGGGATATTACCCAGTTTTACGCTATCTGATAAGAGGAGAGTTGCGAATAATATAGGCAGCGATGCATTTTTTGACCCACTTATCTCAACAGGTCCTGATAGTTTATTTCCACCTTCTATAACCAATCTATCCATTTTTACTTGACCTCTATTTTTTTTTCATATATTAGATCTTTCATCTGTGGTGGGTGTAGCTCAGGTGGCAGAGCACTTGGTTGTGGCCCAAGTGGTCGCAGGTTCAAGTCCTGTCACCCACCCTTTTTTATCTCTTCCTAAGTTTCCTCACATCACCAATTCTCATGGTCAATTTTTCCTTATCAAAATATTCCAACAATGGGATTGAGTATTTTCTGCTTAGCCCTGTTAATTCTTTAAAATGTTGAGGCTTCATCTCTTCATTTTGTTCAAAAAATTTAAGCAACTTGGTTTTAATATCTTCTATAATATCCTTTGGATAAAAAATATCTTCTTTGATCTTTACTAACTCACCTTTATCAGTAAGTAATTTTAAAATTGGATCTATAACTTTCTTTTCTAACCCCAATTGTTCAACCAAATTTTTTACAGTAGGAGGTTTGTACTTGCTCCTTTTAAAAATTTCTAAAATCTGTTTCTTTATTTTTTCTTGATCCTGTTTAAGGGAAACTGTGTAACCTTTTATCTTTATAAGCTCTCCCTCTGATTCAATAAGACCCTGTTTAAAAGAATATTCAAGTACAAAATGTACGAGCTTTTGATTTAAGTCCTTTCCCCAGTCAGAAATTATCTGCCCTTTAGAAATTCCTGGTTCAATTGGATTTTTTGCATGAAACTCTTTTATGTAACTAACCAAACTATCCTGCAATTTTAAAATCCAAACTCTGCCTATATAGATTTTCTCTTCCTTATCAAAACAGAAAACTTCCTGCCTTGATTGTAATTTTTCCAACTCCTTTTGGAGTTGTTTTAATGCTACATTTGTAAGTACATGAAGTTCCTTTAAGCTGTATCCCCTAAATCCTATTTGTTCTAAATGGAGGATAATCTTTTCTTTTGTATCTGCTTTTATGAGTTTTTTTAACACATCTACCTGCTTGGAAAATCTCTTTATCTTCTGGCCAATTGGATTTATTATGGTGCCTCCTCCAATGGTTCTTAATGGGGAAAAGGACCTTACAACAAACTTGTCACCACAAAGTCCCACCATGGGCTCTGGGAACCTGATCTGGGCATATCCTGTCTCTCCAGGCTGAAGCTTGTCTCTATCAAGTAAATATATCCTTGCCATAATCTCAGTGGTTCCATGATGAAAATGCACCTCTTTTCTGTGCAAAATAGGCCTTGGTGAGGACGATAGACAGGTAATTTCCACATCAAATGTATTTGAAGGAAACAGGGTATCAGGCCGTGCAATTATATTACCTCTCTCAATGTCTTCTACTTCTACCTGCGCCAGATTTATAGCTGTCCTTCTGCCAGCAGATACATCTTTAACAGATTCTCCATGCACCTGTATATTTCTCACCTTTGAGACCTTTTTGTATGGATAGATAAAGACATCTTCTCCAACTGAAATCTTTCCTGATACGAGGGTGCCTGTTACAACTGTTCCATGACCTTTTAAGGTAAAGACCCTATCCACAGGTAGGACAAAAATATCAGAAGTACTTCTTTGTTTAACTTTGTCCACTATTTCCTCAATAGCGTGTGTAAGCTCCTTTAGTCCTTCACCAGTATGGGCAGATACAGGGACAATTTTTGCGTCTTTCAAAAAAGTATTTGACAAATAATCTGAAACATCTTCTATTGCCAATTCCCTTAATTCCTCATCCACCATATCTATCTTGGTGAGGGCAACCACTCCCTTATTTATTCCAAGCAATGAACAAATTTCAATGTGTTCCCTTGTCTGGGGCATAATACCTTCGTCTGCTGCTACTACTAACAAAACAAAATCTATCCCAGTGGCACCAGCCACCATATTTTTTACAAATTTTTCATGTCCAGGCACATCCACTATTGAGAGTCTTGTACCATTTGGCAGGTCCAGATATGCAAAACCAAGCTCAATAGTAATTCCCCTTTTTTTCTCGTCTTTTAACCTATCACAATCAATTCCTGTTAAGGCCTTTATTAAGGTAGTTTTTCCATGATCTATATGGCCAGCAGTACCCATAACTATAGACATATGTATTCTCCAATTAACTTATCTTAGAGATTGAAAATTCTTACATATAACCGTAATTAGTGATTCGTGATTCGTGATTCGTGATTAGGAAGAGGGATGAGTAGTAAACCAATACACCAATATACCAATATACTAATAACCAGAAATAAATTGCTATTAAAAAAATTAAAATTTGTAAAGGATTTTAAATTTCCTAAAAATTCTGTTTTTAACTAATAATTTTTTTGTACATGTTGTCTTGACAATTTTTAGCTCCCGCCCATATAAAGGAAAGACCAATAACCGTGATTAGTGATTAGTGATTCGTGATTAGGAAGAGGGAAGAGTTGTGAACCAATACACCAATATACCAATTTTATAAGGATATAATAAGGCCTGCCCTTAAATTTTTTAGAACAAAAACTAATATTTTAAGAAGGGAGTTGATATGCGGGACATATTAGAAAAACAACGTACCTTTGCTTTGCTCGGAAGTACTGGAACAGGGAAAACATCTTTAGCAGAAATGATATTTTTTAATGTTGGAGTAACCACAAGGCTAGGGACCATCCCAAATGGTAATACGGTACTGGATTACGAGCCAGAGGAAATCAAGAAAGGTGGATCAATCCAACCTGCATTTGGTGTGTACACTTGGAAAAAAAATAAACATTTTTTAATTGACACCCCTGGTGACTCAAATTTTCAGGGAGAACTCCCATATCAGCTAGTTGCAGCAGATGGTATTTTGTATGTTTTAGATGCAACTGATGGAGTTAAACCCCAGGACAAAAAGTTATGGAATGAAGCAAAAGAGTTTGAACTTCCAACAATTGTTGTTGTAAACAAGATGGATCGGGAAAGGGCTGATTTTGAAAAGGCCTTAAAGGGTATCCAGGATGTTCTCAAGGCAAAACCAATGGTAAAATATTATCCCATTGGAGCTGAAGCAGATTTTAAGGGAGTTGTGGATGTATTAGAGAAAAAGGCCTATTTCTTTAAAGATGATGGAAAAATCGAAACAGGGGATGTACCTGCAGATTTAACAGACAAAATCGAAGAATTGTATGAATATTCCGTTGAAAATATTGCTGAAAGTGATGAAGAACTAATGGAAAAATATCTAGAAGAAGGAGAGCTTGGCCCTGAGGATATAAAAAATGGGCTGAGAAAAGGGGTGTTGAGTGGAGAGATTGTGCCTGTGTGCGCAGTATCTGCCCTTCAAAATAAAGGTGCAGAACTTATTTTAAACATGATTCAAAACCTGCTGCCATCTCCACTTGATAGAAAACCCTGGAAGGGAGTTGATGGGACAATTCGCAAATCATCAGAAGAAGAACCTCTGGCTGCCTTTGTATTTAAGACAATTACAACCCCATTTGGCGGTTTACTCTCAATGATAAGGGTATTATCTGGTAAACTCTCTTCTGATATGCAGGTATACAATCCAGAAAAGAATTCCAAAGAAAAATTGGGACAGCTCCAGTATGTAATTGGTAAAAAAATGGAACCATGCAAAGAAGAAGTAGGACCAGGGGCCATTGTAGCTGTTGCAAAATTAAAGAGCACACAAACAGGCGATACCATTTGTGATGAAAAAAATCCATTTACACTGGACAAACCCAAATTGCCACCTCAAGTCTTATCATATGCAATTAGTGGAGAAAATAAGGGTGATGAAGATAAAATGATGGCTGCTGTGCAAAAACTCCTTGAAGAAGATACAAGTTTAAAAGTCCAGCACAGCGAAGAAACAAAGGAAATCCTACTCTCTGGAATGGGACAATTGCACATTGAAATGTCTGTTGAAAAGGTAAAAAGGAGAAGTAAGGTCGGAGTCAAATTAAAAGAGCCTAAAATACCGTACAAAGAGACAATTAAAGGTAAAGCTGAAGCACATGGTAGATATAAAAAACAGACTGGTGGCCGTGGTCAATTCGGAGACTGCTGGATCAGGATGTCACCATTGCCAAGGGGCGCAGGTTATGAATTTGAAAACCAGATAGTTGGTGGAGTCATACCAAAACAATTTATCCCAGCAGTGGATCAGGGAATCCAGGAGGCAGCTAAAAAAGGTGTCCTTGCTGGATATCCTGTGGTGGACTTTAAAGTAGAGCTCTATGATGGATCTTACCACAGCGTGGATTCGTCAGAGCTGGCATTTAAAATTGCAGGCTCAATGGCGTTTAAAGAGGCAGCAGAAAAAGCAGGCCTTGTACTTTTGGAACCTATAATGAAAATGGTAATCACAGTACCTGAAGAGTTTATGGGAGATGTGATTGGTGATTTATCCAGTAGAAGGGGTAAAGTACTTGGATATGAATCCCAGGATGGAATCGCTGAAATCCAGGCACAGGTCCCAATGGCCGAGGTGCTAAAATATGCCCCTGATTTAAGGTCTATGACAGGTGGTCAAGGAACCTTTGTTATGGAATTTGACCACTATGAAGAATGTCCACCCAATATCCAAGAAAAAGTACTTGAAGAGGTTAAGGCACAAAAACAAGAATAAAAAGCAAAGGGAGGTAGCTTTACCTCCCTTATTTTTTTATCCCTTTTTTCTCACACAATTTTTCTATTTCACACTCATTACATTTAGGCGATCTTGCCTTACACACATCCCTCCCAAACCACACGAACAGGTGATTTACAAGATGCCAGTCTTTTCTAGGAAAAATCTCCATTAAATCCCTCTCAATAATTATGGGATTTTTAGATTCTGTAAAACCCAATCTAAAAGATATGCGTTTTACATGGGTATCTACCGCAATTCCTTGATTTTTTGAAAAACAGTTGGACAAAATAATATTTGCTGTCTTTCTAGCAACTCCTGGAAGTGTTAGAAGTTTGTCCATCTCTGATGGAACTTCCCCATTATATTCATTTAAGATCTTTTTTGCAGTTCCAATTAAATTCTTTGCCTTGTTTCTAAAAAATCCAGTTGAACGCACTACCTCTTCCACCTCTTCTTGACTGGCCTCTGATAAGGATTTTAAATCCGGCCATTTTTTAAAAAAAACAGGGGTGACCTTATTTACCCTATCATCAGTACATTGAGCAGCTAAAATAGTTGCCACAAGGAGTTCCCATGGACTCTTCCACACCAGTTTTGTCCTGGGGTTTGGATACCTTTTTTTTAAAATCTCTAAAACTTTCTTTGCTCGCTTTTTAAGCTCCATTACTCACTCCTTGAAAATATGCTAATTCGTACTTATTATTTCCTTGCAAATTAATATAGATCTAATTAAATCACAACAAAAAGGAGTCCTCTATGGCAACCATATTGTTTTACGTCACATGCAAAGACAAAGATGAGGCAAAAAGCATAGCCAAAAAACTTTTAGAGGAAAAATTAATTGCGTGTGCAAATATATTCCCTGAGATCGATTCTTTTTTTTGGTGGCAACAAAAAATTGACAGCGCAAAAGAGGTCCCAATGATTTTGAAGACAAAGAAAACATTATCTAAAGAAGTCATAACAAAAATAAAGGAACTCCATTCATATGAGTGTCCATGTATTGTGGAGATACCAATTACTGGTGGATATAAAGAGTTTTTAAAATGGATTTGTGAGGAGACCAAATAATTATGAAATTTTTTATCCGCACATTTGGCTGCCAAATGAATGTTGCTGATTCCTTTTGGATTTCATCGGCCCTTGTATCAAAGGGATTTGAGGTGACCTATCAAGAAAAAGATGCAGATATAATTTTAGTAAATACGTGCAGTGTAAGAAAAAAGCCTGAAGAGAAACTCTATAGTTTTCTTGGCAGAATATACCCCTATTTTAAAAAAAATCCAGAGCTCATAGTGGGGGTTGGTGGTTGTGTTGCCCAACAACTTGGTGAAAAAATCTGGAAAAAATTTCCATTTGTCAGATTGATTTTTGGTACAGATGGAGTCCCTTATGTGCCTCAGACTATCACCAAGCTAATTTCCACACCTTCCCTTAAAATAAGTTTATTGGATTTTAAAGATTTTTATCCAGAAAGGGATATAGTGATCGAAGAGGAGTTATTAAATAATCACCCTGTAGCATATGTTAATATTATGCAGGGTTGTAATAATTTTTGTGCTTATTGTATTGTCCCCTATACCAGAGGTAGGCAAAAATCCAGACACAGCGAAAAAGTCCTTGAAGAGTGTAAGAGATTGGTGGATGCTGGAGTGAAAGAAATAATGCTTCTTGGTCAAAATGTGAATAGCTATGGTAAGGATAAATATGGTGATGGCGTAAGCTTTGAAGACTTACTTGTTAAAGTATCAAAAATAGAAGGGTTAAAAAGAATTAGGTTCACAACATCTCATCCAAAGGACATATCAGATAAATTGATTGAACTTTTTGGGAAGTTAGACAATCTATGTCCTGCTATACATCTTCCTCTACAGGCTGGATCAAACAGGATATTAAAGCTAATGGGTCGAAAATACTTAAAAGAAGATTATCTCAGGATAATTGATAAACTGAGAAAGGTAAGGGAAGATATAGTGATAACCACAGACCTGATCGTGGGTTTTCCAGGTGAAAGGGAAGAAGATTTTAGAGAAACCTTGGATATGGTCAAAAGAGTTGAATTTGACAGCAGTTTTTCTTTTAAATACTCTGACAGACCAGGGACAAGGGCAGAAAAGATGGAACCTAAGGTCCCTGAGGAGGTAAAATCAAAAAGACTTAAGGAGTTGCAAAATATCCAAGACGAACTTACTCTAAAATCCATGAATAAACTTCATAACCAAACTGTTGAAGTATTAGTTGAAGGAAGGAGTTCTAAACAACTAAAGAAAGGAGTTGTCTCTTTTAGGGGGCGAGAACCTGGAGGCAGGGTAGTTAATTTTTTAGTTAACAAGGAAATGGTTCCCTCTGTTTTTATAGGTTCAATTGTAAACATAAAAATTACAGAAGTGAAAAAACATTCTTTATTTGGGGAGGTGAGAAAATAATATGGTAGAAATGAAGATATTTGGACTTGCACTTGATGAACAATCGCAGGTCCCTATTTTAATATTAAAAGATATTGAAGAAAAAAAGGTGTTACCAATATGGATTGGGGCAATGGAGGCCATGTCTATATCTATCAGTCTAAACAAAATAAATATGGCCCGTCCATTAACCCATGATCTCATGATTAACATCCTCGAGACCATGGGGGCAAAAATAACAAAGGTATGTATTGTGTCATTAAAAGAAGGGACTTATTACGCAGAAATACACATAGAACAAGAAGATACTGTCTATGTAATTGACTCAAGGCCCTCAGATGCCATAGCCCTTGCAATTAGGTGCGATGCAAAAATATTTGCCAATGAAACCCTTCTTGAAGATCTACAAAAACATTTAAATAAAGACCATGAAGTGGTGTTAAAAGACGAAGAAGCAGAAAAGTGGACTGAACTACTGGAACGGATTGGAGATGAGGAATTTAAGTATAAGATGTAAATAACTTAAACCGGGATTCATGGGAATATGATTGACCTACACACACATACAGTATTCAGCGATGGCGAGCTAATCCCCGCTGAACTAATCCAAAGGGCCAAAACAGCGGGATATAAGGCAATAGCTATTACAGATCACGTGGACCACACAAACATTGAACACGTCTTAAAAAGCTTACTTGGTGGTGTAAGAGACCTTTGTATGGTCTCTTCAATGGACGTAATTGTGGGTGTTGAAATAACTCATGTACCACCGCCATTAATTTCTGATTTAATCAAAAAGGCCAGAAATCTTGGAGCTAAGTTAGTGGTGGTACACGGGGAAACCATTGTTGAACCAGTTGAAAAGGGCACTAACTTGGCTGCAATTGAGGGACGATGTGATATCCTGGCCCATCCAGGATTAATTACAGAGGAAGAAGTAAAACTAGCTGCTGATTCAGGAGTCTATTTGGAGATTACCACAAGATCTGGCCATTCACTCACCAATGGACACGTGGCTAAACTTGCCAAAAAATATGGAGCAAAACTTGTTATAAATAATGATGCCCATTCTCCTCAGGACCTAATTTTTGTTGAAAAAAGAAAATTGATTGCCATGGGTGCTGGACTCACTTATAAAGATTATATACAAATAGAGCACAATTCAGAAACAATCTTAAATAATATTTTAAATAGATAAAACCAACTAAGGAATTAAAATGGGGATAGAATCTACAACAGGAATATTTTACCTAATCCTAAATGCAACACTTGTGGTAAAAATAGTATTGGGTATCCTAGGTGCAATGTCCATTATTAGTTGGACCATTATTTTCTATAAAGCAATATCATTTTACAAGATAAAAAAAGAACTTAAAAGGGATATTAGGCTCCTTAAAGAATCACATGATCTTGCTTCAGCATTGAAAACCTTGAGGACTCGATACAACTCGACAATATATAAAATTTCTATAGCTTGTTTAAATGAAATTAAACAAATTGAAAAATCAAAAATTAATGATTTAAAAAAACCTGAAATAGCATCTCAATCCATAGAAAATACAATAAATAACCTTATCTCTGAAAAATTAATGGAATATTCTTCTTCTCTTTCATTTCTAGCCACCTGTACTAATTCTGCTCCTTTTATAGGACTATTTGGAACTGTTTGGGGTATTATGCATTCCTTTCACTCTATAGGACTTCAGAAAAGCGCAGGCCTAGCCACTGTTGCACCTGGAATTGCTGAAGCTTTGATAGCAACGGCAATTGGGCTTGCAGTGGCAATTCCAGCATCAATAGCATATAACAGCTTTATCTCCATTTTAACAGGAATTGAAAACCTGTATACAACCTATAAAAATATATTTATAAATATGGTTAAAAGGGAACTCACAATATTTTCAGCTAGTAATTCAAATAAAAATGAATAAAAATGACATCAAAATTTCAAAACAAAAAATTCATTGCTGATATAAATGTTACTCCTTTTGTAGATGTAACGCTAGTATTGTTGATAATATTTATGATAACTGCTCCCCTTTTAGTTAAAGGTATTAAAGTTGATGTACCAGAAACTAAAGCTGTACGTACCTTAAAAAAAGGTAAAGATAAAATCATTATATCTATAGATAAAAACAAAAACATCTTTATAGATAAATATAAGCTTAAAATTGATAAGTTGACAGATTATTTAAAAAGATTGGTATCAAATAAAAATCAAATGGTTTTTTTAAAGGCGGATAAAAATATTCCTTATGGCTTTATAGTAAAAGTAATGGGATACATTAAAGATGCTGGCATAGAAAAACTAGGTATCATCGCAGAGCCAGAAAATAAAAAAAGTAAATAATGCGATTTATAAGTTTATTATGCTCAATCATATTACATTTATTTATTGTTTATATTTCCATATTTATAACAAAAAATAACGTTACAATTGATTTAGATAAAAAAAATACATACAAGGTAAGTATTATTAGACTAAAGCCACAAAAAGAGAAGCCTATAAAAAAAGTACATTCCATCCCCAAAAAAGCAAAAATTATTAAAAGGAAAACCTTGCATACAGCATCCAAAAAAAAAGTAATTAAAATTCCGCAAAAAACAAAAAAAAGGATCAAAAAGAAACCAGCTAAAATAAATGTAGTAAAACAAAAAGAAAAGTTAGTAAAAAGTGCTTTTAAAGATGTATTAGCAGCTTTAAAAAAAGAGGAAATAGAAAAAGAAGTAATTAAAAAGGAAGTTAAAAATATATCAAAAAATATACATAATCAAGGAGATATAATTGAAGAAGATATCAAAGACTCTGTAGAAAAATATAAAGCCATCGCAGAAATCAAAATAAAGGCAAATTGGAGATATCCAGTAAAACAACCCAATTTATCGGCTGAAGTGGCAATAGTGATCGATAAAGATGGGAATATTATAGATATTAAATTTAATAAATCTTCAGGAAATAAAATTTTTGACAATTCAGTGGTAAAGGCTATAAAAGAAACAAAAAATTTAGATCCACTTCCATTATCCATCATTGGTAAAAATAAAAAAGTAATTATTACTATAACATTTGGTGGAGAAAGTGAAAAATGAAAAAAATTGGAATCATTATCTGTATCATATATCTGTTTCTATCTGTATCAAACATGGGATATTCTCAAAAAAATGTCCTTCATTTAAATATCTTGGAACCAGGACAACCACAATTAAATATAACTCTAATTCCTCCTATATTTTTAGGTACACAAAAAAATTATGACAATTCAACTAAAGAATTAGTAGATAAATTTTATCAGATATTTTTGAACAATTTATCGTATTTGCCTTTTTTAAATTTAATAAACCCTGATGCACTGATTGGTGGTGAAAAGATAAATGGTGTAACATTAAGGGATATTGATTTTGGGAAATTTGCGTTAAACAAAATAGACCTTTTAATTACAATTGGCTGGAAAATAATAGAAAAACAAAATATAAAAATCGAGGTTAGAACATTTGATGTTTATACTCCATCCCTTTATTTGGGCAGGGGATACATTATAAACAAACAAGTTCATACTTATCTTGCTGCCAATAAGTTTTGTGGACTCTTTATGAAGAAATTAACTGGTAGATCTGGTTTTTTTCAGTCAAAAATTGCCTTTGTGAAAAGGCTTAAAAACGGGTCAAAAAACCTGTTTATATCTACCCCTCAAGGGTATCTTCAAAAACAAATTACCTTTTTAAAGGGCATTGTTTTGTCTCCAGCCTGGTCATGGGATGGAAAGAAATTGGCCTTTACCTATCTCTCTAATAATCAGCATAAATTGCTAATTTGGTCAGCAGACGGCACTATTAAAAATGTATTTATCCCAGGAAATACTATTATATCTCCTAGTTTCACGCCCAATGGAGAAATTGTCGTTAGTTCAGATATGAAAGGGAATCCAGATATTTATTTACTAGATGAAAAATTTAAAGTAAAAAAAGCACTAGTTAGTTCATGGGCCATTGATATTTCACCTAGTTTTGATAAAAAGGGAGACAAGATGGCTTATGTATCCAGTATATATGGCAATCCAAACATTTTTTTATATGATTTCAAAAATAAAAAGACCATCAGAGTGAGTTATCTTGGTAAATATAATACAAATCCATGCATTAGTAGTAATGGAAAGTATATCGTCTATTCTACATTAACAGATAAAGGACATAGAATTGTACTTACAGATTTAAAAACATTAGAAGAAAAAATAATCACAAATGGTCCAGGAAATGATGAACATCCAGTATTTGGCCCAGACGATTATTTTATTGCGTTTACATCAAATAGGTCTGGAACCTATAAAATTTATATCACCACAAAGGATGGTACCCATCCAAGGGTTGTAAATACAGGAGAAGGGGAAGCTACATCTGTAGCATGGAGTAAAACACCTTTTTGAAACTAAAGGAGGGAGCGTATGTGGAGAAAATTATTTTTACAGGTAATCACAGTTTTGTTTGTAGGATTTTTAGTGGTTGGTTGTGCAAAGAAAAAAATACCCACTCATTCACAACCAACAGTTAAACAAAGTCAATCTACTTCTCTAACACAGGAGGATTTGACAAAAAAAACAACCAGTAATATAAAAACTGGCCCGGAACAAGGTAGTAAAGTAGATGAATATGCTGTAACATCAGAAGAAATAAGTTCTGAAAATCTTAATAAAGAATCAAATAAGATAGTCTTACCTGAAGAGGCTGAAAAAGAAATAAAAAAGAGGATTTATTTTGCCTTTGATTCTTACGAATTAAATAACAACGCAAAAGAAATTCTGAAAAAAAAGGCAGAAATCCTTTTAAAATATCCTTCAGTAAAATTAGTCATTGAAGGCCATTGTGACGAAAGGGGTACTGAGGAATACAATCTTGCACTTGGAGAAAGACGTGCACGAGCTGCTTATGAATATCTGATAATGCTGGGAATAGAGGCAGATCGTTTGAGTATTGTTAGTTACGGAGAAGAAAGGCCCATTGATCCTCGTCATAACGAAGAAGCGTGGGCAAAAAATAGAAGGGATGAATTTAAAATATCAAACTAGCCAGTGGAGGGTATATGCCAATATTTGAATTTAAATGTTTAAAATGTAATCACTTGCAAGAGATAATAGTCACCAGTTCAAATCAAGAAATAAAAATAAAATGTGAAAAATGTGGTAGTGAGGATATGCAAAGGGTCATTAGTCGCACATCTTATATTATGGGCTCAGATAGCAGTGCAAGAATTTCTTCTACCACCAGGCAATGTGGCCCTGAAAATAGTTGCACCACATATGAAATACCAGGTTGTTCATAAAATATTGGCCAGGAGTTATAAATGAAATTCAAGAATTATTTTTTAATTCTGTTTTTTGTCAATTTATATGGATGCGCTATATTTTGGTTTGGTGCAGGAGCTGGAATAGGTGTTACTGGATACAAGTATCTCAATGGTCAATTGGAATTTACATGTAATAATTCTTTAAACCAGGTCTATGGAGCAACAAAATTAACATTTGACTCCTTAAAAATAGAACTCTCATCTGAATATAGGGACTTACTTGAAGCCAAAATTATTGGAATAAGAAAAAATGGAGATAAGGTAACAGTAAAGATGAAAAATATAGGTAACAATAGTACCTGGGTCGGTATAAGAATTGGTTTTTTGGGAGACAGAGAAGCATCTTTAGTTATAAAAAATAAAATATTATCTTATTTACAAAACTAAATAAAATCTTTCAGGTAATACTGCAGTATGATTGAAGTAAAAGACTTAACAAAATACTACAACAAGTTTTTAGCGCTGGATAAAATCAGTTTCAAGGTCTCCAGAGGAGAAATAGTGGGTCTCCTTGGACCAAATGGGGCAGGAAAGACTACAACTCTTAGATTGTTAACAGGATATTTAAAACCTACCTCTGGGTCTATAAAAGTTAAAAAATACAATATAATAGACGATTATTTGAAAATTAAAGCTATTATGGGTTATCTACCCGAGTCTGTCCCAATTTACAAAAATCTAATGGTATATGAGTATCTTAGCTATGTTGGAGCTATTAGAGGAATAGACAAGAAAAATCTATTGTCCAAAATTAAATCTGTGGCTAATCGTTGTCAAATAAAAGACATTTTAGAAAAGGACATAGGGGATCTCTCAAAGGGTCTTTTGCAAAGGGTAGGATTAGCAAGTGTCTTGCTCCACGATCCAGAAGTATTGATTTTAGATGAACCCACAACAGGCCTAGATCCAAATCAAATATTGGAAATAAGGGATTTAATTAAGGAAATAGGAAAGAAAAAAACTGTAATTTTATCGAGTCATATCTTAAGTGAAGTAGAAGCTACGTGTAGTCGAGTTATTATTATAAATAAAGGCAAAATTGTAGCTGATGGAACTCCATCAGAATTAAAAGAAAAGTATCTTGGTAAGACTATAATAAATCTATCATTAAAAAAAGCCAATTTTGATCAAGTAAAAAATTGTTTTCAAGGCATAGAAGAAATAATAGCTATTAATTTAATTGAAGAGAAAGATGATACATTAGACATTGAATTGACACTAAAAAACGATATTAGAGAAAAAATATACAATATAATCAAACAAAGAGACTGGATAATACTTGAATTCTCTAAAAAGAAGACATCCCTTGAAAAAATCTTTAAAGAAATCACTACGGAGAATTAGTATGCAGAGGATCTTCCCTATTTGTTTAAAGGATCTCAAAGACTACTTTTATTCACCAATTGCATACATAATCATTTCAATCTTTATTTTAATAAGCGGGTGGTTTTTTTTCTCAACCTTTTTCATACTAAACCAGGCATCTCTCAGAGATTTCTTTGAACTATTGCCAATTACTATGTCTTTTATTGTGCCTGCTATTACCATGAGGAGCTTTTCAGAAGAATTTAGTATTGGGTCATATGAGATACTAGCAACTTTTCCTGTGAAGTTAAATGATATAATTTTCGGAAAATTTTTAGCACTTTGTTGTTTTATATTCTTTATGTTGCTCCCCACCCTGTTTTTTCCTATTAGTATAAGTTTTATTGGGAACTTAGATTGGGGGCCTGTAATATGCGGATATATTGGTGCTTTTTTACTGGGAATAAGCTATGCATCTATTGGGCTTTTTGCTTCTTCTCTTACAAAAAATCAAATAAACGCCTTTATTATAGGATCTCTAATTTGTATCCTACTTAGTCTTATGGATAAACTTCTCTTATTTATGCCAGAGTCAGTTGTAACTTTTTTTAATTACTTATCATCTAACTTTCATTTTCAAAATTTCTCAAAAGGACTATTTGACATTAGGGATGTTATATATTTCTTCAGCATAATTTTTATCTTCTTATACGCAACAAATATTTCACTCTCATATAGAAAATAGATTTAAATAGGAGCCTATTTATGGGGGAAAAATATACTAAGTTCTTTTTATATGTTATAATAATAATTTTAATCAACATGGTATGTCAAAATCACTTCGTAAAAATTGATACAACAAAGACAAAAATGTATTCCCTTTCTAAAAAAAGTATCCAGGTTGTATCAAGAATTACTGAGCCACTTACTATTAAATGCTTTTTTAGCAAGGACTTACCCCCACCTTACAATGTAATTAAACAATATTTAAAAGACTTACTTGAGGAATATAGTGAATATTCAAATAATAATTTCAATTATGAGTTTGTAGATCCCAAAAATAAAAATTTCCAAAAGCTTGCATCTGAATACGGAATTACTCCTGTGCAGGTGCAGGTAATAAAAAAAGACGAATTAAAATACCAGAGCGTTTACATGGGGATAGTATTAATACACGGAGATGCTATTTATAAAATACCAGTAATTAACACTACTAAGAGGCTAGAATATCTACTTACTTCTTCAATGGAAAAACTCATAAACAAAGTGAGCTATCTTCTGGCACTCAAAGGGAATATAAATATTAACTTATATTTGTCTAAAGATCTTTTTAAGATAGCACCATATTTAGGATTAAAGGAGCTAAACAATTATCCCAGTCAAGTTAAAAAGGTTATAGCAGATTTAAATAAAAAATATTATAATAAATTAAATTATAATTTCATAGATCTCATTGTATCTAATACAAACGAAGAAGAACTCAATAAACTTGGAATCCAAATTTTGAAATGGCCAGAGTTCAAAAAGGCAGACCTTAAATCAGGAGAGGGTGGTATAGGATTAGTGCTGGAATATAACGAGGAACACATACCAGTTCCCCTGCTAAGAGTGATAAATCTGCCCTTAATAGGAACCCAATATCTACTTACACCCATTCAAGATTTAAAGGATATTATAGAAACATCTATACAATCACTACTCCATATTAACCAATCTATTGGATATATTACTAGCCACGACACATTACCCCTATATAGCAGCCCTTTTGGAGAGGTGTCTTCAGCAAATAATTTTAGAAAATTATTGTCAGAGTGTTATGATATCAAAGAAATAGACATAAAAAAACAAATACCCTTAAATCTTAAGACACTAATAATCGCTGGACCAAAAACAGAGTTTAGCGACTATGAGCTTTTTCAAATAGATCAGGCACTAATGCACGGTACAAATCTCGCTATATTTTTAGACAAATTTAAGGAAATACCAGGAAGACAGTCTATGCTTCTCAACAATAAAACTGGATTGGAAAAACTACTCAAACACTATGGAATAAAAATCAAAAATTCCATTGTAATGGATAAAAACTGTTTCAAACAGAGGCTTCCAAGAGAACAGGGAGGCGGAGAAAGACCTATTTATTTTGCTCCACTCATTAAGTCTAAAAATATTAACCATAAGTTAAAATACCTGGAAAATATTAATGGGCTGGTTATGTTGAAAAATTCTCCAATTGACTTGAATAAGAAACTATCAAAGAATTACAAAGTGGACCTACTTTTTACCAGTTCTAAAAATTCCTGGGAGGCAAAAAATATTCAGACCCTTAATCCATTATATATCTATCCTCCAAATCAAGAAAAAATGAAAAAAATTCCTCTGGCTTATATTATTTCAGGTGAATTTGAAAGTTATTTTAAAAACAAACCAATTCCTCCAAAAGAAGAAAAAACAAAAATGAAAAAGCAAAAAACAAAAGAAATAAAAAATGATAAAAAACAAAAAATAAAAAATCTTATTACTAAAGGTACTAAAATTGATAGGGGTTATGGTAAAATATTTATAATTGGATCATCTGATATTTTAACGGATTCTGTTATAGATGCACAAGGAGACACTCCAAATTCTATTTTTGTAATGAATATTATAGATGTACTAAATGACAAAATAGATAGGGCTATACTAAGAGCTAAAACAGAAGAATTCAATCCATTATATGACATATCAGACTCAATAAAGACCCAAATTAAAGTTTTTAATATTCTAATACTTCCAATTATCGTATTAATATTTGGATTTTTTATAAAAATTCTTAGAAATAGAAAAAGAAGAAAAATAAAAGAGATGTTTATATAACTATACCACATTAAAGGAGATCCATATATGAAAAAATATATGGAATATATTATTTTAATTTTGATAATTATATTTTTAACTACTATTCTTTATATAGATAAACGAAATAAAATTCACTATAAATTACCATCAATACCCAAAATTAATAAAAATCAAATTACCAGAATAGTGATAAATAAAGGAAAACAAAATTCCATAATTTTAACAAAAAAAGAAAACGTATGGATAATAAATAATAATCCAAAATACAAGGTAGATAACAAAAAAATAGATTATATATTAAATGACATTTCAAATTTAAAATTACTCTCACAGGTCTCAAAAGGAGATGATTATGAAAGATATTTACTTGATAGTGAAAACAGAATAAAGATCTCTGTTTGGGATAAAAAAAATAAAATATTGGTTTTTAGCATTGGAAAATTGTCACCTAATTATAGTTCTACTTATATAAAATTAGAAAATAAACGTGCTATTTATCTAGCACAGGGAAACCTAAAGCTAACTTTTGATACAGATTTAGACGAGTTACGTGATAAACATTTGCTTGTATTTAATGTAGATGACGTGAAAAAATTAAAAATAAATTTTAAAGGGAAGGATTTAATTTTAACCAAAAAGAATAATCAATGGATATCAGATAAAAAGACAAATAACAAAATAGTTGATTTAATTCAACAATTACAAACAATAGAATGTGAATCCTTTTTAAAGACACCAAAAAATAAATCTACAGAAACAAAATATATTGAAATCCAATTAGTTACTAATTCTAAAACACATTTCTTAAGGATATTTAAGTCTAATAAAGACAAAAAGTCCATCTATATTGGAGAATCCAGTAATTTGCCAGATAAGTTTAAACTATCTGATTATATAGTAGAAGACTTAGAAAAGGATTTAAAAAATATTGTATCAAAAA
>Ga0256842_1001501_pt1 | contig 18523 bp, 15 predicted proteins | sample 4559240metaG_FD_185973 | JGI IMG/M metagenome (GOLD analysis project Ga0256842, IMG submission 185973) | Hydrothermal vent microbial communities from Guaymas Basin, Mexico - 4559-240 | ecosystem: Environmental > Aquatic > Marine > Hydrothermal vents | place: Mexico: Guaymas Basin | collected...
ACCTCCTGTAACTTTAAAATTCTTTCAATTATCAAAACTATTTAATGCTTCTTGTTCAGAATGAAACAAAGGAAATACTTTATCTAAATGAGTCAGTTCAAAGATAGATTTCACTTCTTCTCTAACACCACATAATTTAATTTGCCCCTGGTCTCTAATGGCTTTTAGTGTAGAAACTAATGCTCCCAGTCCCGAGCTATCTATAAAAGTTACTTCTGATAGATTAATTATTAAGTTAAAATTTCCTTCTGATACAAATTTAAGTAATTCAGATTTAAAATCCTTTGCGATACTGGCATCTATCCTTTTTTCCTTAGGTTTAACAACTAAAATATTATTTCGTTTTAAAGCTTCTATTTTCATTATAAGACCTCCTTAGTTTTGTAAAATAGAAATAAATGGGACTCTATTTCTTTTTAAATAAAGAATTGTCTCTAATATTATAGCATTAGTGTTAATATTATACGACATATTGATCCGTCCATCCTCAAATATCCCGCTGTAAAATCCATATTTTTTATTTTTAAGAGTAATTACTGAACTATATAGCTTTTTTGAATATTCATCTAAGAATATAGCATACCAAGCAAAAGCTGCTTTAGTTGAAATATTTCTAAATCTATTTACCTCTCGACCACTATGATCTACACATATCCATTTTTTATTGTCGTAAAATATACAATTATAAATGAACCATGGACTTTCATTTATACAATCCTCTGAAACCGCTGTTAGCTTGCCTGTATATTGCCATCTTCTTTTTTGCACCTCATAGATCTTTTCTATTATTTGTTCAAATCTTTTATCCAAGCCTTTCAGTTCCATTTTAGCAAGAATAAATGGCTCACTAGTTAAAAATGCTTTTCCTCTTTTATCTATAGGTATCTTGACACCATATATATCTATCCAAGTAATTTCTTGAAAGTCTAAGGATTTTGAAACATCTTTTCCCCACAGTTTAAAGCCATAAGCTGCATATTGTTCATATCCTAATCTACCCTCTTGATAAAAGGATTCTTTTTGTTTAAACATAGTGCCATGAAGTTCTTCATTAAAACATACACGATTAAATTTCCATCTATTAACCACTTTATGTACTAAATCTCTCAACTCTTGATACCAATTTTCTGTAATTCTAAGCCATATTAGAAGTCTTCCTATATCAATTGCTGACCATCCACTTCCTTTATAAGATAGTCTCATTTTTAAATCTACCATCTTACCATTTGTTGTATTGTATACCCGATTTGGCAATTCATTATTGTAAAGATCTATTGAAGAAAGAGTTCTTAAAAGAGTTGTAATCTTTTCTCTAAATTCATCCATTCCTATTATTCCTATCTTTTGAGCTGCCACAAAACCGGCAATAGTGCTGCCTATATCCCATATTGTAGAGTAGATGCAACTATTTGTTGCATTCACAAGTCCTGTACTTGCATGATAGTTATTAATAAAATATTGCCAAGCCGTAATTGCTGCTTCTACTTGTTCTTCTGTTAAAGGAGTTTCTGAAACAGTTTGAGGTATAGTAGCTTCAGGCTTTTGAGCTATTGAGTGAAATGTAAATATAGATGGTGAAGTAGTTACTCTTATCTGTTTTGAAGAATAAGCAGATAAAGGGGTGGATTTTTCCTTAAGCATATTTAATGGCCTGGGGAAGTATGAAATTCTTGTCTCAATTCTTTTCTCTCTCTTCTCAGATGGACTCTTAAATTGCAATCCTGGTTTTGGTCCTTTGTAGTCAGTAAAGATAAGGCTGTCTTCGAGGTCTAATCCTGCTATCTCATCATCAGTTAATGTAATAAGTTCTCCCCCAACTGTAGCTACTTTAATTTCAGAACGAATTCTGTCTAAAATTTGCTTTATTTTTTTTCTTTCTTCTTTCCAAGTAGTCTGCCCTTCTAAAAAATGTTTTATTGCACTACTCCAAGTAGTATAAGCAGTGGCATCTCTTGCTTTTTCAAAGGAAATTGTAGCCAAGACTTCAGCTAATGCTGCCTTTTTAAATGAGTCAGGATTAGAGGAACCTTGTAAAAACTCCTGGGCCTTTTTTGTCCAAAAAAATCCAGCTTCTTTGAACTTTCCATTTTTATACAAAATCAAACCAAGCTTGTATTCTGAAAAAGGGTAAAAGAAACCTGCCCAACATATAGAGATAAGATTGCTTATAAAGAATAAGATAAAGATTATTTTCCTTTTATAGGAAGACATTTCTCCATTTTTCTAAATATATTATTAATCACACTTTCATAATATCCAGACCTCTCACAGCATTTATATATTTTACCCTCTACTTTATAAAGAAGTGCCTCCAATACCATTGCATTAGTAGTACTTGTGATTATTTTCATATAACCACCAGTTTTTTCTAATCTTCCCTCATACCAACCCCTTTCTGGATCGTAAACACAAGAAATAATATCAATTAACTGATCAGTATATCTTGTTTTCCATAAAACCCACATTCCAAATGATGCCCTAGTAGAAACTAAAGCTGCTTCAGGATGATATTCTCCATTATCAGAGATGACATTCCATGGATACCCAGCTACAAAAATAGCATCATAAACAAAAAAAGGAGGGCCTAAAACCTGATGATCTGTTCGTGCGGTAAAGATATGTTCTCTTTTATATCGTGCCTCTTGAACAAGATAGATTTTTTTAGCAATATCTGCCATGACTGTATCAGTATGATAAGTATCAGCACTTGTACAATCTTCTGGCTTGTCCCAATTAAACTCTATGCCATCTAATAAAAATGGCAAACTTACAACTGGTGCGTAAGCTCCAGTTCTTATGTCCCTGCTGTCACATGGTATATTAATTCCATAAATTTTTACTAATCTATAAGGTCTTATATCAGATGCCTTTTTAGTGTTAAACCCCCATAATCTAAAACCCTTAGCAGCATATTCTTCATATCCCAAACGTCCCTCTTGATAAGTTTTCAGTTTATCTCCAACCTTAATTCCTCCATAAAGTGTTCCTTCATTATCAATTATATCGCAAAAATTCCATCTCAGAATTGCTCTATCAACATATTCAGCATATTGTGGGTATCTGCATTTGATTATCTTGAGCCAGATGAGCAATCTTCCAATATCCACTGCAGACCATCCTATCTCTTTTGGTTGATTTGCATAATCTACCATTTTGCCTGTTCTGGTATTGTATACTTTATTAGGTAGTTTCCCAAAAAAAAGATTCATTTTATTTAAGAAATCTATCACATTACTTAATTTTTTATCAAATTCATGTTGATTTATAATATTTAGTTCTTTTGCTGCTACTAAAGCTGCTAAGAAATCTGCAATATGCCACATGGTAGTTGCAGGATACCTATCCACAGAATTTACCAATCCAGTATTAGGATCATAATTATTGATAAAGTATTGCCATGCGACTTTTGCCCACATTTTTTCTTTTTCTGTTAATTCTCCGTGTCTTCCTTGATGAAATAGAGTAGAATTTTTGAATGTCCTAATTCCCCTTGCAGTCTGCCTTACTATAACCCCACAGCCAGAATTTAGAAGAAAAATCACGCATATCAATAAAGTTAAAATTGTTTGTTTACCCTTATCTTCTTTTAGCTGGATATCGATGACCTGGAAGGCATCTGTCGTTTCCAAAAAACTCATCTTTTATCTTTATATCCCAAAGGCTGGGTCTATTGGAAAACTTCAACAATTTTCCCTCTACTTTATAGAGCAAACATTCAAGGATAATTCCATTATTATTTGCTGTAAATGTGTTTATTAGGCCTCCAGATTTTTCATAACGACCTTCATAAAAACCCTTGTTTGGGTCATAAAGTCCAGATACTGCATTGTATAAAAGATCAGTATATGGGGTTTTCCACAGAACCCAAAGTCCAAATGCAGCCTTCAAGCAGACAGATGCAAATTGAGGCACATAAACTCCTGTGTCTGTAATAGTATTCCATGGATATCCATCACTGTAGATAGTATCATAAACAAAATAAGGAGGGCTATCCAACTGATGTTCGCTTCTTGCTGTAAGAATTCTTGTGGCTTTATAGCGTTCTTCTTGAACCAAATATATTCTTCTGGCAAACTCAGCCGTGACTTTATCAGTGCAGACTAAGTCACTGCTGTCTCTGTCATTTGCCAAATCCCAATTTAGTTCGATTCCATCTAATATATAACTTTCTGAAACAACATAATTATGTGCCCCTGTCGTTCTTGGATCTCTGGTATCATAAGGAATTTCTACTCCAAATATAGGAATAAAAGAATAAGGTTCAGGTTTTGAAGCCCTCTCAGTATTAAATCCCCAAAGCTGATATCCTTTTGCAGCATATTCCTCATATCCAAGCCTTCCTTCTTGGACATAAACAACTTTATTATCCTTTAATATTGCTCCATACATTGTGCCATTTTCATCTAACACATGACAGAAATTCCATCTTAAAACAAAATTGTCTATAGCATTGCTATGATAAGGATACCTTTCTTTAATTATTTTTAACCATATAAGCAGTCTACCCAAATCAATAGCAGAAAATCCTATTTCTCCTGGCTGGTTGCTATAATTTACCTTTTGTGCTGTCATGGTATTGTAAGCTTTATTTGGTAATTCTCCTCTAAAAAAATCCAAGTTATTAAGCGTATTCAGTAGCTTGATAAGTCGCATATCAAAATCGTTTTTGGTAATTATCTTTAATTCATAAGCTGCCACAAGTGCTCCAAGATAGGATGCAGTATCCCACATAGTAGTAGAAGGATAATTGTTCACAGAATTGACCAAACCCGTGTTCGGCTGATAGTTATTTTCAAAATATTTCCAGGCAATTTTTGCCAATTTCATCTCTTCTTCTGTTAATGGCCCATTTCTTCCTATATGTTTTGTTGTTGTAATTTGCTTGGATATAAGGACTGTGCTTCTTTCTCTGTTAAATTCAAGATGATTTATCCTTTTGTCTTTGTAAGTTGACTTAAGTTGATACTCTTCAATCTCTCTGATAGGGCTACATGCACCTATATATGTTATAATAATAATTGTTAGCAAAATTTTACTCATCTTCCCTTAATAGAGGGATACAAGCCTTCCAAATTTCTTAAAACAAAGACTTTCTAAAATTATGGCATTTGTATTACATGTTATAGCTTTATTAGGCAATTTGGTAATCTCATAACGTCCTGAATACCATCCTCTATCGGGTTCATATAGGGTCTGAATCTCTCTTATTAGTTCTTTTGTATAAAGGGTTCTATATAATACATACCAACCGAAAACTGCTTTTGTGCTTATACTTTTAAACCGAGAAGCATCTTTTCCTTCTTGGGTTATACAATTCCAAGCTTTTCCATCAGAGTAAACAGTATTATATACAAAATAAGGGGCCTGATCTATATTATCTTCGCTAACTGCAGTCCATATACCTGTATGTTTCCATCTTTCTTCTTGAGCCTTATATACCCTATAAGCAAATTCTCTTGATACTATATCCCAGCCAAATTCAATCCCATCTAAAATATATGGTTCACTTAGAACATAAGTATGGGCTTCATACTCTTTTGGAGCTCGAATATCATATGGAATCTTTATTCCATAAATATCTACAAATGCTAAATAATCAAAATACCTTAAAGCCTTACTTACATCATATCCCATAAGTGTTAAAGCCTTTGCAGCATACTCTTCATATCCAAGTCTTCCTTCCTGCACATAAACAGTTTTACCTGTCTTATCCACTATAGCTCCATATAATTGTCCATCTTTAACCATAGCATTAAAATCCCAACGTTTTATAATTGCTTTAATTTCTTCTGTATGTTCGGGAAAGTTCCAGACAATAATGTTAAAAGGAACAAGAAGGCGACATATATCAATCGCAGACCAGCCTATTCCTCTTTCTGTTCTTTTGTTATTATAATCTACCATTTGTGTTGTGATAGTGTTATACGATTTATTGGGAAGCTTTCCTTCAAAAAGTGGAAGCCTACTTAATGTCTTAAGTATAAGAGATAAGCGTCTGTCAAATTCACGCTTAGATATCAGCTTTATTCTCTCTGCTGAAATCAAGGCCATTAAATAAGATGCTGTATCCCACATAGTGGTTGCTGGATATTTATCTACTGAATTGACCATTCCTGTATTGGGATGAAAGTTATTCTGAAAGTATCTCCAAGCAATCTTTGCCCATCTTAATTCCTGCTCTGTTAACGGCTCTGCAACAGCTTTTGGAATATCTGGACTTGGCTTAAACTCTACACTTTCTCTAAGGAGTTTTTCAACATTCCATTTTTCGAGCTTAGCTATTATAAATACCGCACAAATTAATCCTAATATAAAGATTATATGACTTCTTGCCTTTATAAGGCCTTCTTTAAAATTCATAAAAAACCTCCTGGCTACTCCTCTGGCTTCCAAAAGGCTGCTCTAACTATTCCTGACATAGCCAAAATATTATGGATTCCCCAAAACAAATTAGCGACAAAGCCACTCACATTTGTCTCATAGCCTAAATAGATTTTAATACCAGCAAATATAAGCCCTGCAACAGTTAAAACAATCACCATAAATTGAGGTATTACAAGACGGAAGTATTTACCTTCTTGTCGAACCTTTGGAGTCACGGGAAACTTTATTTGTTCTCCTTTAAGTACAGTCCAAAGAGCACGCAGGTTAACAGGGAAAAGAGCTAAATAAGATGATTTCCCTGCCCAATCAGGAACCCCCCAAGTTCCTATCATAAAACTCAATTCGTTCATGAGTAAGAAAGGGATGATATGCTTAAAGAAGTCCATTGAATATGCAGCTACAGGTGCTATTCCAGTAAACAGGTAAATAATAGGAGCACTCAAAAAGATGACATTCCACAAACAACCAAAATATGACCATATAGTAGTGCCATACATAATCTTTTGAGGAATACTGAGACCTTTTTTTAAAATAGGATTATCATGAATAGCTATATCTAAGGTTCCACCTGCATATTTAAATCGCTGAACAGTCCAGCTTAGAAGATCCTGAGGTGATAACATCTTTGATTCGATTTTAGGATGTAACACAGATTTCCAATTTCTATCTGGATCTGAGTGTAAAACAATAGAAGTATAAATATCCTCAGAGACATGAAATTTGTATGGGGTAATCTCTGTTTCTACAGCGAGTATGTGTTTTATAGCTTCAATTAACTTTGTCTTTAACCTCTCATTTTCAATATTTTTTGTAATATCTTTTATCATCTTATCCACTGCTTCAGCATAAGTCTTTAAAGCTACCTGCATAACTGCCTCTCTTCTATGAATAGAGCCAGCACCACAACAAAAAGAGGCATTAGCCCAGTTTCTCCTTCTTTGGATAACATCATAAAACATTTGTGGATTATTACAGAAAGGGTCCTCTCCTATGTTAATTGGACCAAATATTTTTTCTATTATTGAACCAAGCCAGTATCCAGGAGTTTTTAAGTATTTTCTTAAAAATTCTTTAAGAGGAATACCTTCAGGAAGGTCATAAAACCACTGTGGTGTTTGAACCCATGCCACATCAGGATCTCGGAAATACCCAAGGGTATCTTCTAAGATGGTTGGAAATGGCCTTGTATCTGCATCACAGATAACTATAAAATCTCCTGAGGTCTTTTCTATTCCATTTCTTAGATTTCCTGCTTTAAAGCCAATATTGTTAGGCCTTGTAATGTAATTTACTCCTTCCTCCTCAGCTACTTTTTTCATTTCTTCTCTTCTTCCATCATCAAGCACATGAATCTTTATATCAATGGGATGAGGATATCTAATCTTTTTTGCATCTCTTATTCCTAAACGAACAAGCTCTGGATCTTCATCATATGTAGTAAAGAAAATATCCACCTTTATAGGTCTTTCTGGATAGTTTTCAGGATCATGGACACACTCTGTTATAAACTTTGGAGGTGGCTTTTGTTCATAATCTCTTACTGCCCACAGGTTAATAGTAAATAAAATCAATCCAAAATAGGCGCATGTTTCTGCAGCAGCTAATAGAATGGCAAACCAAAGGGCATTATAATTTAAAGAACAATTCCACCTCCAAATAATATACCACGCTCCTAATACCAGGTTTATCGTGGCTAAAAACTGCCATAACAGCTCCCTCCACATAGAATAGGGAATAGGCTCAGGAGGTAATCTATTTTCATATTTTGAGAAGTAGAATTCTGGCATATCCTAATCTTGCTTGTCTAATATCAAACCCATTAGACATATAAGAGAAGCATTATAGTCAATAGCATATTCATTAGTAGCATATGAACGAGCATCATCCTTATAGCTTAAAGGACCTTTATTTTTAGGAGCTATTTTAGCCTGCGCCATTTCATTAGGTCCTCCTACAAGCTGACCAGGTATATAGATATGGCTTGCTCGGCAGAATATATGGCAAGGATTTTTTACAGGATTACTTCCAATTCCTGTAACAAAGCATTTGTTAAATGGGTTTCTTCCAAGAAGGTAGTCTATCTGGTCTATAGCTGCATATAAGTAAGCCTTCTTTTTAGTTATCTGATAGGCATAATAAAGAGTAATACCTTCTTCTGCTGTCATTTTATTAGAACCCCAAATAAAACGATGATTTGCTATTTTGTATCCACTATGCTCTATTCTATTTAAAGCCTGATCAGCATACGAAATAATCTTTTGTCTGATAATGTTCCTTAGTGAAGCATCTACTTTTTTACATAGATAAAGATCTAATAAACCAAGAGATGAAGGATTTTTCCATTCGAAAATAGAATAAGGCAATTCTTTAATATATTTATCTATGAAAAGCTTAGCACTTTTACTATTTGCTGTAATGAAAAGCTCAGCAGCTGCCCAGAATCTATCATCTAAGTCAGTTAGCAGAGATGATTCCCTGTCAATCTCAGAATAAAGATATTTTCCTGAGCCTGAATCATCTCCTTCATACCATTCTACATACATACTTGGATGCTTAATTAAATAGTTCCATGCCTTTTTTGCTGCACTTAAACACCTGTTAGCAAAAGAAGGGTCATATCCATAATATATACGTGCAGCCATAGCCATTGCAGCAGCAAATTTTGCAGTCTCTGGTGTAGAGACCCCATATATAAAACGTGCTTGATTATCTTTGTGAGGAGGAACTAAAGGTGGCCATCTTTTACCCGCTACTTTTCTATAAACAGCTCCATCTTCTCTTTGCATACTAAGCATCCAATTAAGCTCGAATCTTAACTCGTCAAGTAAATCAGGAATTGAGTTATTATTTTCTGGCTTTCCATGCTCATCTAAGAGATAATCTGGATACAAAAGTTGTCCATCCCCAAAAAACTTAGGCCTCTGCTCAAAAAGGTGAAGAAGCTGTCCAACACTTACAGAAGCAGTAGCTATATATTTTCCATAATCACCTGCGTCATGCCATCCTCCTTTAACACAAAGATGTTCTCCTGCTTTATGAAAAGGATCAGTATGAGCAACTATAGCATCTTGCAGGTGGCAAGGTGGATGAGAAATATGAGTTATAGGATCATCAATCTTTATTCCACACCTTTGTAGATAATAAGACCTTATCATTTTTATCATAGGTTCCATAAATACTTTATCTCCTATTTTAAAAGGATAGGAGATGTAAGAATCAAGTTTGAGAAAATATATCCCCTTTTGATTAAAGGATGAGAAATCAAGTTGTTGAATCAGATCTCCTGTCTGTTTGTCTTTGACAGGATTTTTTGGATATACTTTAAACACAACTCTCTTACTTTCTTTTTCAATTAAACTTACAGGTTTCTTCCTTATATTAGAAGGTATATTCACAAGTAATGCTAACTTTCTTCCATGAGTAAGATATCCTACTTGATTTACCAAGATCCCTGAAATTCTATTTTCTTTACTTAGTCCAGCTTCAGTAATAATAAAGCTAAGAATTAAAAATATAATGGATACGGCTCTCATTACTTACCTATCACCTTAAAGTTAAAGTTGTTTTTCCCTAAGCATTCATTAGTGCTGTCTAAGATAAACACAACAAGCTCATATGAACCTGAAGCTAATTTTTCTTTAATAGTAAGTATCTTTTTAGCACTATCTGGTTCTATGTTTACCTTAATAGATTTAGTCTTAAGACTTCTCTGCCCCTTTATCAAAGAATACTTAACAGTGGCATTTTTGTATGCCTTAGGTAGATCGTTTATGATCCACAGCCCTATTTCTACTATCTCTTCTTCTTTCCATTCCTCCTTTTTCCATTCTATACTTGGCAATATTGGCTGATAAGCAACTTTCAATGCATTATAACCTAATTTTGGATTACGCCAATAGTCTACAATTCCCCAATTTATAGATGGCCAATCCTCACAGAACATAAACTGAAATATACCTGTTACTGGATTATATTTTTGTCTTCTGTAAGACTCTGCGGCTAATTTGATCAGTTTAGCCTGATATTTTTGAGTATTAGAGATAAATTCTTGAATATCTTTCCCCATTGAAACCTTTGCAATATCAAAAGTTTCATGTCTTTGGAAATTATGATATTCCCATTGCTTCCAGTCTTCTTCATTCTTAGGCCAGGGATTAGCTTTTTTAAAAATTTTTTGTAATGAATCAAGTCCTGGCAATGCTTGTGCTCCGAATTCAGTTATAAAAGGGCTCCTGCTCGGTTTAGCATAGTCTTTCCAGACACCAGAATACCACCCAAACCAAGGATGCTCTTTTGTGGAGGAAGCTTTATGGACATATCGGGTCATATCAGCCTCTTTTAAGCACCTATATAAATAATCGTCTACTACCTTGTTTTGTTCTGGATCATAATCTTGATATTTATATTTCATCCAAAAGGCATCCCACGGAGGTTCATTGTGGGCACACCAAGCAATAATAGAGGGATGATTATATAGAAGATGCACCATCTCTAATGCCTGCTTTTTTGCTTCTTTTATAAATGCTGGCTCATCTGTATAACCCCATTGAAGTGGAAAATCCTGCCATACCATCATTCCTAATTCATCACAGGCATTATAGAACTGTGGAGCTTCTATATGTGCATGTACTCTTACCACGTTTATATTTGCTCTTTTCATCAGCATTAAATCATACAAATATTTTTCTTTATTCATCTCACTTAACCATTGAGTTGAAATATAATTCGTCCCTCTCAGAAAGAGTCTTTTTCCATTTATCTTCCAGAGCATATCTTCTGGATTGCATTCTACAGTGCGAAAGCCAAAAATTTCTTTTTTAGTATCTAATACTTCTTTACCCTGACATATAATCACAGTAAGTTGATATAAATGAGGAAAACCATGATCCCATGGCCACCATAACTTGACATGAAATGGAGGAAATACAAAGGTAAATCTATTTTTCCCTTTTCTAAGTAACTTTTTTCTTATTATGCGTTGTGTAAAAGAAGAATTAGGCAAGAAATTATAAGGCTCTATGCTTAATAGAATAATAAATTTTTTTCCTTTAGAGCTATATACTTGTAAGTTAATTTTAGGTCTTGCCAATCTCCTTACTGGGTCTAATTCTGGATCAATTCTAACTGATTCTATAGCTATTTCCTTAGAGATTCTCAAATAAACTGGCGCCCATATACCACCTGTATTTTTTTCCTGGCCCCTTAATGACCATGCACCTCCAGGTCTTGTATCATGATGATTTAAGACCCCTTTAATTAGTCTTTTTCTAAGACCCCAGTATTTACCAGGTTCTTCATAGGGACTATTTACGCGGACTACAAGGATATTGTCTTCCTTTCCAAATTTGAGTAAGTCATTAATGATAAAAGAAAATGGTGCAAAGTATCCTTCATGAAATCCAATATAATGTCCATTCAACCAGACATCTGCTGTGTAGTCAACTCCACTAAAAATAATTTTTACTATCTTTCCTTTATAACAGGGGTCTACAGTAAAGTGCTTTCTAAACCATACCACTCCAGAATATTCTAATCCTTGTAAATACCAGTTAGCTGGCACATATATTTCTTTCCATTGAGTATCATCTATAGAAGGGACATAAAATTTTGTAGGTGCTACATTACCTAATTTCATTTTCCATTTTCCTGAAAGGGAAAGTAAAATAGGAAAGCTTCTTTCATATCCGTAGAACTTAGAATGCGTAGGGAAACAAACAGCAGGAAATATCAGTAAAAAAATGACAAGATAGAATTTTCTCATATATTGCTCCAGTTCATAATAGCCTCTTTTTCAGTAGGAAATATTTGTAATATTTTATCCAGTTTTGTTATCTTAAACACACTTAGAACATTATCTTTTGCATTACTGATCAAAAGCTCCCTTTTCCTGCCCAATGCTTTTAAACAGGCTATAATTGCAGCAAGACCGCTGCTATCTATAAAATCGACCTCATCAAGGTTAAGTATTATTGCTTCTTTTTCACACTTAGTTATTAGATCTACAAGTTCTACTTTAAATCTTGGAGCAATAGATGCGTCAAGTCTTTTGATAACAGGTTTAACAATTAATATTTTCCCTTCATCACGAACTTCCAGCTGCATTTTACCCTCCTACAATAAATTTTGTTTAAAATATAGTGCTCTGCCAACCATGAAAGTTTATATTCTTGCAACCTTAACCCAACTTTATCTTCATTTAGGGAGTTCTTATCATGGAAGACTCCGAATTTAACTTTGAGCCTTGATGGAGCGCTGCTTATTGTTAACAAAACTTATAGTTATCCGCATAATTGTGGATAACTAATAATAAATTGTTTTCTTTCCATATTTTCATAACTTTTTGTTTGTTGATGATAAAATTATATAGAAACTTATTAAAGAGGTATTTTTAACCAGTATTGGTATATCTGTATTTAAATTTCATTATCCTCGGAATTATCAGTTTTATTCATCTCCATTATCTACCTAACATCAGTCATCAGTCCAAATCTGGATTCGTCAAAAAAAATTTTCTTTATCTGAATTCTCTTTCTTGTTCCTTATCCTTTCTCACATTCACCGGCCGTCCCACTTTCTTCTTTGCTCCTATCCTCTTCAATAAATTCGATATCCCCTGTTGGCAGTATTCGATTCCAAATCTCTCATATATCCACTTCATCATCTCTTTCTGACTGCTAAATCCTTTCTCATTAAGTTCTTTTTCAAATTCTTTAAGTTGTTCCTCCTTCATCTTCCCAGGGTATCCCTTTACTTTCCATTCAAGTAACCCTTCTAATCCCCCTTCCTTATATTTTTTCCACCATTTCTTTAATGTCTCATAATGCAGATGAAGTAATTCTGATATCTCTTTTAGTGGCTTCCGGGGATATTCCTTTAGGAATATGAGCATCTGTATACGAAGAACAAAACGGCGATGTGAAACTTTCTTCTGAAGATCTTTCAATTCTTCTATACTTTCCTTTATTAGTGTTCTATCTATCGTTTTCATAATGGCTAATTATACATTATAAAGAGAATTCCTCAACAGTTTTGGTATTAGCATTGACTTTATAACCCAAAGAAGATAAAAGAAGAAAAAATCTAGAAGGAGGTCTTAAATGGAACCCATTGTGATAAAAAACAGACAAGAAAGCAAATTACGTATCTCGCCCGAATTTGCTGATATCTGTTTCACATGTGGTACATGTGCCAGCGGATGTCCTGTAGCTGGCATGGATGGAATGGATCCAAGAAAGGTAGTCAGGATGGCAGCCCTTGGATTAGATGACGAACTTATAGAATCTCGTTTCCCATGGATTTGCACCATGTGTGGTAGATGCGACTATGCATGTCCGCAAGGGGTAGAGATAACAGCTCTGATGAGACGCATAAGAGGATTAAGAGACAGAGACAAGGTTCCAGGGCCGATACACAAAGGTGTTGTAATGTGTCTTGAAAGAGGAAACAACCTTGGTATTCCAAAAGATGACTTCTTGTTCCTGTTAGCAGATGTGGGAAAAGAGCTCGAAGAAGAAGGCTTTCCAGGATTCTATGTGCCTGTAGACAAAAAGGGCGCCAATATACTCGTGACTATCAATTCAAAAGAGCCATTTGGTGAGCCTGATGATATGAAGTTTTGGTGGAAGATATTTTACTGTGCAAAGGAGGACTGGACTGTACCATCTGAAAATTGGGAAGGAGTAAACTGGGGACTTTTCTCTGGTGATGATGAAGCAATGAAGCAGATTGTGGGGAAAATAGTAGAAAATTTGGAGCGGTTGGAATGTAAAACATTACTCTTGCCCGAGTGAGGCCATGCCTATTATGCGACCAGGCTTGGTCTGCAAAAATGGTTTCCTGAAGTATTTGAAAAATATAGGGTTGTTTCAGTTCATGACCTTCTTAAAGAATATATTGAAACAGGAAGAATAAAAATAGATAAGTCCATCCATAAGGATAACAAGGTCACTCTTCACGATCCTTGTAACTATGGCCGTAAAAGCTATAAGGCATTTGGACATGGGTACTTTGAAGAACCTCGCTGGATAATCCAGCAGTGCTGTGAAAACTTTGTAGAAATGGAGCCTAACAGAATGAATAATTTTTGCTGTGGTGGTGGCGGTGGTGCATGGGCAATGCCTTATGTGGCAGAAAGAATATTCTATGGAAGAATAAAGGCAAAACAGATAATGGATACAGGCGCAGATCTTGTAATTGCTCCATGTCACAACTGCAGAGATCAGATTATGAAATCATTGGTAAAAGAATATGATTTGGGAGTAGAAGTCAAATACCTGTGGGAACTCGTGGCTGATTCCTTAATAGTAGAACCCTGGAGTGAAGAAGAAGTAAAGAAAGCTCATGAAATGAGAGATGCTCAATTTGAAAGAGACGGAATAGTTTTAGACGAAGAATTCTTCTAAAAAATCTAAAAAGTGGATGCCTTTCAGGGCATCCACTTTTTTAGAAAGAACAACGGGCTAAAACCCTGCTTTTCAAAGCAGGGATACAGCCTAAAAGTGTTGGCTTTGAATCAGAACCTAATTTAAAGAAATAAGAGGAAAACGGAAGTTAGATTCATTGATTAAAGCAAGGCTGTAAGCATTCTTTTTAAGCCAGCGCTTATATTCTCGCGCCAGACAAGGATCGTTAAATATTATAGATTCTCCCAAAAATTTAAGTTCTTCTATAATTCTCCAGTAAAAATGCATTTTTGTTCCCCCATAAAAAATAAGGACCTCTAAAGGTCCTTTATGGAGCTGAGCGGACTTGAACCGCCGACCTCGTGACTGCCAGTCACGCGCTCTCCCAACTGAGCTACAGCCCCCCTTTTTTTTATCTAAAATACCAGTATAGTTTTTTTATGTCAATACCTCATCTGCCTAATCTATAATCACAACTAAGCCCTCTATTGAGCAAAAACAGCTTCACAGCAGAAATTTTAGGCCTTAAACCTATATCTGGATACTCATAGATGATAAGGTATTCATTCTGATTACCAGATGTATTAAAATGTAGCTAAATTATTACATATCTGGTAATCAGAAGAATCAACCCTGCTTAAAAGCGAACTACTACTCCCTATCCCTATAAGGAACTCAGGAGATACTTTGTAAAGAAAATCTATAAGTTTTAAATTCTCAATCAGTCCTGGGGAGTTCTCTCCCACTCTTGCTATGTTGTATAAGCCTACAAGATCTGTATTAAAAAGCTTATTTAAAATCTTAATTTCCATTAACTCTCCTACTTTTGTATTTTGAAATGTAATATTTTTGAAATATATTGTCAAGTATAGCTAAAAACTAATAATACCAATACCGATTATGTATTCACTTTATAAATTTTCGAGTTGGAAGCTATCACCCACCACTTCTTGGCTGGAATAAGATTATATGGAAATTTCCTTAAAGGATTATTTTAAAACAGTATTGGTATTATACTATCTTTTTAAGGGATGGTTTTGTGATCACAGATAAAATCAAATAGAGATTGACTCAGAATCAAAAATATAAAAAAATGCCTTTCGTAATAAAATGGAATCGGAGAAAAGATATGAAAAAAGACTTTTTCAAACTCATCCCTCCTGAAAAGGCAATCAAAATAATAAACCAGTTCTCTTCAATAAGTGAAGAAGAACAGCTTTCTATTGATCAGGCACTTGGAAGAGTGCTTTCTGAAGATATATACGCTCCTTCTGATATGCCGGGATTTTATAGGGCCACAATGGATGGATATGCAGTAAGGGCAAAAGATACCTTTGGTGCAAGCCCTACTCTTCCTGCTCTGCTGGAGGTAAAAGGAGAGGTAAAGATGGGAGAAGTACCTGAGATAAAGATTGAAGAAGGACAGGCTGCCAAGATATCTACAGGTGGAATGCTTCCAGAAGGCGCTGACGGCGTTGTGATGATAGAGTATTGCCACATAATAGATGAAAAGACCATAGAAGTAGAAAAGGCAATATCTCCATTGGAAAATGTAATGCTTCCTGATGATGATGTAAAAAAAGGAGAGCTTATATTAAAAAAAGGAAAAAGGCTGAGAGCACAAGACATAGGAGCTCTTGCAGGGCTGGGTATAGAATATGTAAAAGTCCATAGAAAACCTAAGATAGCAATTATCTCCACTGGAGATGAAGTAATACCGATAAATCAAAATCCAAGACCCGGTCAGGTAAGGGATATAAACAGATTCACACTTTCCTGTCTTTGCAGGATATGTGGAGCAGAACCCATATTTTTAGGCATCTGTCCAGATGATTTTTCTTCTTTAAAGAATTACTTAGAAAATGGACTTAACATAGCAGATTGTGTATGGATTTCAGGAGGAAGTTCTGTTGGAGTAAGAGATTTAACCTTAAAGGTATTTGAATCCATAGATGGATTTGAACTGCTTGTGCATGGAATAGCTGTTAGTCCTGGAAAGCCCACAATAATAGGCAAGGTAGGCAAAAAGCCTGTAGTAGGTCTTCCAGGACAGGTAAGTTCTGCATTTATCGTGGCAGAGGTATTTATGAGCAAGCTGATAAGAGTGCTTTCAGGAGAAAGCTCAGAAGAAGTGCCATTAGAAATAGATGCGTTAATGACAAGAAATATAGAGTCTGCCACAGGAAGAGAAGATTATATAAGAGTAAAGCTTATAAGAAAAGGAGATGATCTGCTTGCCGATCCTGTCATAGGAAAATCAGGCCTTATTTCCCCACTTGTAGAAGCTGATGGACTTGTAAGGATAGATATAAACAAAGAGGGGGTCTATAAAGGAGAAAAGGTAAAGGTTATTCCATTTTTGTCAAAGGGGGGCTTATGGTAGAGAGAAGAGTTTATCTTTCTATGAAACAGCTTTCTGATGCAAAAAAACTTTTTTTTTCAAGTGTAAAAATAGATGCTCTAAGAAGAGAAGAAAAAATAAAGCCAGAAGATGCTCTTGGAAGGGTAACCTCAAGACCTATATTTGCAAAGCTTTCCTCACCTCTATTTCATTCTGCAGCAATGGATGGAATAGCTGTAAGGGCAGAAGACACTTATGGCACTACTGATAGAAGACCAAAGATACTCGAGATAGGAAAAGATGCTGTTTGGGTAAATACAGGAGATCCTATGCCAGAAGGGTTTAACGCAGTAATCATGGTAGAAAAGCTGAATCAGTTGAATGAAAAACAGGTAGAAATAAGGGAATCTGCTTATCCATGGCAAAATGTAAGAAAGGTAGGAGAAGACATAGTTGCTACAGAGCTTCTTTTTCCCAAAAACCATATATTAAAGCCCTATGACCTTGGGGCACTTGTAAGCGCTGGTATTTTTGAATTAGATGTATGGGCAAGACCAAAGGTTGCAATAATTCCAACAGGATCTGAGCTTGTAAGCTACAGAAATTTAGAAAAATTGGAAAAAGGAAAACTTATAGAATTTAACTCGATCATCCTTTCCTCTCTTGTAAAAGAAGCTGGAGGAATCCCCACAGTATACGATATCGTGCCAGATGATATGGAAAAGATAAAATCCTCTCTATTAGATGCACTGAATAAAGCAGAGATTGTAATCATAAATGCTGGCTCTTCAGCAGGTTCAAGAGACTATACAGTGCATGTTCTAAATGAGCTAGGAAAGGTGCTTGTTCATGGAGTAAGCATAATGCCGGGAAAACCAACAGTGCTTGCTATAGTGCAAGGAAAGCCTATTATAGGAAATCCTGGATATCCTGTTTCATCTGTGATCTCTTTTGATCAGTTTGTAAGACCTCTTATTTACTGGCTTCAGGGAATAGAGCCTCCTGAGAGGAAAAAGATCAAAGTTATCCTTTCAAGGGATATAGTCTCTAAGCCAGGGATAGAAGAGTTTGTAAGAGTAAACATAGGAAAAATAAGAAACAGATATGTAGCTACTCCTCTTCCAAAAGGAGCTGGAGTTCTCACATCCCTTATTAAGGCAGAAGGAATAGTAAGAGTGGAGTCATTTTCTGAAGGAATATCTCAGTCAGAAGAGGTAGAGGCAGAGCTTTTGGTTGAAGAAAAAGAGCTGAAAAATACCGTTATCATAATAGGAAGTCATGATATGTGTATTGATATAATTGCAGATGAGGTGAGAAGCAAAGGAATTAGAATCTCATCAAGCAATGTGGGAAGTCTTGCTGGTATAATAGCCTTAAGAAAAGGCATATCTCATAT
>Ga0256842_1001502_pt1 | contig 18516 bp, 21 predicted proteins | sample 4559240metaG_FD_185973 | JGI IMG/M metagenome (GOLD analysis project Ga0256842, IMG submission 185973) | Hydrothermal vent microbial communities from Guaymas Basin, Mexico - 4559-240 | ecosystem: Environmental > Aquatic > Marine > Hydrothermal vents | place: Mexico: Guaymas Basin | collected...
TCTGAACTCTTCAACTCGAAGTGTCCCTCTTCCCCGTTCTAAACAAGGTGTCTCTGTTTGTGGATGGGAATTATAGGGTGTAGTTGCTTAAAAGAAGCTTAAGGGGTGGAAAAGTTGTGAATTCTTTCGAATCCCCTCCTCTTCACACCTATATTGACCTTTTCTTTAGTTGTTAACTCTTATATATTGAGCTTTTGAAAAATTAGGAACATCATCATATGAAAATACTGCATAATATTTATCAGTATCTTTATCTCCAAAATTATCAAATGTATAGTTATCACTTCCACCATACAGTTTTTGCCCATCATATGGAGAACATGGAACTCTAAATGGATTCTTTACTACGATAACACCTTTATATGCATCATCTAATGGAATATCCCACTCTAGCTTAATCATATTATTTTCAATTTTAGTTCTTAAATTTTCAACTGATGCAGGTGCTATTCTTCTTTTCTTTATATAGTTAATTACTAAAGATGGTCTTTTTAATCTTTTTGAATCACACCAATTTACACTTTGTGATTTACAAAATGACTTTTGTGATGATGAAGAGATAACAAAGACAGCCTTAGAACTTTCATCTGCATTCTTTAACATCTCTGATATGGCATGTTTATCAAATACAAATCTTTGTTTGGGTATTTCTTTAATATCTACGACACTTACATCATATCCTATTCGCTCAATAATCTCTCTAGATTTAATTTTTTCATATGTTTTTTCACCTTTACAAGGAACAACCATCTCTATATGAAAACGGATGCTATTTAATGAATTGATTTGATTAGCTTCTATATCTATATATGCATCTGAAATAACTGTATTATCCATATCTGGTAAATTTGATAAATCAAATTCTATACAACCATACTCTTTATTACCATCTCTATCAAATCCAACTTTTAAACCAGAATTAAGTATTTTTTCTTTAGTTATACTAACTTCGGCAAAAGATTCTAAATCAATTCTTGCTGCGTTAACAGTGTAAGATATATCTAATTTTGGTCTGTATGTTAATCCACCACTATACTTGCCATAACCAATATCCCATTGCATCATTTGTGAAGCACGATTTAGTGGAAGTGTAGATGGTCCCTCCATTCTAAAATAAGCTTCTCTTCTTTTTAATGATTTTTGTAAAACTTCTATCTCTTGATTTGCAAATTTATATGTACGCCATACACCTTGAGCTAATTGTGCTGAACCAGTAGGCCTATCTATATAGCTTAACACTTTAGCACTTTTTATATCATCAAAGCTTTCTATATTGTCAATAATTCTTTCATCTATCTGCCCAACTCTCCATTCACCAAAACTTTCCACCTGAACAGAAACACGATTCATTGGATAAAAAGAGATTGAAGCACTTGTAATAACTGCATTTTCTGGAATCGAGTTTAAAGAAAATCCACTAACTCCATAACATTCACCTCTTCCCTCTGAAATCCCTACAAAAAGTGAATTATTTCCAAAATGTTCACTATTTTTTTTAGTTTTTTCACCTACATAACCAATCTTATCAGGTTGTGGATATAATATTTTAGAAAACATACTTTCTGCTGGATTTGTTCTTACTCCACACATTTGTGCAAAAGGTGATTTTATATCTCTTCTTTTACAGACTGCTCTTATGTAATAATAATAATTTGTAGCAGATTGTAAATTTTTATCTACAAATGTTTTTAATCTTGTCATACCTATTCTATTAGAGGTTTGCGCACAACCTTTTTTCTTATTAGAACGATATATTTCAAAATATAAACTCTCATCATCTTTATAATCCCAAGATAGCTCAACCTCTCTATGAGTTACATTTTTTGCTATAAAATTATCTATTCTATCAAGTGAATTATCTTTTCTATAATTATTAGCTTCTGATAGTGCATATATTAGAGCTGGAATATTTTCATCTATATTTTCACTCATATGCTCTTTATAATCACTAATATTTCTTGTTCCTACTTCTGCTACAAGAGATAGTGCACCTAAAGAGTAATAATACTCTCTTCCACTTCCTGATATTAAATGAACTGGTGGTTTACCCATATGTACACCATATTCACGACCAGATTCTTTTCGTATCTCCTCAGCCATATTACCAGCTAAAAGATTTAAATCTATCGCATCTATTGCATCCTCGTGTATAAAGTTATGTGCAGGAAAGAACACATTACCTTGAGAATGGTAATCTAATGCTATTGTTATATTTCGATGATCTAATACAAAATCTCTTAATGCAGAAGTTTCTGGTTCACTAAAAGCATAAGGTCCAGAATAAACATTTGATGTCATATCTTTATTTGCTAAAAATCCAATTTCAAAGTTTCTATTTAAATCAACTCCAAAGCTCCCATCGCCATTTTTTCTTCTATTTTTTCTCCAAAAAGAGAAATGATTTCTTGAGTACTCATACCCATCTGGATTAGCACAAGGAACCATATAAAGAGTAGTACTATCTAGTATCTCATTTAACTGTGGATCATAATCTATATGCTCTAGTATATATTTTGCGAAAGTTAAAGATAACTCAATTCCTATCCATTCTCTAGCATGAATAGTCCCAGTATAAAACAAAGCAGGTTTGTCTTTATTTGTTTTTACATCTTTAGTAATACTAACAGCAATAATATCTCTATCTTCCCAAGTTTTACCTATTGTTTCTACTTTAAAAATATTTGGATGAGTTTTTTGTGCAGATTTAAAAAAATCTACACATTCGTTATAAGAAGTGTATTGTTCTCTCAAGTTATTGCCTCTATTTTGAAAATTTATTTAATTTAAGAGTGAATAGTACTCATATAATTCTTCAAAAGAGGTAATGTTTATTTTGTAGTTTTTCTATCTATTAAGTCTACGATTAAATCTATTTTTTTATTATTAAAATCAAGTCCCATTTTTTCTTGCTCTGGAGTTGCAAAAGCTGGAATTCCATTAACCTCTAATACTATATATTCCTCTTTTTCTAAATCATATATAATATCTACTCCACCAATATCAACCCCTGTTGCTTTACAAGCTCTTATGGCAATATCTATTATCTCTTCATTCGCTTCACGCATAAATACAGAACCACCACTTGTTACATTTGTTCTCCAATCTGTTCCACTCGCTTTTCTTCCATAACAAGCAACAAATTTACCATCAACAATATCAACTCTAAAATCAGTATTGTCATATTTTATAAATTTTTCTACATAAAAATATCTTAAATCCATCTGGTTTAGAAATGGCATTAACATATCAAGATTCGCTTCACTTTCAATTTTTGTAAGTCCTATTCCACCCCAACCATCAGTTGGTTTATAAACCATTTTATCCCATTTTTTAATGATTTTTTTAAGTTCTGCACCATTATCTCTATGACATAAATTATAATCAGCAGTAGTAATACCCTCATTTCTTAAAACAAAAGATGTATGAAACTTATCTTCCGTTAAAGCAAATGAATCATACGAATTAATCATTGGTATCATACGATTTAATGCTTGATACAGATAAACTTGATACTGTGTTTGTTCCCCCGCATTATAAGAAAAGAAAAGGTCTAGTTTGTCAACTTTTAATTTATCATAATAAATATGACTATTTTTCGCCATACAGTTATGAAGTCTAATATTATTTACTGTTTCAATCTCTCTATCTTGTAGTCTTTTAATGATTTTTTTCTGTATTTTATCACCACCACCATTACTATAAAGCCACATACCTATTTTTCTTTCTGACATACTTACTCCTTAAAATCTGATTTTTCTATAAAATATTTAAATAACTTTTTACTTAACTCTATTCTACTTACAAAACTCTCTTTGTTTGCTCTCTCATGTACTGTATGATCTCCATCTCCAAAAGGTCCAAAGCCATCTAAGGTTATAACACCATTTGAGCTAACAATATTAGCATCACTAACACCACCTCGCTCTTCAAAGTTTAATTTTTCATTTGTAATATTTTCGATTGATTTAATTAACTCTAATGATGATACTGAAGTTTGCATAACATCTCTTTGTATCCCACCACTAAGAGATGATTTAGTACCTTTTACATATGATGTTGATACTATTTTATCTATACTTTTCAATACCCTATCTCTCTCATCTTGAGTTTTATATCTAAGTTCAAAAGTAATATGAGCATGTGGTGAAATAGTATTTGCACCAATCCCACCCTCAATCTTACCAACATTTACAGTTGTTCCTAGACTTAAATCTGTAAGTTTTACTAACTCTTGTAATTTATATGAAAGTTCCAAGTTGGCATCATGACCATCTGAATAGTTATTCCCAGCATGAGCAGCTTTTCCATTTATATCTATAAAAAAAGTACCAACACCTTTCCTTCCAGTTACAACTTCCATATTAGAACCAGCTGCCTCATAAACAAAACAATAGTCATAATTTTTTGAGAGTTCAGCCGTTAGATATTTAGAATCATCGCTTCCTGTCTCCTCATCACTTACAAAAAGAATATCAATATTTTTTATCTCAATAGCATCTTTTTTTAATTCACGGAGAGCTTGAATAGCTACTATATTCCCACCTTTCATATCACAAACACCAGGACCATAAATCCACTCTTTATCTTCAGTATAATGTTCAAATTTATTTGGGGGAAAGACCGTATCTAAATGACCTAAAAGTAGTAATTTTTTTGAGTTATTATTTTTTAATGATTTATAATGACGATGATTTCCTATAAATTTTCTCTCATAAACTTCGACAGTAAAACCAAGTTCTTCAAGCCAATTATCAAAAATTGCTCCAACTTTATCGACACCAATTTTATTTTGAGTATATGAGTTTATATCTATAATTGTTTTTAAGTCTTTTAAATAATCCATATATAGATTATACTAATATTGAATTGAAAGTAAATAAAAATATTGATATTTAGTTAAAGAAGAGTTTTAGTGGGAAGTTTTGTATTATTTTAAACAAAAGGGTCGAGCTTAGAAGATTATTTTCTTCTAAGTTCTTTAATACGAGCTTTTTTACCTGCAAGGTCACGAAGGTAAAATAGTTTAGCACGACGAACACGACCGCGACGAATTACTTTAATCTCTTCAATTGAATCAGAGAAAAGTGGGAAAATTCTTTCAATACCAACACCGTTAGCACCAATTTTACGAACTGTGATTGTAGCACCAGTCCCTTGACCACGCTTAGCAATACATACACCTTCGTATGCTTGAACACGAGATTTGTCACCCTCTTTAATTGTTACTGCTAAACGAACAGTATCACCAGCACGAAAGTCTGGAAGATTTTTCTCAGATGTTTGTGCTTTTTCAAAGTTTTCTATATACTTATTTCTCATAAGATTTCCTTGTTGTATGCTTTAATAGCTGCTCAGGTCTGAAAAATTTTGTTTTACACTCAGACAGAGCTAATTTTAATGAGCGAATTTTACTATGATTTCCCTTTAAGTATTCTGATGGAACACTTGTGTCATCATAGACCTTTGGCTTAGAAAAAGATGGTGCTTCTAAAAGTGGCGTTTCAAAACTTTCGACACTTAAAGAGTCACTATTGCCAAGTACACCTTCGATATTTCTGCTCACAGAATCACATATAACTAAAGAGGCTAATTCTCCACCTGTTAGTATATAATCTCCTATGCTAAAAACTTCATCAGCATACTTTTCAATCACTCTTTCATCTATACCCTCATATCTTCCACTCACAAAAGCGATATGAGATTTTTTTGCTAATCTTTTAGCATCATTTTGTCTAAAAGGTTTTGCAACAGGAGTTAAAAAAATAATATGAACATCTTCATCTTCTTTTTTTAAACTATCTAGTGCATCATATAAAGGCTGAGGATTCATAACCATTCCGGCTCCACCACCAACAGCTGTATCATCTACTTTTTTATGTTTTGAACTACTATATTCTCTTGGATCTAAATAATCAATACTTAACAACTTTTTCTCAATAGCTCTTTTTAAAATAGAGTCTTGAAAATAACCTTTTACAAGATTCTCAAAAAGTGTTACAAATGTAAATCTCATTATGATGCTTCTAGTATATCCATACCACCACTAATAGTGATGATCTTTTTTTCTATATCAACACTTAGTTTGAATGGTTCTTGAAATGGAACTAAAAAAACTTTAGCAGAACCAGACTTAACTAATTCATCACTTGTTTTTATATTCAAATAGTTAGTAATAGCTATTCTTTCCACCTCATTAACTACTCCTAAAAGTTTACCATCTTCAAGAACTTTACAATCTTCAAGATCAAACCAAAAATACTCACCATTATCTAAATGACAGTTTTTTCTTGTTTCTTCTCTTGTTGTAAATAGTTTTGTATTTGTAAACTTTTTAGCATCTTCAATAGTGTTAATTCCATCTATCTTAATAATACCTCTATCAAGATTCACATCATTCAAAGTGATATTCTTTTTCAGGTTAGTGAAAAAGCTTGCACCATTATGAAATTGTTCAGGAAAGTCACATTTAACATGAAATTTCATATCACCTTTTATACCGACAGTTTTGCCGATAGTAGCGATATGAAGTAGTTGTTCTTTATACTGCTTCGACATTGATACGGTAACTTATACCATCTTTAGCTTTACAGCCAGAGATAACAGTTTTAATAGCGCCTATCATCTTACCCTCTTTACCAATAAGCTTACCAATGTCAGCTTGATTAGCATAGAGAACTATCTCTTTTATTTCATCGCCATCATTTACTGTTACACTAATATCTTCTGGATAAGAGGCAATCAGTTTTGCATATTGTGCGACAAAGTCAGAAATCATAATTAACGACCAGTTATCTTTTTAACACGATCACTCATTTTAGCACCAACACTTAACCAGTAATCTAATCTTTCATTATCTACAACTAAAGTTTTTTCAGCTACCATAGGGTTATAGTGACCAATTAGTTCAATCCAACCACCATCTCTTCTTTTACGACTATCTGTTACCGCGATACGGTAAAAAGGTTGTTTTTTTCTTCCCATTCTTGTTAGGCGAATTACTGTTGCCATATTTTGTCCTTCTCTGCACAAGTTCTATTTCAACTTGTTGAATATATTAATTTTTGCATAAAAATGCAAATATATAAACTAAGAATAAGTTCATATATTTACATTCCAAATAAGTGAAAAATCACTTATCTATCTAGGTATTGCTCCAGCTCCACCCATTTGACCCATGATACCCTGAAGTTGTTTCATACCATCTTTACCAGAGAATTTTTTAGCCATTTTTCCAGCATTTTTAAATTGCTTTATCATACGGTTAATCTCAGTTTGAGTAAGTCCACAACCTTTTGCTATTCTTTGTTTACGAGAGTTATTTAAAAGCTCAGGGTTTTCTCTCTCTTTCATAGTCATAGATGAAACCATAGCTTTAATATTTTTAAGTTCACTAGAATTTTCAAAGTCGAAATCTTTTATAGCTTTTGACATATTTCCCATACCAGGAATCATCCCCATAATAGAACTCATACTTCCCATTTTCTTCATAGATTCCATCTGTTCTAAAAAGTCATTAAAGTTAAATTTACCTTTTTGAATCTTTTTAGTAAGCTTTTTAGCTTGTTTTTCATCTATTACAGACGCAGTTTTTTCGGCAAGACCTTCAATATCTCCAAAACCCATAAGACGGTTTACAACACGCTCAGGTATGAAAACTTCTAAATCTTCCATCTTTTCACCACTACCAATAAAACGAAGTGGAACTTGAACTTGAGAAGATAGTCCAAGAGCTACACCACCCTTAGAATCTCCATCATATTTAGAAAGGATTACACCATCTATACCAATCTTTTCTTTAAATGTAGTTGCTGTTTTTATAGCATCTTGCCCAGTTAAAGAATCTGCTACATAAAAGATTTCATCAGGATTCGAAGCAGATTTAACCTCTGCTAACTCATCCATAAGTTCATCATCAATAGCTAAACGACCTGCTGTATCTATAAGAACTACATCATAAATTCCATCTTTTGCTTTAGCTAATGCTGATTTTACAACTTCTACTGGAGATTTTGTAGATTCATCTTCATATAGTTCAACTTCTATCTGAGCAGTAATTTGGCGAAGTTGTTCAACCGCAGCTAAACGCTGTAAATCGGCTGCAACTATAAGAATTTTTTTCTGTTTATTTTTTAAATATAGAGCTAGTTTACCAGTAGTAGTAGTTTTACCAGAACCTTGTAAACCAGTCATTAAGATAACTGTTGGAGGATTAGGTGCAAAAATAAAACCTTTATTCCCACCAATCTCTAATAAATCATATAAAGCTTTTCTTAATGCATCCAAAAATTGATCTTTACCAATTCCATTTGCTTTAGTTTCTGTTTGTACTTTTGCTATCAACTCTTTAACAACTTTATGATTTACATCTGCTTTTAAAAGGTTTTTCTTTAACTCTGTTAAAGCTTTAGCAAGTGCCTTATCGTCATCATGAAAACGAATCTTCTTGATGGCATTTGTAAACGAATCTGTTAAAGTATCAAACATAAACTCTCCTGCATAAACTTCTTTTTAGATATAAAAAGTTGCGAATTGTATCTAAAACATACTTTACATTTTCTTTTACTGAAAGTCTTTAAATATCTTAGGCTCAGGAGCTACAAATTCCATACCCAAGATTCTTACTTTATAAGCATGCAACATAACTCTTTTTGATCTTCTTCCACCATATTGCTCATCACCAATAATTGAGTGATCTATATAGCGAAGGTGTGTTCTTATCTGATGTGTTCTACCATTGTGAATAATACACTTAATCTTAGTTTTATTTGCACTTACTATATCTGGAAAAAACTCTGTTCTTGCTGGTTTTCCTTTACCTGATACATTTGAATAAGCTTTATTGTTTTTCTTTGTAGTTAATATAGCTTTATCCACTTCAACTGGTTCACTTATAATCCCTTCTACCCATGCAATATACTCTTTATATACCTTGTCTTTTCTAAACTCTTTTATAGCTTTTTCTCTAAACTCTTCATTTTTAACAAGCATCAATACTCCACTTGTTTCACGATCAAGTCTATGTAGAAGTACAGCAGGTTTAAATTGTCTCTCTATCTCATCTGAATTTACATAAGCAGGTTTATCAACAACTACAATATCATCATTTTCAAAAATAGGTTTTGCTTTTTCTATTTTTATAACTCTAAACATAGTTTTTGCATCTATTTCACCTCGAGCTATCATAACTTTCTTGTTACCCACATAAACTAAACCTCTATCTATCATAGATTTAGCCTGAGAATTTGAAATTCCCTCTTGATTTGCTAATATTTTATACGCTTTTTCTGTTGCCATATTGTTTTCCTTTATTTATATTCTAATATTTTTTTAATTACTGGTTCTAAATCTATTTTTTCTTCTACCATTGATGGTGGTAAAGTTGAAGATTCTAGTAAAGCCTCATATATTTTATAAGGTTCTACATACTGTACATGATGTACATATTTAAAAAGTTCTTTTTGATGAAAAAAATGTTTTCCAGTTATTATCTTACATCCAAAGAATGCTGGTTCTAATGGATTATGTCCACCAACATCATCCCTAAATGCACCACCTAAAATAGCTATGTCACTAATAGCATATATATTATTTAACTCACCCATCATATCTACTAAAATCATCTCAGTATCACAATCTTTATTTTGTGAAAATCTTGATAGTGTTAACGAGTATTCTAAAGCATACTTTTTCATTAGTTCATAAACTTCTTCAAATCTTTCTGGATGTCTAGGAACAATTATAAGTTTAGAATCTTTATTTTTTTTATATTCTATAAATGCTTTTAATACTAAATCTTCTTCTGTTGGGTGTGTACTCCCTGCTACTATACATTCCGTGTCTAATTTTTTGTACTCTTGCGTTTTAGTAATTTTTGATGCTAATTTTATATTTCCAATAACCTTAATATCTCTAGCACCCAATGCAATAAATCTATTTTTATCTGCTTCACTTTGAGCATAAATTATCTCAACATTTTTTAATATTTTTTTATAAAACCAACTAAATTGAAGATATTTTTTTACACTTTTTTCAGATATACGAGCATTAAGTAAAATTATTTTTGCACCCTTTGATCTCATAACACTAAAAAGTAAAAACCAAAATTCTGCTTCGAGTACAATTAATACCTTTTGCTTTTTAGCCCAAAATGGTAGAAACATCTCATAAGGAAGATACCTTACATCTGCATCATATTTCTTAGCTTCAGCTTGTCCTGTTTGAGTAATAGTTGTAATCTTAATATCATCACCATTTAAAAGTTCTAGTATTGGCTTTAATGCTCTTGATTCACCAAGTGAACATACATGAAACCAAATTCCGTCATCTTTTACAAATCTTTTATTTTTAAATAGAAAAAATCTTGCAGGTATTGAAACTTTGTATTTAGATTTAAAGGAGAGATATACTAAAAGTGGTAATGCCATTATATATAGCATCACACTTAAAGCATAGTAAAAAAGTGTAAAGGGCAAATTCCCTACTCTTGTGTTGAATCCACATAGAGAATACGACCACAATGTGGACAAGTTGTAATCTCTTCTGCTCTTATAACATCAGAATAAATTTTATCACTGATCATCATATGACAACCCATACAAGCTTGGTCTTCAATTTTTACAACTGTTGTATTTTTAGCCCATCTTCTAATTTTTTGATAAAAAGCTAAACCTTTTTGATTAGTAGCAGATAAAAGTTTCTCTTTTTTAACAAAAACAGATTGTCTATCATTGTTCAGTACAGTTAGTTTGCTATCAACATCAGCTTTTACTGTTTCTAAATTACTTTGTAACTCTGCTAAAGTTACCTTAGCAGTCTCTATTTGTTCTTTTTTATGATCAATTATTTTTTCTAATCTATCAATCTCTTCATTTGCAAAAGTGATTTGCTCTTTAGCAATCTCCTCTTCAAGTTGTAAAGATTTCATCTCTCTTTCAGTTTTTATCTCTGCACTCTTTTTAGAATTTTCTTCTAATTTTTGTGAAAGTTCTGCAAGATGTAACTCATTTTTAGCTTTTTTTAGCTCTTCCTCTTTAATCTCTGTACTTAAATTTTCAATATCAGATTCTATACTCTGAGTTTTAGCAAGTGCTGCTTCATAATTATAATTAGCTTCTTCTATTTTAGGTTCAAATGCGTCAATCTCTTTATCAACTATTGAAAGATCTATTAACTGCTTTAGATGCTGGTTCATTGGACTCCTTTTTGATATCTCTTTTTACCATTTTTTACTTAATTGTATGTAAATGGATTTTTTGATGTCGCTATTATAACTTCTAAACCTAAAATTTTCAAATGTCTTTGTAAAATTTTGGCAAAAAATTGCTCACTTTCATAGTGTCCTATATCGATTAATGATAAATTTATACTTTTAGCTTCCATCGCATCATGATACTTTATATCCCCTGTTAAAAAACAATCAGCATCAATAATTTTCATAAGAGAACAACCCGAACCTGTCGTTATTGCCACCCTTTTAAGCCTCTCACTACATTTTACATACTTAGTGTGTTTAAGTCCAAAATCTTTCATAGTTTTTTTCAAAAAAATATCAAAATTCTCATCAATATCTATATATGCTATAAAGCCATCTTTTTTTTCAATTTTATACCCTAAAACTTCTGTTACTACAAAATCATTTAAGTGAGTTATATCAAAATTTGTATGCATCGCAATATTTGATATATTTTTTCTTATCATTTTTTGGATAAGATTTGCAGGATATTTATTAAACTCCAACTGCTTTAAACCAGTAAAAATTATTGGGTGATGTGTGATTAAAAGTGTATCATTATCTAGTGAATCTATTAGCTCCTCGTCAACATCTATACTTAAAACTATTTTATTGATTTCTTGAGATAATTCCCCAACTAATAAACCTGAGTTATCCCAAGATTCTTGTAACTCAAATGGTGAAAGCTCATCTAAAAACTTATATATTTTCTCTATTGTCATATTCTCTCCAAATAATTTTAAACTAAACTAAGCCCAACTTTCCCTTTTTGCTCATCAATAGATACAACCTCTATTTGAGATAAATATTGATTTAGAGACAATACTTCTAATGGATGATTTATCCGTTTTGAACTCATTTTAGATATATGAATCATCCCATCATTTTTTAGTCCAATATCTACAAATGCACCAAAATCTGTTATATTTCTAACAACTCCTGAAACGAAACTACCCTCTTTTAACATTTTAATATCAGTCAAACCATCTTTAAAAGGAATTGTAGGTAGATTCTCTCTTGGATCAAATCCAGGCTTTTTCAACTCTTTTATAATATATTGTAATGTCTCTTTTCCAACTTTCCAAGATTCTGATAACTCAATAATATTTAAACTATCTAAATCTAAATCACTTAATTTTCTAGCAATCTCATAACTCTCTGGATGTACTCCAGTATTGTCCAATAAACTTTTCCCATCTTTGATACGGATAAATCCAGCAGATTGTTCATAAGCTTTTGCACCTAAACCTTTTACTTTTAAAAGCTGTTTTTTTGATGTAAATTTTCCATTTTTTTCTTTATATATCACAATATTCTGAGCAATTTTCATACCGATTCCAGCTACATGGGATAGTAGAGATGCAGATGCAGAATTGATATCAACACCTACACTATTTACAATGTCTTGTGTAACATCATCAAGTCTAGTATTTAAAAGTTTCTGATCTACATCATGTTGATACTGCCCTATCCCTAAAGATTTTGGATCTATTTTTACTAATGTAGCCATAGGATCTCTAACTCTTCCAGCTATAGATATAGCTCCACGAATCGTAACATCAAGGTTAGGATACTCATCTTGTGCTATTTTTGAAGCACTATAAACAGATGCACCAGCTTCACTCACAACCGTGTAACTCAACTTAATATCTTCATCTTTATTTATACGAGCAAAGAACTCTTGAGTCTCTCGAGAACCTGTTCCATTTCCAATAGCTACTGCTGTAATATTATACTTTTTTGCTAATATTATCACTCTATTTTTAGAGTTTTCATAATCTGATTTTGGCTTAGTTGGGTAGATAACCATATGCTCAAGATATGTTCCATTTTCATCAATAACTGCAAGTTTACATCCACTAACAAATGCAGGATCTACTCCAAGAATTACCCTTTTAGTTACGGGAGGGGTCATTAAAAGTTGTTTAAGATTCTTCCCAAAAGTATCTATTGCACTTTTATCTGCTTTAGTTTTTAACTCTTTATGTACCTCTCTCTCTATTGATGGTAAAAGAAGCCTTTTTAGACCATCTTTGTATCCATTAAAAAGTAACTCTTTTGAAGAGGAAGCATTACGAGGAATCTTATACTCTTTTATATTCTCTTCAACTCTAGAAGTATCAAAAACTATCTTTACAGATAATTCCTTCTCTTTTACACCTCTCATAACAGCTAAATACCTATGAGATGGTATATAAGCTATTTTTTCACTCTTTGCTACAAAGTTTAGATATAAACCTTTTTCATTAAAATTCTTACCTTTTTTAATCTCTAAATTTCCAAATCTAAGCATACTATTTCTGATAGATTCTCTTTCACGAGGTAAATCACTATACTGTTCAGCAATAATATCTTGAGCACCTTTTATAGCATCATCAACAGATTTTATCTTACCCTTTAGAAAGTTTTTTGATTGGTTTATAAACTCATTTTTAGTTAATTTTGCAGTTTTTAAACTATTTGCAAGAGGGAGTAAACCGTTCTCTATCGCCACTGTTGCACGAGAATTTCTTTTCTCTTTATATGGTCTATAAATATCCTCTAATATCTGCATAGTTTGAGCTTTTTCTATACTTTTTTTAATTGATTCACTTAAAATTGCTCTCTCACTAATAAGTCTAGCTATCTCCTCTTTTCTCACCAATAATCGTTGAGAAGTTTGATAAATAGTTTCAAATTCACGAAGAATCTTATCATCAGCACCACCAGTTAAATCTTTACGGTATCTGGCGATAAAAGGGATAGTCGAACCATCATCTAACATTTTTAAGATGTTAGTGATATGCTCTTTTTTTAGATTAGTTTTATCAAGAAATATATCAGTTAAAGTTTGCATCTAATTATAATACTTTGTAACACCACTCATATTTGAGCCCATATTTAAAAGTATCATATCAGCGATAACTAATGCAGCCATAGATTCACAAACAATCGTACCACGAATCGCAACACAAGGGTCATGTCTACCTTTTAATGAAAAATCAACCTCTTCATTTGTATTTGTAACTGTTTTTTGTGTTTTAAAAATAGATGGTGTTGGTTTAAAATATACATTCATTACAATCTCATCACCATTACTAATTCCACCAAGGATTCCACCAGAATGATTAGTGGTAAAACCATCTTCTCTTATCTCATCATTGTTTTGTGAACCAAGAGTAGATGCACTCATAATTCCATCACCTATCTCAACTGCTTTAACAGCATTTATACCCATCATAGCATCAGCTAAAACAGCATCTAGTTTATAATAAAGAGGTTGACCTAAACCAACAGGAGCACCTTTTATAAGAACTCTAGAAGCACCACCAACAGAATCGTGATTCTCTTTTGCCACTTTTATAAGATTCTTTTGTTCTTCCTCTTTATTCGGATCTAAAGAGTAGATGATACTTTTTTTAGCAAACTCATAATCACAAGTTTCAGACTTTAATCCAGCTACTTGGCTAAGTCCACTAAGCACCTCAATATTTAACTCTTTTAACATAAGCTTTGCGATTGCTCCAGCTGCTACTCTTGCTGCTGTTTCTCTGGCACTACTTCTTCCACCACCACGATAATCTCTAATACCATACTTATGAAAATATGTAAAATCAGCATGACCTGGACGAAAAACATCTTTTATATTTGTATAGTCTTTTGATTTTTGATTGGTATTATAAATAATCATAGCTATCGGTGTTCCTGTACTTTTACCCTCAAACACACCACTTAAAATCTCAACCTTATCTGCTTCTTTTCTAGCAGTCTCAAATTCACTTTTACCTGGCTTTCTGCGATCTAGCTCACTCTGTATATATTTTTCATCTATCTCTAACCCAGCAGGAAGACCATCAAGTATACACCCTAAAGCTGTTCCATGCGATTCCCCAAATGTAGAAAATTTTAATTTTTGTCCAAAGCTATTCATAATCTATTTCCTAATTATTTTAATAAAGTTAAAGCTATCTTAGCCGATTCTTGTTGTGCAATTTTCTTACTCTTTCCAACAGCTCTTGCATACTCTTTATTTTCTATAATTACAGCAACTTCAAACTCTTTTAGATGATCGGGTCCACGACTTGCTATCACCTTATACTCAGGTGTTTCACCATATCTTGCTTGTGTCAACTCTTGAAGTGAAGTTTTAAAATCACTAAATAGAGAATCTAATGATATATTTTTATGATTTTTTTCTATTAAATATATCCCTACTTTATTTGCTTCTGCTAAGCCTGAATCTAAATAGATAGCACCAATAACTGCTTCAAAAGCATTTGATAATAAAGATGATTTTTCTCTACCGTTATTTTGCTCTTCAGCCTTTGATAATAAAATATAATCCCCAAGATTTATAGATCTAGCTAATTTTTCAAAACCAGTTTCGTTTACAAGAGAGGCTCTTATCTTAGATAAATTACCCTCATCTGATGATGAGAACTTTTTATATAAATACTCACCTACAACTAAATCTAACACTGCATCACCTAAAAATTCTAATCGCTCATTATCGTAGGGCTGTTTATAACTCTTGTGTGTCAGCGCTTCGATAAGGAGCTGTTTATCTTTAAATTCATATCCTAAAGTTTGTTCTAAAAATTTCATTTCTTTATTCATTTCTACCCTTTTTCTTTACTAAAAACTTCTACTGAAAAGAGTTATTCTCTTCACTAAAATCTTTATTATAATCTCTTGTTAAACTAAACTCTACTTTTTGTGTATCAATAGAGTGGCAATTACTACACCTATGGAAAGGGAATGGTTGAGTAAACTGACACTGTTGGCATAGATATTCAAACTTTAAAGTTGTATTTGTTTTTCCATGTAAATTTATCAATATATCAAACTCAAAAATTGAACTTTTTTCTACTAAAGATATATCCCCTCTTGCTGTGTAAAGTTCTTTTAAATAGCTATTCTTTGAAATTATATCTAAATCCAAATCTTTTGCAGGAAGCTGCCAAAACAGATCACTGAGAAGATAAGATTTAGAACTATCAAAATTTTCCCATGCTATTTCTGGTTTTATACTAAATAGATACTTAAATAATGTATGTGTCAACTGATGTGAATCTTTATATATTTCCAATAATTTTTTTATCTTTTTATCTTCTTTCATCTCCATATCATTTAAAAGTTCTATTGATTTTAGATAAGCCATATACAAACTTGTATCTTCTCCAAGTTCATCAAGTGGCTCTAAAACTGCTAAGGCTTGTTTATAATCTTGAATATTTTCATATACTAAAAGTAAGTAATGTAAAGCTCTTGGTGTTCTTGGTTTATTTTTTAGAATCTCTAAAAATATCTCTTTTGCTCTCTCTAAAAAACCTGCTTTAAAATATGTTTTTCCAAGAAGTAACATCACCTCTATTTTCCTTGTTCTATCTCCAAAACTAAGCATCTCATTATAAATCTTTATACTTTTTTCATAATCTCCACTAGTTGAATAAGAGTGTGCTAAAAGTAACCAAGATTCATCAGGTAATTCACCCTTTTTTATATGCAGGTGTAAATCTTTTTGAGATGGAAGTGTACGAAACTGTTTTAAAAATCTATCTAACCTTTTATTATCTTCACTTCTTCTATATCTTCCCCACCAATAAGATGATGATGTGATTATAAAAATAATTCCAAAAAATAAGATAATTGAAAAAAGTGGGTCTCTGTATTCTAAAAAAAACATTTTCTTACTACCTTATTCATAAACAACTATCGCATAATCATTTTTAAGATTATAAAATGTGGAGTTGGAAGTTATCTCTAAATCTTTAAATTTACCTAATTGTACAAGTGAATTTTTTGAAACTTTTATCCCATTTTCTCTAAAAAATTTTTTTATATTCACAAACTTAACATCCTCAACAAATTTATACTCAAACTCTTTAAACATAGACATCTTCTCATAAGAGAATATATGCTCATTTACATGTAATCTATCTGAAGCATACTTAATTGGTAAATAACCTGACAAGTCCGTTAAAATAGGCTCAACATACTCATACTTTGAAGGTAATTTATTTTTTTGAACAAAAATATACTTGTTATTTAATTTAATATTTGGTGTACTTTTCCAATACTTATATAGTGGATTTGATACACCTAACTTTGAAGAAACTTCTCTCCAGAGCCAAAAAGAATTTAAAGTATTTGGTAAATGCGACATTTAAACCTCTTTTTATTAAATTTATATTGTGTATTATATCCTAAAGATTTTGATATACTACGAAAAAAAGCATAAGCAAGGATTATAAAAATGGATATAACAATTGAAGATTTAGAATCAGAGTTAGAAGAGGTTTTACTAAAAATAGACACAATAGCACAAGATGTTGTAGATAAAAAAATAGATACTTACCAAGGATTTATGAATACTGAAACTTATAAAAATAGAGTTGTTGAGATAGGGAATTTACTTAAAGAAAAAGGGATTGACATAACTAAAATATAAAAGTTAGTAAATTAAAGTATCTATGGATAAGATTATTATATTTTAGTCTTATAATGAACCACTTTTTCATAAATAGTTTTTTTTTATTTTTACTCATCTTTTAATATAGTCCGGATATAACGACCGAATAGAAGCATAAATTTTCGCTAGGAAATTTATTGACTTCCTATGTTTTGTTGTATCTGAACTACTGGAATGATTTTGACTTATGGAAAATACTTGTAAATTTCTCTTCTATGTTTCACTGTTTCAATAATTATACAATCATTCTCTTTTTTGATTCCAACTCTATAATTACCAAATCGTATTTTGAAATAACTTTTGTAACCAGTCATTTTTTCAACTTTTCCAATATCGCTTAAACTTGAATAATTTGGTAAATCATCAAAAATAAATTCTTCAATTGTTTTTGCATATTCTGTTGGTAGTTTTGAAAGTTCTTTTAAAAACTTTTTTCTATATTCAACTTCCATATTTTTTAAGTATCTTGTTTTAAAGAAGTGTAGTAGGCTCTTGCATCTTTTAAAGATAATTTTTCATCATCTTTATTTTCATCCATAAATTTAAAAAGTGCATAATCTTCTAGTACATCTGTAATCTTTTCATAGGTTTTCATATCTAATTGAACTGCTATCTTGTGATTATGGTTATCAACTATGTAATTTGGTTGAAGTTGCATTTTTTATCCTTTCAATTTTATTGGAACTATTATAGCAAAACTCAAGTGAATTTCATTATCTTATGTTTAGAACTATCTTTATAGTCTTTATATGTAAACCTTATGATATTGTTATCTATCGAAACTATCCTAGAGTTTGCTATGGCTGACTTATGTGTATATCTTGCCATATACTCC